>Ga0222714_10004315_pt1 | contig 13996 bp, 10 predicted proteins | sample C33_3DmetaG_FD_165048 | JGI IMG/M metagenome (GOLD analysis project Ga0222714, IMG submission 165048) | Estuarine water microbial communities from San Francisco Bay, California, United States - C33_3D | ecosystem: Environmental > Aquatic > Marine > Unclassified | place: USA: California... | reverse complement strand
TCTCCTCTCAAACCAAGGACAAGTTGGTCAGCAGCGAAGTCACGAGCATCGTTGAGACCATTGTCTACGAGAAACTCAACGAATTTTTCGAAGAGAACCCGTCCGTTGCAAAGAACATCGTCGAAAAGGCCGTGCTCGCATCCCGTGCGCGTGAGGCGGCGAAAAAAGCCCGTGACATGACCCGGCGCAAGGGCGTCCTAGAAGGCGGGGGCTTACCCGGAAAACTCGCGGATTGCCAATCTCGGGACCCAACCGAGTGCGAAATTTACCTCGTAGAAGGGGATTCCGCTGGAGGCTCGGCCAAAACCGGACGCGACCGCCGTGTTCAGGCCATCCTACCGCTCCGAGGAAAGATCCTGAACGTGGAACGGCAAACGCGCAACCTCGCGAAGGTTTTCCAAAACAACGAGATCCAGACGATGGTGCGTGCCCTTGGTGCTGGTGTAGGTAACGATTCCGAACAAGAAGGGGCCTTTGATCCTTCCAAACTTCGGTACCATCGAATCATCATCATGACCGATGCGGACGTTGACGGTGCGCACATCCGCACGCTGTTGCTCACCTTCTTGTGGCGCTTCATGCAACCCGCCATTCGTGGTGGCTACGTCTACATCGCCCAGCCGCCGCTGTACCAGGTCTCCAAAGGCAAGCAAACGAGGTATGCCTTCAGCGACGAAGAGCGGGACCAATACATCGAGGAATTGCGCGGTTCTTCCACAACGAAACTGAGCGTGCAGCGTTACAAGGGGCTTGGTGAGATGAATCCGGAACAGCTCTGGGAGACCACGATGGACCCCAAAACCCGAACGATGCTGAAGGTCACCGTGGCTGAAGCAACCGCTGCGGATCGGCTGTTTGAGATCCTGATGGGTGAGGACGTTGAAGACCGCCGGTCCTTCATCGAAGCCCACGCCAAGGAGGTGACGAACCTTGACATCTGAGGAGGAGTCGAACGTTGACGAGGACCCGATTGACGTCGATGAGGCATCGTCCATTGGTCACGTCCTCAACCGAAGCCTCAACGACGAAATGAGGACGTCGTACATCAACTACGCCATGTCCGTGATCATCGGCCGTGCGCTACCCGACGCGCGTGATGGGTTGAAACCCGTGCACAGGCGTGTGTTGTACGGCATGTTTGAGGGAGGCTACACCCACGAACGCAAGTACTCGAAATCGGCACGTTCCGTTGGTGAAGTGATGGGGAAATACCACCCCCACGGAGACGCTTCAATCTACGAAACGATGGTTCGCATGGCTCAGGAATTTTCCCTCCGCTACCCTCTCGTCGATGGCCAAGGAAACTTCGGCAGCATTGACGGAGACCCTCCTGCAGCCATGCGGTACACCGAGAGCCGACTCGACCGAATTGCTGCGCACATGCTTGAGGACATCCGCAAGGACACGGTCGATTTCCAACCCAATTTCGACGACAGCGAACAGGAGCCAAGCGTGCTCCCCTCCCGGCTTCCCAACTTGCTCCTGAACGGTTCCGACGGCATCGCGGTCGGCATGGCCACCCGCATTCCGCCGCACAACCTCACAGAGGTTGCGTCGGCCATCCACCTGTACGTCGAGCGCGTGCTCGCTGGGGATGTTGATGGTGACGGCCGCCCCCTCATTGGCATTCCTGAATACATGGAGCGCATCAAGGGGCCAGATTTCCCAACCGGTGCCAGGATTTACGGCATCGACGGCATCGAGGACATGTACCGGACTGGAAAAGGTCGGTTTCACGTTCGTGCTGAATGCGAGGTAGAGGACGACGGACGCGGCTCCCGTATCGTGGTGCACGCCATCCCGTATCAGGTCAAGAAAGCGGCCATGCTGGAGCAGATCGCCGAATTGGTCTCACGCGATGTGGTGGACGGCATCCGCGATATCCGTGATGAGTCCTCCAAAGAAGGCATTCGTGTCGTGATCGACGTCAAGTCCAACGCCGACCCGCACGCTGTGTTGAACCAACTCTACGCTTCCAGCAGGTTGCAGGAATCCTACAGTTCCAACATGATGGCCATCGTCGATGGACGTCCTGTCCTGATGACCTTGCCCCGCATGCTCGACGTGCACGTGAGTCACCGGGAGCGGGTGATTGAACGGCGAACCGAACACGAACTCGAGAAAGCCCGAGCACGTGCGCACATCCTCGATGGATTGGTGCTCGCACAACAGCGCATTGAGGACGTGATCGCTGCGGGCCGAGCGAGCGCAAGCCGCGAACATTTCGAGGAGGTGCTTCGTGGTGAAGCGACGGTCGCTGGCATCGCTCCATTCAGTTTCTCCGATGTGCAGGCGAAATCCATCGCAGAACGACGGCTGTACCAACTCAGCCAACTTGACGTGAGCAGAATCGAGGCTGAGCACGCCGAAGTACAAGCGATCATTGTCGACCTGGAAGACGTGCTTGCCCGGAGGGAACGGCGCCTTCACATCCTTCTGGCCGAACTTGACGAGGTGGTCGAACGGCACGGTGACGCGCGCCGCACCGAAATCGATCCCACCCCGCTCTCCATGGACCGCGAGGACCTGATCGAAGAGCAAGCCATCGTGATCACCCTCTCCGAAGACGATTACATCCGCCACCTCCCGGTGGAGTCGTTCAAACTGCAAAACCGTGGTGGAAAGGGACTGAAGGGCGTCGCTACGAAGGACGAAGACACGCCGCAGATGATCGTCACCTGCTTCAGCAAGGACCGATTGCTCATCTTCACCAACACCGGTCGCGTCTATGGCATGAAGGCTTGGGAAACGCCACGAGGTTCTAGGCAAGCCCGAGGCACACACATCAGGAACCTCCTCGAGCACATGCAGGATGACGAATCGATCATCGCTATCCTCCCGATTTCAAAGGAGCGGACCGAAGATCCTGGCGATGCTGAACTGATTTTTGCCACACGTGAGGGGCATGCAAAGCGCAGCCAGTTGAAAGAATACGTTCGCATCAATCGGAATGGGAAGCTGGCACTGAAATTCGCGAGCAAGACCGACACCCTCGTCGCGGTCCGCACAAAGACGGCGATGAATCAGCACGTGGTGTTGGTGACCGCTCAAGGAATGGCGGTCCGCTTCCACCCGGCGGCGGTCAAGACTCGTGTGGACAACAACACTGGCGAGACCATGTCGTCGGACATGATGCGAATCCAGGGTCGAATCAGCCAAGGCGTTCGGGGCATCCAACTCGACGGAGATGACCATGTCGTTGGGATTGTCGTGAGCGATGATCCGAACACGAGCCTGCTGACCATCACACGAAACGGCATGGCGAAGCGAAGCCGCCTTGGCTCCGGAACCATGGACGAACAAGTGGACGAAGCGACTGGCGATGTTCTGCTCGGAAACGATGGACAGCCGGTCACCGAGCGTGACGGTTACAGGTTGGCAGGACGCGGCACCAAGGGCGTTCGAACGATGTTCATCGAAGAAGGCGATGCCATCGTGGCGGTGCGCCAGATCCCCAACCTCGAAGACCAGCTCTTCCTCCTGACCGAAAAAGGCATGATGCTGCGCCTTCCCGCACGCCAAACGAAGGATACGAAGTCCCGTACCACGAAGGGGACGCGCCTCATCGAATTGCGGAACGAGGACAGAACCGGCTTCGTGGACAGGGTCATTTTCGCGGCTCGGCTTCCTGCCCACCTTGTCGATCCGGTTGACGAAGAAGAGTGAGGCTGTGGCTTCGAAGGAGCCTGCGACGGCTTCTTAGGTCCCGACACGGTGGGCCGATTACCTCGCCGCGGGTCGTCGGCAGGTGGTGACCCGATGGAAGAGCGTGCCCTCATCCATGACTGGAACGTGGCTGGAGAGACCTTCCATCGCGACCCATTGAACCATCCTCACGGCATCTGGTTCGACGACGAAACCCTACGCGATGGCCTTCAGAGCCCGAGTGCACTCAACCCGAACATCGAGCAAAAGAAGGAACTGCTCGACTACATGGAACGGCTTGGGCTGCAAAAAGTGGACCTTGGACTGCCCGGAGCAGGCCCGTTCCACATCGAACATATCGATGCAATGCTCACCCACATCAAGGAACATGACTACGCCATCCGACCAGGATGCGCCGTGAGGACGGTGGTCAGCGATATCGCACCGTTGGTGGACCTGCAGGCCAAACACGAGATGGAGATTCAAGCCTCTGCCTTCCTTGGCACCAGTCCGATTCGCCTGTTTGCTGAAGATTGGACCATGGACCGCGTGATGCAAACCATGGAGGGTGCCGTCGGCTACGCGGTGGAGCAGGACGTTCCGGTGATGTTCGTCACCGAAGACACCACCCGTTCGAAGCCCGAGGACATCGTTGCGGTGTACCAACGCGCCCTCGACCTAGGTGTTCGTCGTATCTGCGTTTGCGACACCTGCGGGCACGTGACGCCTGAGGGTGTTCGAAACCTGCTTGCTTTCATTGATGAACACGTGATCAAGGACGCAGGCTTGCAGCGCTCTGAGGTGGAAGTCAACTGGCACGGTCATCAAGACCGTGGACTTGGCGTCGCCAACAACTTGGCCGCAGTCTTCGCTGGAGCCGACGTGATACACGGCACGGCCCTTGGATTGGGAGAGCGTTCTGGCAATGCCCCGCTCGATCAGACCTTGGTCAACCTCAAATTGATGGGCGCCATCGAGAACGACCTCACACTCCTTGGAGAATACATGGCGAAGGCGCATGCCTACACCGGTGTGCCGCTGCCTCGAAATTACCCCGTCTTTGGCAAGGACGCCTTCGAGACGGGGACCGGTGTTCATGCCTCGGCGGTCATCAAGGCCATGCGGAAGGGGGACCAGTGGCTTGCTGATCGTGTCTATAGCGGTGTACCTGCCGCCGATTTCGGTCTTGAACAACGCATTCGCATTGGTCACATGGCCGGACGCTCGAACATCATCCACTGGCTTGAGCAACGCGGCATGGAAGCCGAAGACGGCCTCGTAGCTCACTTGTTTGAGGTCGCGAAGTCCCAGCGCAGGTTGATGGAAGACGAGGAAGTCGAAGCGGCCATTGCAGCTTATGCGGCGTGATCCTCGCTCGTTCCCCGTCCTGTTTCATCGGCCTCCGCCTTCTCCTCCTGCTCAAGGTCGAAGATGGCGTCCACCCATTCGGCCTCCTCGGATGAAGAGTGTTCCACCGTTACTTCTTCCACATCCTGTTCTTCGCGCCATATCGGCTCGCCTTGGGCAGCGCTCAGCCGAAGGCCCCCTTGCTCATCGACGTGACGAAGCACCATCTCGACGTGCTTTGAGAGTGGTAGGAAGTGCCCAACCGGCATGCCCGCGGTCACGAAGGGGTTTGTTGCGATGGAAATCATGAGGCCATCTTCAGGCGCCACAATATCGACGGAAAGTCCGGGCGCTCCTGGGTCGGAAATGGTTGCGACGACGTCACCCTCTTTCATCACGGTTCCCTCTCGCACGAAGACGTCGAGCAATCCTCCTTCGCTGGCCCGCAACCAGCGTGAGCCTGATGCAAGCAGCCGGAAGGCTGGGCGGGTCGGACGTCCGGGGACCATTTTCAGCGAGCGGAGCGTGTTGAGGGCCCCGTTCACCGCGACCATGACCGAACGGTTGTCAAGCGTGTCTGCCGCTCCTCCTTCAAACGTGATGCAAGGTATTCCTTCGTCGTTGGCGACCCGCCGAAGGCTCCCCGCAGGTGGTTTGGAATCGAGGACAATCTCTGCACCGAAGGCTTTCGCAAGCAAGAACGAGGCTGGATGGGCAAGGTCAACGCGGAGTTGAGGCATGTTGGAACGCCCTTTTGCTGCCGTGTGGAAGTCGATGATGGCGTCCGTGTCCTCGAGCAAGTTGGTCCAGAGTTGATGAGCCACGCGGCGCGTTGTGTTCGAAAGCGGCGATCCGGGAAACGAACGGTTTAGATCACGACCGTCTGGGAAGTACCTGGATTTTTCTCGGAAGCCTGGGAGGTTGACAACAGGGACGATGCGGACGGTTCCAGCGAGCCGTCGTGGATCAAGCGGGCCTCCAGGTTCGGTAAACCGGTTTGAGAGGAGGTGGGTGCACGCGCTCGGTCCGGTCAGTTCGTCGCCGTGAAGCGCACCAAGGATGTTGATGGTGGGTCCGGGTCGAGCACCGTGCAGCACGGTGACTGGGATGGGCCATGTGTCGCCCAAGTTCACGGGAAGAAGGGGCATGTGGACGGTCCGCATCGTGCCCGGTTGGATGCGTTTTCGCATGAAGCGGATATCGTCCCATTCCGCGGTTCTGTCCCATTCTGGATGGTCCTCAGGCTCGTGGGCCGCCATGGCTTCTTCGATGGCCCGTCGTCGTCGCCGTGGCAGTTCATGGGCGGTTCGAACAACCTTGCGGGGTGCAATCGGGTCGCCCACGCTCTGCCATAGGTGCTCGATTCATCAAGTGTCGTGTGCGCACATCTGAAAGGCCTCGCCATCATGCTTCACCATGGCTGAGACACCCGGCGTGCAACGGCTTCACGCTCCGACCTCCATTTGCTTCGGTTGCGGCCCAGCAAACACACAGGGACTTCGCATTGACTCGCATCGTGAAGGTGATGGATTGGTCGCCCGTTTCCGACCCGAACCTCATCACCAAGCCTTTCCGGGGATGATCAACGGTGGAATCATCGGGACCTTGCTCGATTGCCATGGGAATTGGGCGGCGGCGATGGCGCTGATGGACAAGGACGGTGCGGTTGAGCCCCCGTGCACCGTCACCGCTTCGTACGAAGTTCGACTTTCGCGCCCCACCCCAGCCGGCGTGGACCTCATCGTTCGCGCCCATGCCACGCGTCTCGAAGGGCGAAAAGCCTGGGTGTCCATGACGCTGGAAGCGGGCGGTGAGGTCTGCGCCTCGGGCGAGGGCCTCTTCGTCGCTGTAAAGGAAGGTCATCCTGCCTACCACCGTTGGTCCTGATGGAGGGCTTCACCTGAAACCAAGTGCAGCGCAGCGGACGGTCCTTGCCGCGTTGAAATCGGAGGTCCTCACGGTGATGGCCACCATGCCGGAATGGCAGGCAGTGGACCTCCGAACGATTGAGCGCGTTCCGCTCGGTGTGCTGCGATCTGGGACGCTACGTCGTCATGGCGTGACGAGGTGGCAAGCGGGAACCCCCCGAGATCGATTCTCCACCAACGACGTGTCCGTCATCGACCTCCATCCACATTTGCTGGAAATCCGTTGGCACGCCTATGCAGCGCACGTGTTGCATCACGAATACATTCACGCTGCTGGCCACCGGCCACACGACGCAGCGTTCCGACGTTGGGAATCCGCCTGGCCTTTTCCCGGCGGGGAGGACGCATCCTCCTTCGCCTCATTTCTGCATGAGCAACGTGTTCGGTGGTGGTGGACCTGCACTGCATGCGACCGAAGGCATGGCCGGCAGCGTCGTGGCAACGGTCGGTACGCCTGCCGACGGTGTGGCGCCGTGCTTGTGGATGTTCCCGGAGGGGGTGAGGTTGCGTGATGTACAGATGCGTCGTGCTGCTCTCACTGCTTTTTCTCACTCTCTTGCCAACGGGGCAGTCGGCGTTGGTCGAAGAGGCGGACGTGCAGCACTTGTCCTGCGTGGCTGACAACGACTGCAGATTGACGACCTACCCCATCGGAGAGGAAACGGTTGGGGGTCAGGTGCAAGGCACACCGTTCGCACCAGCAGAGGTCGTGTTGGAATTCATCATTGACCCTGCACAAGACGTGCTCGTTCTCCTCCCCTCGGTCCTTGACCACGTCGAACTGGACCTCCGGTTGGACGATGACCCAACGAGGTTGTCGTGGCCAACGCTGGACCTTCGGCTTGTGCATGGGGATGGCGTGACGCAGTGGTCCCTCGCCCCATCTATGGAGGGGACCGGTCCAGCATACGTCGACGACGATGTGGCCTTGGAGCTTGACGGTCGTCGCGTGCTCTGGCCAGGTGATGATGTTCGGCTCTTGATTGGCTTCTCGCTCGACCGTCCTGCGACCTGGAGCCTGCATCTTCGAGGTGCCTCGAGCATCGAAATGAACATCGTGTGGTCTGCAGATCCCGAGGCCGCAGATGTGGATGAACCAAGCTCCCGTCTCGAACCTGTTGAAACGGAATTTGAGATGGCCCACGATGGAGCCCTTGTCGGTGACGATGTGGATTGCTACACCTTTGAGGTCGAGGCGCATGAAGTGCTTCGTGTGCTCATGGAGTGGGACCTCGTCCCGATCGAATTACAGCAGCAATCGGCTCGACCGGAGTTGATCTTGGCCGACGGCCGTGAGGCGCCCACCCCAGAAATGCAGGTCGTGCAGGACGAAGAACGGGCTTCGGTTCGTTACGTCTGGAGGGCGTTGAGGGAAGGGGACACGACCCTGTGCCTTCAAGGTCAGGCGGACCGGTTCCAAGCCTACGTGTGGGCGGGTATGCTGTCCTACGAAGGCATAGGGCCCGTCGATCCAGGCGGATTTTCCGGTGAGGGGACCTACCCAGAGGGTGGCGGGCAAGCGCCTCCCGCTGGGGAACCGATGGTGCTTGCTGAACCCACTTCAGGCGTCGCTGCCGTAGGCGGCGTCGCGCTTCTCCTGCTTGGGTTGCTCGACTTCACTCGCCGAACCACGTCCGTGCTGCTCCGGTTCGGCGTCACCGTGCCGGGGCTGCTCCTCGTGCTTACGGCAGGTGTTGTTCATCCGTTGGTGGCGGCTTCAAGTTCGGTGCAGCAACCGGGGGAACTCACGCTGGAGGAAGTCATCGATGATCGGCTTGCGCAATTGTGGGACGTCGCAGCACCCGGTATTCCGGAAAGCACGATGGTTCTGCATGCTGGAGCGACCTTTGGTCGGCTTGATGGGGAAGTGCTTCGACTCCGCTTGGACGTGACCGATGCCGTCCCGCTTGAGGACGGGCGGTTCCAACTTCAAGCGAAAGGTCTGGATTCGCTCAGGTTGGACGAAGCCATCTTTGGGCACGTCGCTCGGGCCGGAGGTGCATCTTCTGAACATGTGCAGCGCTTCGTTCTGCTCGCCGGGCGTTCGCTGTTGCTCGATCTGCTGATGCTGGAAGCCCTGCTCGTGGTCGAAGACGTGCCCCCAAACAACGTGGTTCACCTCAACCTTGCCATGACGTCCACGTCACCAACCGGTTCGGTGACCGCTCCAGCGTGGGGGACGAGGCCGAGCGACATCCAATCCAGTGCGTGGTCCGTGCTTCAGAACGCACTCCTCCCGGAACGCATCGCCGTCTCCCTGTGCGATTGCGATCTCGACTTGCTGGACATTCGTTCTGTTCCTGCCGACGACCTTCGCGCCTCGGACCTCCCACGGCACGAGGGTGTGCTCGCTTCAGACGGTTTGCTGGCGCTGCCTGGGTGGACCTTGCTCACAGGCATCGTGCTGGTCGCGGGAGGATGGACGATGGAGGCAAAGCGCCGCCGCCACGCAAAGGCACTGGCGCAGACCATGTTTGGGTTTCACTCGGCGTCTTGAGCGGCTTCTTTCGCTTGTTCTGAAATTTCGTCCATTTCCTCATCGCTGATGCGAAGCGCTTGTTGGAACGAGCGCAGTTCTTCCATCTCCTCTTCGGTGATCACGCCGTCTTCCCATGCTTGCTGGTAGGCATCGAGCAGGAAGTCACGGTACGCGTCGGGGTTCAGCAGCACGTCTCGGATCAACCCATGGTCCGGCGCAGCGCTGGTGCTCTGTTCAAGCATGGCCATCGAACGGCGAATCTCCTTCACGGCCATGTCCTTCAGGCCATGCCCAATCCACACCAATCCAGCGGCCGTGACCGTGGCTGCAAACCATTGCATGGTGTCCGGATTCACGAGGTCGCCGGGGCTGAACATGTGGAAGAGGCCGAGCAGCACCATGGCCGCACCCGACATCACCTCAACCCAGTCGTTGATGTCGGGCTCGTCATCAAAGATGGCGAGGCGTTCGTCGACGGCGTCCATGTCTGCTGTGGCCATGGTTCGCACTGATGGGTGTGGGGTTTGAGGGTGTCGCCGCCCGAGGCACAGTCCTTTTGTCCTCTCGACTGTGAATATCGAATATGGCTGTCGATGCTGCACGAATCGACGGTTTGCCCTTGCCGTCCATGGCCATTGACTTCCTACGTGATGCATGGGGCATCGCACAGTTGCATCCTCCTCAAGCACAGGCGATGCCGCCGCTTCTCGACGGCCGAAACCTTCTGTTGGCCATTCCAACCGCAAGCGGGAAGTCCCTCGTTGCGTACATCGCGATGCTTCATCGCCTGCTCGTGGTCGCACCCGGAAGTCGTGCGGTCTACATCGTCCCCCTCAAAGCCCTCGCGAGCGAGAAGCATGAGGAGTTGACCGCCCTCGCAGAGGCGGTTGGTCTCTCGGTTGGACTGGGCATCGGGGACGCAGCGGAGAAGCACAACGCATCGACGACTGCGATATTCTCGTCTGCACGTCCGAGAAACTCGATTCCATCATGCGGAACAAGGCGGACACGATGGCGAACGTGAGCGTCATCGTCGCCGATGAATTTCATTTGCTCAACGATGGAAGCCGTGGGCCCACCTTGGAGATCAACCTGACACGCCTTCGGCACCTTAGGCCCAAGGCTCAGATCGTGGCCCTCTCAGCGACGGTGGGGAACGCAGAGGACCTTGCGGCATGGTTGGAGGCCGACCTTGTGGTGTCTTCGTGGCGCCCTGTCGCGTTGGAGTATGCGACCCTGTACGACCTTCACCTCGAACCGAGGAAAGTGCAATCCGGGGCAGACGGTTCGTTCAACCTTCGCCCACCGCGAACGCTCGAAGGGCCCGTGTCCCAGCCTACGTGGGCTGTCCTTCTCGATTCATTGACCTCAGGAGGACAAGCCCTGATTTTCGTTTCAACACGACGTTCTGCGGTGTCCGAAGCCAAGAAACTCGCACCGAGGGTTCGGAAGCACCTTGAGCAGCAGGACCCGGAGCGATTGCGACGTTTGGAGCAGGCCGCGAATCTCTTGTCAACCGGTGAACAATCCACCCTCGGAGAGCAACTTCGCTCCTGCCTACGTGACGGCGTTGCCTTTCATCATGCGGGATTGACGCATGCCCAGCGCGCTGCGGTGGAAGGGGCCTTCAAAAAAGGCGACTTGTTGGCCATTGCAGCGACACCAACCCTCGCTGCTGGGGTCAACTTGCCCGCTCGACGTGTGCTGGTGCGAGACGTTAAGCGGTTCGAAGATGGGGGTAGCCGACCGCTTCCTGTCATGGAAGTTCGGCAGATGCTTGGTCGTGCAGGGCGTCCTCGTTACGACGATTTTGGTGAAGCATGGGTGTTGTGCAAAGGAACCGACGGTTGGGAGGTGGCTGATGAGGTGGCCGACCGATACTTCCACGGACCGGTGGAGGACGTCACGTCAAAACTCGCCAACGAAGCGGCTCTGAGGATGCACCTGCTCTCCGCCGTCGCCGCAGGAGGACTTCGGCATCGTGGAGCGATTGAGGCCTTCTTCTCTCGCACGTTCTTGGCGAGGCAATGGCCCCTCATGCAACTCATGGAGCGAATCGATGCCATCCTCGACTGGCTGGTCAGCGAACGCTTTCTTCGCCGCTTGGAGGCGGACCCTGATTTCGTCCCAACCCTGCCCGCGGACGAGGTGGACTGGCACGATGAGGTTCCGGCCTGGCTCACCCCCGCCACAGGGAGGGACGACCTTCTGCTTGAGGAGCCCTCGCCGGCGACGCCCTCGCCCCGTCGTTCATCCTCCGAACCGTCCACCTTCGGTTTCACTCCGGCTTCGTCCTTGCGCATGGCAGAAGTCAAGGCCGTCAACGTTCGCGACCCTGCCACGGTCTACGAAGCGACCGAGATGGGGCGCGTGGTCACGCGTATGTACCTCGATCCTGCATCGGCCTCCGTGCTTCGAACGGGGCTTCGTCGTGGTGTTCGACGGCTTGTTCGTGGCGATGCCCCCGTCACGTGCTTTGGCTTGCTTCACCTCGCAGCGTCGACGAACGATTTTGATCACCTCTTCCTGAAAGCCAAGGATACGGAGCGGGATTCCGACTTATGGAAAAAATACGCCACGGTCGTGGATGAGGTTCTGGCCGACCGCGAATACGAGGAGCGGGATCTCAGCACCGTCAAATCGGCATGGTTGGTTGAGTCATGGATTGAGGAACGCACGCTCAAGGAGATTGAAGCCTCGCTCGACGTGGCTCCGGGTGACCTTCACCATCGGACCGACTTGATGGCATGGTTGTTGGCAGGCGCTGCTGCAGTGTTGGCCACTGACGACGTGTTCATCGACGAGCACCTTCCTGCACTGGACCACTTGGCATCGCTGTTGGACGAAGCACGGCATCGTGTTCGGCATGGCTGCAAGGCCGATTTGCTTCGCTTGGTGAAGGTCCGTCATGTTGGTCGTCAGCGAGCAAGAAGGCTGGCTGAACTTGGGATTCGAACGCCTGAAGACCTCCTCAACATGCCCGTTGCAACACGCCGTCAAGTGGAAGGATGGCGGGGCTGGGGTCCTGTGCTGGTTCAGCGAATGCTTGACGATGCGGCTCGCTTTACAGGGTCCTTGTTGCCCTCCGAGGACCATGAGCGGTCCGACGATCTGCCGTTGCCGGGCGAGCGGGAGACGAGCGTTCAAGACGGTACATGACCGCCATGAAGCATGTCCGCCCACCTTGTGGCGTGGAATTCAGACCCGGTCGACGACCCTCGGGCCCTTGCCATGGTGCTTGAAGACGGACTTGAAGAGGGTGCAATCGTCCTGTTGGCGTCCGACGTGGTTGCCTCCGAGCGGCAGATCGCCGCCGCTGCCATCGCTGCCAAGCGCCGATGGGAACGAGGTTCGGCCGTTGCTCGAAGCCTTGGGGCCGAATTCATGCGATGCCTTGCTGGTTCGCATCACGTTGGAGAAGCCATTCGTGCGGTAGGACTGGCCTCGAAGGCGACCTCGGGGTGGGTTGTGGGGCTTGCTGTGGACCTTGGGGAGGTCGAACAACGGATGGAGTCCGCGGGCCTTCAATCGGTTGATGCGCACCCAATGACCGCGAACGGTCGAAGCCGTCTCGGCCTTCCGAGCGAAGGCGATGCCGAACTCCTTTCCATCGGGCTGATCGCTGAATCGGACTTGCTTGCATGAGGCGAGGGTTCAAACACCGCTGCTCAACCTTCAGCACCATGGTGCTCGACCGTCGTGCCGAGGCGCATCGATGGCTCGATGGTGGCCGCGCCAACGCGATGTTCGACCGTCTGACGTCCATGGGCGCCTCGTACGTGGAACTGCGTGCCATGTCTTGCGATTCAACGACCGTTCAGGTCAGGGACGGGGCCATGGAGTCCGCGGTTCCATCTCAGGACGTCGGCGTCACGCTCCGCGTCTTGGCCGACGGGGCGTGGGGCACCCACTCCACGACCGACATTGAGAGCGTCTACGCCCAAGGAGAATCCACCCTCAAACTCGCGCGGGCCGTTGCCAGCCGTCGGGCGACCTCTGTGGAGGGTGTCGAACTTGCCGAAGTACCAATCTTCCAAGACGAAGTGCATTGGCATCCCCGGGGGGACGTTCGAACACTCGACCTCTCCGAACGTCTTGACGCGATGGCTGCTGTGGAGAAAGAAGCCCGGGAGCACGAGCGCATCGCCTCAGTTGCGACGGGGTGGGCCGACGAGCACCTGCAGACGGAGCTGCTCACCAGCGAAGGAATGGATCGCCTATGGACGTTGCAGCGTGCGCTGCTCCACTGCACCGTCACGGCGCGTGACGGTGACCGCGTGGCCTCCTATAGAACAAGGTACGGAGGTGAAGGTGGAGCGGCCAGCATCCTCGAAGCCGACCTCGGTGCCCTTGGACGGGATGGTCAAGACGCCGCCATCCGTCAACTCAGTGCGGAGGCAGCACCCTCCGGTCGATTTACGCTGGTGGCCGACCCAGACCTCACCGGTGTCTACGTTCACGAGGCCTTGGGGCATCCGTGCGAGGCCGACCTCGTAGCCGCTGGAGATTCGTGCCTAGACGGACGACTTGGTCAGAAGATTGGGTCCGGTATTGTCACGGTGGTCGACGATCCGACCATCCGGGGAGGCTATGGGGC
>Ga0222714_10004314_pt1 | contig 13997 bp, 12 predicted proteins | sample C33_3DmetaG_FD_165048 | JGI IMG/M metagenome (GOLD analysis project Ga0222714, IMG submission 165048) | Estuarine water microbial communities from San Francisco Bay, California, United States - C33_3D | ecosystem: Environmental > Aquatic > Marine > Unclassified | place: USA: California... | reverse complement strand
TAACAAGCTCCCAGACTAACACTCGGGGTGGCTCGAAAACTTGAGGCCGGTCAAAGGTAAAGCCCCGGTAGGCGGGATCGAGTAACCCACGAAAGGGCGCTGCGGAGTCGAGCCATACGTGTATGGCGCAAAACCCGCATGCCCGCTCCCATCTATTGGTCCTAACCGCATGCATTGCACCCAAAGCTGGGATGGCCGGACTACTAAATCGGACTAGTATTGAACTGCGATTGCAGGATTACATTGAGGCCATCCAGTTCTGGTTAAGACTACGTGAACCCAGTATTGGCGGAATCTTGTTTGCCGATAATTCCGGATACCCCCTCGACCGTTTGCAGGCCGTGGTGCAAGGTGAAACCAATAAAAAGATACCTGTTGAACTGGTATCTTTTGACCATCCCGCGCCTCCTCCCACGTTGAGCTATGGACATAACGAATTGATTTTAATCAATGAAGCCATCAAGCGCAGTGCACTGGCCAAACAATTCCCCTACTTGATGAAAGCTACGGGGCGTTATCGTTTCCCCGATATTGGGCGCCTCATCCGCAAATTACCTTCTGACTATCGGGTGGCACTCGATACCACCGGTGAAAAACCGTGGCCCTGGCGCCAGCGATCAGTTCCCATCTGTAGGTTCGCGCTAGCCTTGATGAAATTCGATTTTTATCACCAATATTTGGCTGATACCCCCACCCGTATGCGACCCGCCCCGCCATGGGACCGGCGCCAATTCATCGAATCAATGTTCTATGACCAACTTTATCCGATGCGCGCGGAACCTGGCATTATCCTGCGCTGGCCCTGTAACTGTGAGCCGGAGGGAATAGGATCCAATGGCATGGATTACCGCAGCCCTGGGCGGCGGATTCGGTCTGGGATACGGTCGCTCAACCGGAAAATCATCCCAAATCTCTGGCTGTAATGGCGATTTTCCTCCGGCTGACTATGACTTTCATCTGATGAGTTCCCAAATCCCCAAGTATGATTTTCTGGTAATTGGCGGCGGCTCGGCGGGCTTCAACGCCGCCCGCGTAGCCGCCTCTCTGGGCAAACGGGTTGCCGTCGTCGATGGTGCCAAAAAAATAGCCGGACTCTGCATATTGAACGGATGCATGCCCTCCAAGACCTTGCTTTATTCAGCCGAGGTGCTGCATCTCGCCCACCAAGGTAAACGGTTCGGTCTGCACATTCCCTCAGCCAAGGCCGACATGAAGGTCATGCACGCACGCAAGAAGAAGATCATTGGAGAATTTGCCGATTATCGGATCAAGACACTCGAGTCCGGTAAATATGACGTGTATCGCCAGCGGGCCCGATTCGTTTCTCCCCATACCATCGAGCTGTCGGATGGACGCCAAATAGCGTCAAAAAAATTCCTTATCGGCACCGGCTCCAAAGTGAGTGTTCCTGACTCGGTCCCGGGGTTGCAGTCCACTCCATACTGGACGAGTGACGACATCCTCGACCTGGATTTCGTCCCAACCAGCGTGATCGTCCTCGGTGGCGGCATTGTGGCTTGTGAGCTGGCCCAGTTTCTGCGCCGCATCGGCACCAAAGTGACCCTCATTCAGCGCAGTCCCAACATCCTCAAGGATCACTCGCCGGAAGCCAGCGAGGTGGTCCAACAGGCCTTTCGCGATGAAGGTATTGACCTCCACACCGACACTTCAATCAACCAGGTCAGCGGTGATTCAGATGGCGTCACCGTGAAATTTATAAGCTCGGGAAAGTCCATCATGCGCAAAGCCAGCTATCTGTTCAACGCCCTCGGCCGGGAGCCGAATACCGACGGATTGAATCTTGCGGCCGCGGGGGTGCGCCTGACGGATGATGGACGCATCAGGACGAATCGTTGGCAGCAGACCACCTGTCCGCATATCTATGCCGGTGGCGATGTTTGCGGCCCTCACGACATCGTCCATCTGGCTGTGGCCCAAGGCGAGCTGGCCGCGCGCCATGCCGCGGCCGTGCAGGGGATCAAACCAATCAATCGTGACCTGTTGTTGAACGTGGTTTTCACCGATCCGCCACTCGCGAGTATCGGCCTGCAAGAGAAAGAACTCGCCGCGCGCGGTGACCACTACCTCGTCGCATCCTACCCCTTCGACGATCACGGCAAATCCATCCTTATGGAAGCGAAGCGCGGTTACGTTAAGGTCATCGCCGAACCCTCCCGCGGAAGGATTCTCGGAGCCGAGATTGTGGGTAAGGATGCCGGGGAACTCATTCACTGTTTTTCCACCCCTCTGGCCATGCGGGCCACCGTCTTTGATATGCTGCGGGCTCCTTGGTATCATCCGACTCTTGCCGAAATAATCACTTACCCTCTGGAAGAGATCGCGGAAGAAATTAATGCCTAGAATGGCCAACCTAATCTGCAGCATTCTCAGGTGGCCGCCGATCGGCAGACTCCCTGTGCGAGTGCGCAGTGGAATAGCGGCCGGCGCCCGGTGGAGTTTGTTTCCATGGACCGCCTACTGGCGCGGCACTCACGAACCTGAAGTGCAACACCTTATCGCCGGGCTCTACTCCGACTGGACCGGCCGTCATGTCTGGGATCTGGGCAGTCACTATGGTTTGTATACCGTTGGTCTGGCTCGTCGCGTCGGACCGACCGGCTCCGTGGCGGCATTCGAACCCAACCCCTTGAGTTTTGACCGCTTGCAACTTCATGTGCGGCGAAACCATCTGACCAATACCACCCTGTTTTCTCAAGCTGTCAGCAACGTGACTGGCAGCGCACGTTTTTTTCTGTATGAAGGCATGGAGACAACCTCCTCTCATTTGGCCTACGAAAATGAAACTTGGACTGAGTCGGTTCCCACCATGCAGGTATCAACCGTAACGCTCGACAGTATGGTCGAAGCTGGACGCCTTCGGCTGCCCGACTTCATCAAAGTGGACGTCGAAGGGCACGGGGCGGCCGCGCTTGCCGGGGCAGCCAGAGCTCTGGCTCAATCCAGACCGATTCTGCTGATTGGCTTCCATAGTCAGGTCGTAGTTGATGGCATCATGGAAATCATTGCTCCCTTGAACTACCGGGTCACCGCCGTCACTACCGGCGAGCAGACAATTCCCCACGCTGGTTCGGACTATCTCTTTCAACCCTTAACCTGATTCAGCTCACACAAAATTGGATCATCCTTTTATGCCCGCCTACAAAGTTCCGCCGTTTCTAAACGACCTCCTACATGCCCGCTCACCTTCTGGTTATGAATCCGAGGCCCAGGCCGTTTTTGATCAATTCGTCAAACCAGCCGCACACAACTATGCCAAGGACGCACTGGGCAACCGGATCGCCACGTTGAATCCCAAGGGAGATCCGGTGCTGATGCTGGCCGGACATTTGGATGAACTGGGACTCCAAATCACCTACATCAACGATAAGGGATTTCTCTATTTCGAAACCATTGGCGGGCATGACAAAATAGTAATCTCCGGGCGTCGGGTGCGCATCCAAACAGGCAACGGCACCATCAATGGAGTTACCGGCAAACGGGCCATCCATTTGATGGACGAGGCTGATCGAAAAAAAGTCCCCGAGCGTCATGAAATGTGGATCGATATCGGGGTTACGTCCAAAAAAGAGGCTCTCAAACGGGTTTCGATTGGTGACGTTGCAACCTACGACCACGAGTTCGAGCTGATCAACGGCAGTATTGGCACGGCCCGGGCCTTCGATAACAAAGTCGGCGCCTACATTGTCGGTGAAACCTTGATCAGACTGGCCGCCTCAAAAACCAAATTGGCTGCCAAGGTCGTGAGTGTCGGGACGGTGCAGGAGGAAATAGGCGTGCGCGGAGCCACCGCCTCGGCTTTTTCGGTGAACCCCCATATTGCCGTTGCGGTGGATGTGGGACACGCCACCGACCATCCCGATTGCGATAATCGTAAATTCGGTGAATTCATCCTCGGTGGCGGCCCCATGATTTGTCGCGGCGCCAACATCAATCCCAAGATTTATCAGCGATTAGTCGCGGCAGCCAAAAAGGCCGGGATCCCCTATCAAATCGAAGCCGATCCCCGCGCCATTGGTTCCGATGCCCGGGCCGTGCAGATCAGCCGCGGGGGAGTCGCCACCGGTGCGATCAGTGTGCCGCTGCGTTACATGCACACGCCCAGTGAAGTGGTGGATTTGAAGGACGTTGAATATTGCATCCAATTATTGGTCGAATTCACCAAGGCCTTGCAGCCTGGTGATTACGCCCACTGGTAATCACCACACAGGCGCACAAAAAAGCCCCGGATAACCGGGGCTTTTTTGTGCACTAAATACAGGGATTTTAGGCTGCGTTCTTACGCACTTCGGATTTGCGCGTGCGGCGCAGACTTGGACGTCTGCGACCTGCCACGACCGCGGCATCGACCACGACCTCGGCCACATCGTCACGTTGGGGAATCTCATACATCACTTCCAGCATGAGGTTCTCCATAATCGAACGCAGGGCACGGGCGCCGGTCTTCAATTCAATCGCCTTTTGCGCAATCGCTTTTACCGCGTCAGAGGTAAACCGCAGGTTTACCCCGTCCATGGCGAACAGTTTGGTATACTGTTTCACCATGGCATTTTTTGTGCGCAACAGCACCTTCTCCAAATCCTTGATGGAAAGCTGATCCAGAACAGAAATAACCGGCAGGCGACCGATGAATTCGGGGATCATGCCAAAGCGGATCAAATCCTCTGGTGCCACTGCCTTCATTAGCAAATCGGCGGAGAGGATGTCGTCTGTGCGGCTAGCCGCCGAGGCAAAACCCAGCGAACGTTGGCCACGACGACGTTGCACGATCTCTTCCAGTCCAACGAATGCACCGCCGCAAATGAACAGGATATTCGCAGTATTGACCTGAACATATTCCTGATTCGGGTGCTTGCGGCCACCTTGAGGTGGCACATTGCAGATCGAACCTTCCAAAATTTTCAACAAGGCCTGTTGCACACCTTCACCGGATACGTCGCGGGTAATCGAAACGTTTTCTGTTTTGCGACCAATCTTGTCGATTTCGTCGATGTAGATGATGCCGCATTCGGCACGTTTCACATCGTAATTGGCATTTTGCAGCAGACGGAGCACGACGTTCTCCACGTCGTCACCGACGTATCCCGCCTCGGTCAAAGTCGTCGCATCGGCGATGGCAAATGGCACATCTAGCACCCTTGCCAACGAGCGGGCCAGCAGGGTTTTGCCTGAACCCGTGGGACCGGCCAGCAAGATGTTACTCTTTTCCACTTCGACATCATTGAATTCAGGCGAAAGGGATACCCCATCTTTACTTTGCTGGGTGGCATCGAAGTTCAGTCGCTTGTAATGATTGTAAACCGCAACCGAGAGCACCTTCTTGGCGTGATCCTGGCCAATGACATAATCGTCCAAGGTCTTCTTGATATCCGAAGGCTTGATCAGCCTGAATGCCGGTTTGTTCTCTGCGGTCGGCGCTTTGACTTCGCGGTCAATGATCGTCTTGCAGACGTTGACGCATGAGTCGCAAATATACACTCCCGGTCCTGCAATAATTTTTTTGACCTCCGCCTGTGACTTTCCACAGAACGAACAAAGGGTCATACGGGACGATTTGGCCATAGCTTATGATTCGCTTCCAAGGCGACTTTTGTCGAGGGAGATTTGCCCTGACAGACGCTTATGCCGCAGTTTCCACCGCGATATTCTGCACTTCCTTGGTCGATTCAACCACATGGTCGACCAGGCCATAAGCCTTGGCTTCGTGCGCACTCAAATAGTAATCGCGATCCGAATCTTTCTCAATTTCAGCCGCAGTCTTGCCGGTATGTTTGGCAATGATCTCATTCAAGGTCTTGCGCCAGCGGAGAATCTCCTTGGCCGCGATGGTGATATCGGCTGTTTGTCCCCCGGCACCACCCGAAGGCTGGTGAATCATCACCCGACTATTCGGCAGGGCAAACCGCTTCCCTTTTGTGCCGGCAGATAGCAGGACAGTGCTCATGCTGGCGGCCATGCCCACACAGTAGGTGACGATATCACACTGCAGGAAATTCATCGTGTCATAAATCGCCATTCCACCCGTCACCACGCCACCCGGGGAGTTGATGTAGAGCTGAATATCCTTCTTGGGATCTTCCATCTGCAGGAAGAACATCTGGGCGATGACCAGATTCGCGATGGTATCATCAATCGGGGTGCCGATGAAGATGATGCGGTCCTTCAAGAGCCGGGAATAGATGTCCATCGACCGCTCGCCGCGGCCGGTATTTTCAAGAACGATGGGGACGTAATAACTCACGATGATTTCTGGTTTAAGCCTTAGATTGGATAATATCCACCTTAGCCTTGGAAACGAGGAAATCAACTGCCTTGTCGAAAATGATGGATTGTTGCACTGAGCGCAGTGCATCTCGGTTCTTGGCCAGCTCTTTGGCCAGCTTATCAGGCTGTTGGCTGGTGCGCATGGCTTCGCGGTAGATGAAGGTGTTAATGTCGTTCTCCTGAACCTGCACTTTCTCTTTGTCGGCAATCCGCGCCAGCACGAGCTGCAGCTTGACCCGTCCCTCGGCCGCCTTACGGGCATTGTCCATCAGCTCCTTCTTATCCTTTTCAAACTGTTCCTGCGGGATGCCGCGGCGCATGTTTTCCTCGATGAATTGGCGCAACACACTTTGGGTCTCGCTTTCTACGAGCGATTCCGGGGCTGAGAACTCAAGCTTTGCGAGCAGTGCGTCGGTAATCTGACGGCGCTGTTCGGAACGATTGCGTCCCTCTTTCTGGAGTTTCAGGTTGCTACTTACGCTGGTCTTAAGTGCCGCCAGGTCATCAACCTGATTCGCCTTGAAAAAGGCTTCGTCCAAGGCTGGCAGGACCCGTTCACGGATTTCCTGGATCTCGATCGCGTAGCTCGCCTGTTTGCCCGCTAAAGCAGGTGCGGCGGTAAATTCTGCCGGGAATGTGATTTCCACAGACTTTTTATCACCCGGCTTCAGACCGGCGAGTTGCTTGCCAAGCCCGGGAATGACCCCTTCGTGTTCACCTTCTACTTCCTCCCAAGTCTGGGGAACTTTGCCGTAGATCTGCTTATCGGGAACAAGCTCGGTGATCGGTTTGCCATCCACCGTGCCTTCATAAGCCAGTTTCACGTAATCGCTCTTTTTGGCTTCACGTTCAGCCACTTTGAATTCGGCCCGCTCTCCGCGTATCGCGTCAATGGCAGTATCAATTTCAGCGTCGGTGACATCAGTCGGCGCCACTTCCGTTTTCAAACCAATGTATTCGGGCAGCTCGAATTCCGGACGAACATCGACCGTGATCGTCACGGCCGCACTCAACCCGGCCTCCACCGTGCCTGGTTCCACATTTACAATGTTCAGCACGTCCAACTTCTGCTTTTCCAAGCCCTCACGGTAGGCTTTGGCGACGACCTTTTGTTTGAATTCATCCGCTATTTCCTTGGCAAAGCGCTTGGAAATCATCGCTACCGGTGCCTTGCCCGGACGAAACCCAGGCAGGCGGACTTGCTTGGCAAATTCGCCCACGACGGCTTGGTGTTCGGAGTCGACTTCGCTCTTGTCGAGCGAGACCACCAAACTCTTACGGGTATCGGAAATGGAATTAAGTTGAACGTTCACAGATTTGAGACGGCAGGTTTACGGTAAAGAATTGGTGACCCTACTCCCCCGGTCGACCCGGTCAATGCCGGATTCTACACGCTTGCAGCTGCTGCCCGGGACACGTTTCGTGGGATATGCCCAACCTGCGGCAATTGCTTGAAAAACACCAATCTTTACTGCTCCTGGACGCGTCATCCTCACGCATCCAAGTGGTCCACTTGAATTTGGGCGCTGAACCTCTTTGGGCTCAATCCCAAGAGGAGGCTGGTCGCGGATTGTTTACCTGCCTCACGTCACTAAAGGTGGATATCGCGAATATCCCGGCCTTTGTATTCTGCGAAGGCCCTGGTTCAATATTGGGGATCAGAAGCACGGCAACAGTTCTTCGGACGTGGCAGGTTCTCAAATCGCGGCCAATTTATAGCTTTGGCAGCCTGAACTTGGTCGCCCATGCCCTTAATCGACCAAATGTCGGGATTATTGCCGATGCCCGCCGCGAAACTTGGCATTATCAGGTCCTTGGCCAACCAATGATCCGACTACCCGGCATCGAACTGACAGGGGAATTATTCATGCCGGAAGATTTTCGTTGCTGGTCGACAATACCAAAAAACGTAATCCGGATAAGTTATAATTTGTCGGAGCTCTTAAAGACTGCGCCAGAAGCAGACATTTTTAGAGCGAACGAGCAACCCGATGCATTTGTCCATACCGAGCCCAGTTACAAAACCTGGACCCCACAAATTCATCGCGCGCCATGATCAGCCACCCTACATCGACCTCATTGCACCGCTGTTGGGCCGAAATTGATCTCGCCGCATTGGAGCGAAACCTCCGTCTGATCCACGCTTCATTGCCCAGCCACATCCGCTACGTGGCAGTGGTCAAAGCCGATGCCTATGGACACGGGCTACACCAAGTCGCCGCCCGGATGATGCATTCCGGAACCGATCTCTTTGCCGTGGCCAATGTATCCGAAGCCGCCACCTTGCGTGAGTTGGGACCCGACTGGCCCATCCTTCTGCTGAGTCCAGTATTACCGGAAGAGGATCGCTTTATCGCCGAATTGGATCTGGCAGCAACGCTGTCGACCGATGAGGAAGTGGACCGTTTCAGCCAAATTGGACAAAAAACGGGACGCCCAGTGGCAGTGCATTTGAAAATAGACACCGGGATGGGCCGCCTCGGGGTCTGGCATGAGCAAGCGCCAGCACTGTGTGCGAAAATAGCCGCCAATCCCAATCTGCGGTTGGCCGGCATCTATACGCATTTCGCCAGTCCCGATGACGACTTGAAATTTACCGAAGAACAACGACGGAGATTTCTCACCGCTTTGGCGCACTGCTCACAGGTTGATCCCCGCAAAATTTACGTGCACGCCGATAACAGTGCAGGACTCGAAACCATGCCCGGTGCGAGTCCATTCAATGCCGTGCGGGTCGGTCTCCTGCAATTCGGGATCCTGCCCCACCCAAATTCCTTGCTCTCCGAAGTGCACACCGAACCTGTCTTCAGTTTTCGGACCCGGGTGGGGATTGTTAAGGAATTACCGGCCGGAACCACGATCAGTTATGGACGCACCCATACACTAAAGCAGCCCACCCGTATTGCGGTGCTCTGTGCCGGCTACGGTGATGGCATTCCGCGTGCTGTCAGTAATCGCGCCCAAGTATTAATCCATGGCAAACGTTGTCCGGTCCTGGGTCGGGTCACGATGGACCAAACGATTGTCGATGTGAGTCAAATCCCCGGAGTGAAATCCGGAGACGAAGTTGTATTGGTCGGCACACAAGGGAATGCCAAGATCAGCATTACGGAATTTAGCAATTGGGCAGACACCATTCCATGGGAAACCCTCTGCTCTGTCACCAAGCGCGTCCCGCGCATCTATCGCACTCCGTTGGGCATCTGAGCAGAACGATTGATATATAATGCCTTGCCCGTAGTCGCGGCCTCTTTTCAATACCGTGGTGTCACCCGCCCCCGATCGTCCCCATAGTGAGCACGGTCAGACAACTCGCCGTGAGTTCTTGAAACTTAGCTCGAAAGGAATGGGGGCCATCACTTTGGGGAGCCTGTTCCCATCGATTTTACCCACCCGACTGTTTGGCGCGGGACAGAAATCGCAGGGAACTGCGCCCATTTTGGTGCTAGTCCAACTTGCCGGTGGGAATGATGGCCTAAACACAACCATACCCTACAGTAACGATCGTTACTATCGTCTCCGGCCGACGATCGCGTTACCAGAAAACGAGATCTTACCTCTAACTGATACTATCGGACTGCACCCTGCCTGCAGAGGACTCGAAAAACTCTATCAAAGTGGCGACCTCGCCATTGTCCAAGGAGTGGGTTACCCAAATCCCAATCGGAGCCATTTTGGATCGGAAGCGATATGGGCTACCGCCGAAAATTCAGAGCATACTTCATCGACTGGATGGGTGGGCAGATACTTGGATAACAATCCACCAGAATTTACCCTGCGACCAGAACCTATAGCGGTGCATTTTTCTCATCAAACTCCACGCTGTCTTTTGGGAGAGGAAACCTCGGAGATATATGGCTTCGAAGTAACGGGAGAGGACGGCCTGCCCGTTTATCACAATGGAATTGTCAGCAGCATAAAGTCATACCGCGCGTCTGCCCGATATCCGGACACGCGTTTCGGCGCCAATCTGAAGAAAATTGCCGCGATGATTTCCGCCCGTTACAGCACTCGAATCTATCATGTGACCCTGGGCGGCTTCGACACCCACTTTTTACAGTCCATTCCACATCATAACCTACTGACTGATTTGTCCGGGGGCTTGGCGGCCTTTCAAGAGGATCTACATCTGCACGGACAGGACTCGTCGGTGTTGACGATGACCTATTCAGAGTTTGGCCGACGAGCGGGAGAAAATGAACGCCATGGAACCGACCACGGCACAAGTGCACCTCTGTTCATATTGGGTCGCCATGTAGCGGGAGGGATTTACGGGGAGCCTCCCAGATTACCCACCAACCGTTACGAAGACATGGACTATCAGATCGATTTCAGAACGGTATACAGCACGGTGCTGGAAAATTGGCTCGGGGCACCGACGGACCAGATTTTGGACCATAAGTCCGAGCCCTTGGAATTTATCTGAGTCGGCTAATTATTTGCCGATGCCGTGGACGCGGAAGCCCAGTTTCGCCAACTGTGCCAGATCGAGAATGTTTCGTCCGTCAAAGAGGAAGGCTGGCTTGGTCATCGAGGCATAGATTTTTGCAAAATCCAATTTTTTGAACTCGTCCCATTCAGTCACAATCGCAACTGCATGCGCGCCTTCACAGGCAGAGTAAGCGGACTCAGCAACTCTTAGACGGTCATTCGCAATGTCGCCCAAAACATCCCGGCGAATCTCTTCCGCCGGCACCTTGGGATCATAAACCGTAATATTGGCGTGTTCAGCCAAAAGGTCGCGGCAAATACTGATAGCCGCTGACTCGCGGGTGTCATTGGTGTCCTTCTTGAAGGCGAAGCCCAATACCGCTATTTTCTTGTCCGCCACGGTGTTGAACAAAGCACGGACGATCCGCGCAGCGAAGCGATGTTTCTGCCAATCATTCATCTGCACCACCCCCGCCCAGTAGGCCGAGACTTCGGGCAAACCAAAGTGCTCGCAGAGATAGGATAGATTCAAAATATCCTTCTGGAAACACGACCCGCCAAATCCCACCGAGGCTTTCAGGAATTTGGGACCGATCCGGCTATCCTTACCGATGGCATTGGCCACTTCATCAACATCGGCACCAGTGGCTTCACAAAGCGCTGAAATCGAATTGATGGATGAGATACGCTGGGCCAAAAACGCGTTGGCCACCAATTTCGAGAGTTCCGAGGACCAGAGATTGGTCGTGACGATTTGCTCACGCGGCACCCAACGAGCGTAAACGTCGACCAAGGTTTGAATCGCCTTCTCGCCCTCCGGAGTTCTTTCCCCACCGACCAGCACCCGATCCGGGTTTTGCAAATCCGCCACCGCGGTTCCCTCTGCCAAAAATTCGGGATTCGAAAGCACCTGAAACTGCACCCCCCGGGTATTTTCACTGAGAATATCCTTAATGGTCTCAGCGGTTTTGACCGGGATGGTAGATTTCTCGACGATGATCTTGGGCGTGGTGGCAACCTCGGCGATGGTGCGGGCCACCGATTCGATAAACCGCAAATCCGCCGCCCGCCCCGCGCCCACGCCGTAGGTCTTGGTCGGGGTGTTCACGGCGACAAAAATGATGTCCGCCACCTTGATGGTCTCGTGCACCGCCGTCGTGAAGAAAAGGTTCTTTCCCCGCCGGGCTTTGACAATGTCGTCCAGGCCGGGCTCATAAATTGGCAACGTATCGGAATTCCATGCCGCGATCCGCTTGGCGTTCATGTCGACCACATGAACCTCAATATCTTGAGCCTTAAGGGCAATCATCGCCATCGTCGGACCACCTACATAGCCGGCACCAATACAACAGATTTTCATAATTAGAGGGCCAGCTTGGCCTATGCGCTGGACAAATCCAAGGCCGATTTAAACCGAATACGAGCGGGCCACCTTGACGAAACGACGAGCCGCCTCGCGCAAGTCAGTCTCACCCAAGACCCCGAAGCTCATCCGAATGAAATTTGCCGGCGCTTCATCCCCAAAACACAACTCGCCCGGCACGTAGAGCACTCCGGCATCGATGCATTTCCGGCAAAAAGCTGTCGCCAGTCCGGTATCGAGATTTTCCGGGGCCTCCAACCACAGATAAAGCCCCCCTTCAGGCTTGCTCCAAGTCCAGCCCAATTCTCTAAGCCCCTCTGCGATCAAGGTCTCGTGCAAGGCCAACATCTTGCGCAGATACATCGGACGTATATCGCCGAGTTGCCGCTCAAAACCACCGTCCGTGATCACTCTTTCGATGATGGCCTGATTAAAATTGGCGCTGCCAAAATCATGGTGACCTTTGGTATGTAACATGCGGGCCAGCCAATCGGGCTCCGTGCAGTATCCGTATCCCACCTTTAATCCCGTCGCAAAGGGTTTGGTCAACGTCGATAGATAGAGTTTCGGAAAGTCAGCCCACTCGGACAGGGTCAAAGTGCTGGGCGTGGCGGAACGTTCCGAAAAATAGAGATCCCGATAAGCGGCATCCTCAATCACTGGAATTACTAGTCCCTGCCCCGTCAAAGTCACCGCTAACTCGCGCTTTTCCACTTCATCGAGACTGCGACTGGAAGGGTTGGAGTAATAGCTGACAAAATAGACCGCCTTGATCCGCTGCCGGTCTCCCGACAACTCCAACTCAGTCAGCCTTTGTTTAAGCGCCGACTGGTTTAACCGACCATGCTCATCAACCGGCATGGAGATGGCGCGCACGCCCATGGCGACCAACATTTCCAGAAAGACAAAATAGCTCGGTCGATCGACCAGCACGATGTCGCCGGGTTCACAAAGCACCTGCATTGCCAGATAAAGTGCCTGCTGGGATCCGTTCGTGACAAAAAAGCGCGTATCAGCAGCAGCATCCATCAATTGCGGCTCCCAGGTCGCCAAATGTACGGCCAATTGCTTCCGGAGCAATGGGCGGCCCTGGTTCAAGCCGTATTGCAGGGTTTCCTTGGATTCACGTCGGGTAAGCTCATTCACCGCCGACCGCACCACATTATGGGGCAGACTGGCATTGTCAGTAAATCCGGCCGCCAACGAAAGCAGCTTGGGGTTGTCCAACGCAGCCGTCATCAAGCGTTCGATCGTCGGCGACTTGGCTCGCAGGCCAAGGGCAGAAAATTGAATCCCTGATTTGATTTGTGATGGCATAAACAAAAAAGGCGCGGCCCTCGCCGCGCCTGAAATGAAATCTACAAAATCAGGCTGGAGATGGTTCGGGTGAACTATCGCCCGTAATTGGATCCGACGAAGCGGCTGTCCCCTTGGATTTTTTAGCCGTGTCCTTGTTCTCTGGCTTCAGGGTCGGAGGAGTCATGATAACGGGAGTGCGAATTTCACCGAACTCCAGAATTTCCTGCACGTGCTTTCCCTCAATGGTTTCGTATTGGAGCAGAGCCTCCGCAATTGCATTCAAGGCAGACCGCTTTTCGGTGATCAGTTTCGTCGCACGCTGGTATTGCTCTTCGATAATCTGATGCACCTCGGCGTCGATCTTGCGGGCCATATCCTCGGATACATGATCGTTGCGGGTGATCTCCCGGCCGAGAAATACGGTATCCTGATTGTCCCCATAGGCCACCATACCGAGTGAACTCATGCCCCAGTCACAGACCATGGAACGAGCCGTCTTGGTGACTTGCTTGATGTCACCTGCAGCCCCATTTGAAATATCGTCAAAGGCCAGTTCTTCAGCCACCCGACCGCCCAAGCCGACAGCGATAAGGTTGAGTAACCGCTTCTTGTGGTAGCTGAG
>Ga0222714_10004313_pt1 | contig 14002 bp, 11 predicted proteins | sample C33_3DmetaG_FD_165048 | JGI IMG/M metagenome (GOLD analysis project Ga0222714, IMG submission 165048) | Estuarine water microbial communities from San Francisco Bay, California, United States - C33_3D | ecosystem: Environmental > Aquatic > Marine > Unclassified | place: USA: California... | reverse complement strand
ACAAATAAACAAATGCAAAAACCACTGCAAAAGCGATTTTAACCCCCCATCCAGCATAAAAAAATCTTTGAATGCTCTCATGGTCAAAACGATTGCGGATGAATCTTCCGACCCAGTACAATATCAGTATCCAAAGCACAATGGTAAAACCTTCTGCGATGGAAAATATTTGATCTTGGTTCATGCTGATAAAGTTAACAATCCATCAAGAATGATGGTAGCTTTCGCCTTTGTTTATAGTGCAGGCGCGGTATAATTGTTCTAAAAATATCATCCGGACCATTTGATGAGAAAAGGTCATTAAAGACAATGCAATCTTCCCATTGGCCCGAGCATAGACTGCGTCAGAAAATCCAAATGCACCCCCTATGCAAAAAGTTATTTTTTTAACGCTTTGTAATTGGTAGTTAGCAAGTAAATTAGCAAACCCGACGGAAGAATAACTAACTCCTAATTCATCCAATAAAATAAGGTGCTGGTCGGGGGTAACTTTAGATAACAAGGCTTGACCTTCTTTTTCTTTAAGTTGAATTGGGGTTAGGGATGCTGCATGTTTAACATCTGGGATTTCTAATCGTTCATAACTAATATAATGAACCAATCGATTTTCATAATTAAGCTCTAACTCTTTAAGGGCATTAGAGATAGTTTTCCCAATGAACATCAATCGCACCTTCATTAGCGTCCGGTTCTTACTTCCTTAACCGTATTGTAGAAGATAATTCCGTAACCAAAGGCTAACATTAAATGAAAAGGAACCATTCCAAAATCACCATATGCAAGACGATTTAATGCGGTAAACCCGAAAATTAACATAAAGAATCCTTCTGCTATATTAAGGATGGAAAGGCTTTTTTTATCATATTTATTACCTGTAAATTCATTCTTTTGAGCAACATTGAATTTCGGGGTGCGTACAAATGAACTTTTAATTCGCAAATATCCTTCTATCACCGCTACCGCATTGCTCATAGACAAAGCCATTGATACGGTTAGGAACTGAACAAAGCGCTTGATAAAACTAAATAAATCACTCCAAAATCTACCCGTTTTATCTCGGTATGAATTCCAATAATAAAAGGCAAGGAAAACGGTGCTCGAAATAAAGAAAGCCCCAAATTGCACAAAATAATTTAGATCCGAAAACGAATCTTTGATATGAAGTATGGATAAGCTCAGAATAGATAAGATTAAAATAAAAACAAATACCGTAGAGTTAAATAAATGTGCGATGCCATGCACCCGGTCAGAAAATCTTACCCCAGGATGTGTTAATAATTTACCTCGCATTTTAATAAAACACTCTGCGCCACCTTTCATCCAACGATGCTGTTGGCTTTTCAAGGCAGACATTGTGATTGGAAGCTCTGCCGGTGACTCTACATCTTCTAAATATGTAAATTTCCACCCTCTCATTTGTGCCCGATAGCTTAAATCTAAATCTTCCGTAATGGTATCATGTTCCCATCCACCGGCATCTTCAATGCATTTTTTTCTCCATATCCCTGCTGTCCCATTAAAATTAATGAAGTGGCCGGTAGAATTTCTACCTTGCTGTTCAATTGCAAAATGGCCATTTAATCCAAAAGCTTGAAGTTCAGTCAATAACGAATAGGACTTGTTTAAGTGCCCCCAGCGGGTTTGAACTACACCTACTTGATCATTATTAAAATAAGGGATGGTTCGCAATAAAAAATTTTCATCTGGTACAAAGTCAGCATCAAAAATTGCGATAAAGTCTCCTTGCACTCGATCCATTGCGGCATCTAATGCCCCCGCTTTATATCCAGTACGGTCCTCTCTATGGATGTGCTGGATATTTACTCCTGTAGAAACAATTTCAGCCACTTTTTTCGCAATGATATCTTTTGTTTCATCGGTAGAGTCATCTAGTACTTGAATTTGCAACTTATCTTTGGGATAGGCCATGCGTGCAGTGGACTCAATAATTCGCTCCGCAACATACATTTCATTAAACATTGGAAGCTGCACAGTAACTATTGGTGCTCGCTCGATATCGAATGGTGGAATTGTTAATTTTGGTGTGCGTTTCGATTTCTGGTAAGCAATAGCTAACGAGAGTTGTACAACACTGTAATAAAAGATCATAATTAGACATAGGCCATAGATTATTAAGATAATTCGTGCCATCATATGAGACCAATAATGTTCTTGAATAACTTTTTTACCTTTAACAACGATTGTTCGATCACCCCAATTAAATAACCATGTCACTTTTAAACGGGCAGAGAAAGGTTGGTTTTTACTGAATGTATAGTGAACTAGGTGTTCTTTTGCATTAGTTTTAAATACCTTGAGGGTATCGTTTCGATAATCCTTATCTGCAAGTATTAATATGCATTCACCAATTGGAACATTCCGAAAACTGAAAGTGCCATTTATCGTTTCTGTACTGAATCTCTCACCAGTTGCTTTTGAGATTAACAACAAAGACACCTCATCTACGTCTCTACGTGTATTATAATCAACCAAATACCCTTTGATTAATTTAGATCGTAACCTTAAGGTGGAGGCATTTGATTCTTCCGTGAAAACAAAGAATAGAAGGATAAACAGGAATAATTTCTTCATATGTATATTCTAGCACAGGTTGATTTTAACGAACAAAGATAAGTTAATCTTTGATTAAAGTCATTTCATTCACTAAATGTGTTGCCCCGGCATAAATGTCCATTACCCAAAGAACGTAGCGAATGTCTACCACAATATTCCGGCAACGTTTCGGATCAAACAAATAATCACTCATTGTGCTTTCCCAAGATCGATCGAAATTCAAGCCCATCAAATTACCTTTTTCATCTAACACCGGAGAGCCTGAATTACCTCCAGTGGTATGATTAGAACCGGTGAAACAAACCCATAATTCACCATCCTGAGCATATGGTCCATAGGTTTTATTGGATGCCAATTCGAACATTCTTGGCAATAATTCAAAATCGGGATTTCCAGAACTGTTTTTGGCAATCATTCCATCCAACGTGGTATGTTCGGTGTAGGCCATTCCATCTACCGGGGAAGACCCTTCCAATTGTCCATAGGTAATTCTTAAGGTTGAATTAGCGTCTGGCCAATGTTTTTCATTCGGAAACATGACATATTTTCCTTCAACGTAAAGCTGCATCCAAGGAGAAATTCTTGCTTGGTATTTTTTGAAGGATGGAACCGCCTCGTCTACGAATACGGGATAATAGGTGTTATAAAACATATAGGCCGGATCCTTGGCTAACTTTTTAACCGATTTTTTGGAAAAGGATTTGACAAACTGAATAAACCGTGTGGAATCAGTAAAAATTGATTTGGCATAAATATTAGTTGAGAGTGCCGCAACATTTATCATATCCCAATTCTTGTTTGCTGAAATTTCAGCCCGCTGATATTGTAGGGTAAGTGCGCTGAACACGGATTGATCTACCCCACTGTTATAGTTTTTAAAAAACACTCGTGCATAGGCAATTAACTTATTCTTTTCAGCTGAAAACACGTCTGGCGAGGCCGTAGTATTCAAAGCACTTAATAACTCAATAGATGCTTTTATCATTTTAAAAAACTCAGGACCATAGAAAAAATATTCCACCCCCATGGCATAGCGGAACTCTTTTTCCGAATTATTCTTTACGTACTGATTCAATGAATCCAAGGCATTGGCATATTTTTTCCATTCCGGCTTAGATTCGGTCATTTTTCGGTATGCTTCTTCCTCGCGTTGTTTGACTAAAACCCCATCTAAATTTTTCAAGCCCTCTACTTGGCCTATCCATTTTTTCCAAGCATTAGCGATGGAAGCCTGCTTCGCGGAATACTGGATTCGAATCAAATCCGATGATTTCATTCCTGCATCAATGGCAGCAAGGCTCTCATCCCTCATTGCAATGCGCGCAGGGCGTTCTTTTTCAATAATAAACTTCAAATATTCTGAAACCACATGCTGTTCGGTAACACCCGGAAATCCGTACACCATCGTAAAATCACCTTCTTTTCGGTCTTTGAATGAAATATTTAAATATTGAAGGGGAGTATATGGTACATTTTCCACGTTATAGGGAGCTGGTTTATTATCTGTTCCGGCATATATTCTAAATACCGAAAAATCTCCGGTATGTCTCGGCCAAACCCAATTGTCTGTATCCCCACCAAATTTCCCAATAGAATTTGGAGGAGTTCCTACAAACCGAATGTCTTTAAACACCTCTTTGACCATCAAGTAGTAGGCATTTCCATAATCAAATGCTTTAACTTCTGCTTCAAAATGCGTCCCTTCGATGGCTGTTTTTATAATCGCAGCGATGTTCGTCGCAATAACTTGTTTGTCCTGTTTTCCTTGGGTGTTTTGCAATACCAACGTTGTAACATCCTCGATTCGAACAATACGTGTTGCTGTAAGCCCAGGATTGGTTAATTCATCTTTTTTTTCCTTCGCCCAAAAGCCATTTTTAAGATAATCGTTTTCTAAACTCGAATGAGATTGAATTTGAGAATATCCACAGTGATGATTGGTTAATAGAAGACCTTGACTTGAGACCAATTCCGCAGTACATCCTCCACCAAATTGAAAAATAGCATCTTTTAAACTCGCATGGTTAACACTGTAAATTTGATCAGCAGTTAATTTCATGCCACGCGCTTGCATGTCTGATTCAAAAGCCTTGATAAGCAATGGAATAAGCATGCCTTCATCAGCCCTTACGAAACTGAATACAATATTAAAAATGAGAGCAAAAGTAAAAAGACGAATTTTCATATCTTGAATTTTTTCAAAAGTACATCAAAAGTTTAAAATCCAGGTTTATTTGTATTGCTTACATTTGCGCTTTAGAAGATGAAGGTATTATCCAGTTTATCAGCACTTCCTGTTTTACGGAATCCATGTGTCACACTTGGCACATATGACGGGGTACATGTCGGTCACCACATGATTCTAAAGCAACTTATCCATAGGGCGGCAGAAACTTCGAAAGACAGTATGTTAATCACTTTTGATCCGCACCCAAGACAGGCACTTGGTCTTGGAAATGTCTCGTTACTAACGCCCCTAGATGAAAAGATTGAGTTGCTAGCAAAAACAGGGTTAGATTACTTATTAGTTTTACCGTTCACCAAAGAATTTTCCAACCAGAATGCAACAGACTTTATTAATCGTGTTTTAATCCAAGAATTAAATATTTCCGAAATTATTTTGGGATACGATCATAAATTCGGCCATAATCGTGAAGGTGATGTACACTTATTAGGAAACGTGTTAGGAAAATCAGGTAGGTTGGTCACTGAGATTCCAGCCCAAGATGTAGATGAGATTATTGTGAGCTCCACAAGGATTCGTTCCGCCTTAATTCAAGGTGATATAGAAACAGCCAATCGTTTGTTGGGCTATCCTTACCAAATTAATGGCAAGGTGGTAATGGGAAACCAACTTGGTAAAACCGTTGGATTCCCCACCGCAAATATTGAACTCACAAACCACTCAAAACTAGTCCCTGGTAACGGAGTTTACGCGGTAAAACTTAGACTAAAAAACCGAACACATTTAGGAATGATGAATATCGGTGTACGGCCCACGGTAAGTAATTCAAGACACAGAGTAATTGAAGTACACCTATTTGATTTTAATGAGGACTTCTACGGTGAATCCGTAAGCATAACCATATATAATCATATACGAATGGAGCAAGCTTTTTCAGGACTTGAAGCATTAACGGAGCAATTAAAAAAAGATGAAATCAATTCTCGCAGTTTTTTTTCTAGCAATTAGCTTTTCTTGGTATAGCCAGGCAACAATTAGGGATTATTCCCTAAATGACCTCATCACCGCAAACCCTGATAGTGTGTTATCGATTGATTTAAGTCGAGAAAAACTCACTAACATTCCCACCATAGTGTATCAGTTTACTAAAATAAAATCCTTAAATCTCACGAAGAATAAAATTGAGTTCATAAGTGATTCTTTGAAGGTGTTTCGAGAATTGGAATACCTGAATCTTAGCAAAAATAAACTTTATGCAATTCCATTTGTGATATTCCAAATGAGCGCGCTTAGAGAGCTATTACTAGCCGAGAACCGCATTGAAGTAATCCCAAATGAAGTTGAACAATTGACCCATTTAGAAGTCTTAGATTTATATGATAATGCCGTGAATTTTATATCTCCTCATTTAAAAGAATTACCAAATTTAAAGCTCCTAGACATTCAGGGTGTCATGTATAGTCATGAATTTCATAAGCAATTGGTAAATGATTTCAAGCATTGCACTTTGTTTTTAGACCCCCCTTGTTCTTGTATGGATTAAATTATTAACATTTGGATAGAGAAATCTTAAGAAAATTTCAGACCGGGAACAAAGATTGGTATTAACTTTAAACCGTGAAGACTTTCTTAAAATGTTTAGGATTTTTTATCTCCATTCAAGCTTGGGGACAGAATTTCATATACAATGGTCATTTTGAATTCGGAGGGGTTGGTACGGGATTTAATGTACCGGGCCAAGGCTACACAAACCTTATTCCTCCCTACTTAGGGAATACACAGCCTGGTGATTTTGCTATAACGAATGATCCACAGCCACTTAATACCGGGAATTTTCTTCTTTTTTCGGACCACACTTCTGGACAAGGGAATATGATGATAGTAGATGGGGGAAATATTGGAGGCAATCAATCATTTTGGCAAGCTGGTAGCAACGGTGGGGGAATCTGTGGATTAACAGTTGGAAATAATTATTTATTTAGTTTTTGGCTTCGTTCCGCCTCTAGTTCTGTCATTGACCAAGCAACGCAAGCCAACATTAAAGCAGTTTTTAACAATGCTATTAATATCCAAGAACTAACACCTACTCTCGCCCCACTTCCACAAGTAGGCTGGCAAGCCTATGCCATTCAATTTGAGGCAACAAGTGCATGCGTAAACGTAAGTCTATATGATGAAAATACGTCAATTGTTGGCAATGATTTTGCTATTGATGATTTAATGCTGATGCCCCTTGGGGACCCGCTATCGTTATCTGTATCGGCATCACGACCATTTTGTAGTGATTCATTAAGCGGGGCACTTATCGCATATGTCAAAGGAGGATATCCACCATATCAGTTTAACATTACTGGAATTATGGGGTCATGGAATAATCAATCGGGAATATTCACCGGGTTACCCCCTGGCACTTATGATGTAAGCGCAACGGATGCCAATAATCAAACCGTTATTATTACCAACCAGCTTGTTTTTTCGAATGATTTCTTACAAGTTAATCCTGAAGACACCCTTATTTGTGGAAACACATCATTGGAATTAACCGTTACAGGAGGAACAAATACCAATTACTTTTGGATGGCAACTCCGCCTGATCCAAATCTTTTAAATCCAATTAATGATACGATAACTGTAAGTCCGAATCAGTCAACTACTTACCTTGTTTCGACTAATAATTTAAATGAGAATTTAGTGACAAACGGAAATTTCGAGGCGATGAATACCGGATTTTATTCCGATTTAAATTACCTCACGCCATCGAATCCTGGTGGATTACAAAGCTGCTATGGAATAACGCCAAATGCAAGTTTTTGGGAGGGCACCTTTTCACCATGCGTTGATCACACCTTAGGTAATGGTATTGGTCATATGATGGTCATTGATGGTGCGGTAAGTGGAAATCAAACGGTGTGGAAACAAATTATTTCCGTAGAAAAAAATACCAATTACACATTCACTTATTTTGCACAATCTATTGAAAATATAAATCCCGCGGTTTTAAAGTCCAGTGTGAATGGTATATTGCTGAGTATTGATACGTTACCTGTTATAACCTGTGATTGGCAACAGATAAGCGGACAATGGAATTCAGGAAACGATAGTTTGGCTATACTTTTAATTGAAAACTTTAATCAAAGCGGCCTAGGGAACGATTTTGCTATTGATGATATATCATTCAGTACCCTGCGTTCTTGTAGCAGGCAAGTAACCGTACAAATCAATTCAGGCAATGCTGAATTAGGCCTTTATTACCCAAGTGATTTGTGTATCAATTCAGGTATAATTAATCCAACACTGTCTCCAAATACCCCCAATAATGGCACATACAACTCATTTCCCGGAGGACTAAACCTAGACCCGATTAGTGGCTCTATCAATACCACCGGAAGCAGTCCTGGTTCATATGACGTGGTGTACAGTGTTTTTGTCTGTAATGAATTAGTAAAAGATACTATTGAAATTACAATTCATGCCTTACCAAGTCTTTTAAGCTTGACCGGTGGTGCTTATAATTGTTCGATACAAACTTTTGATTCTGTACTTTTATTTTTAAATGCAGTATATCCTGTGACGTTGAATTGGACCTTAAATGGAGCTGAAATCCTAACAAACGCAGTTTCAGACCCATTGTTTTTAAATACGGAAGCTGGCCTCTACGAGCTTCTAACAATTACCGATGTGTATTGTACCGCCAATATAAACGGAAGTATTTACCTAGATTCGCTATCCATTCCTGAAACCCCTAATATTATCGGAGATACTGCAATCTGTGATAATGAACCATCTGAGGCTATATCCTTAAGTAATCCCAATCCAAATGGTGTAGTATCTTGGTACAGCGATGCCGCACTCACACAGTATCTCGAAAGTGGTAATTTTTTCTATCCTAGTAATGATAGTTCCGCGATTTATTATGTAGTGCAAACCGTTAATGGGTGCTCAAGCAATGTCACGGCTTTCGCAACTACCCTTATTCCTTGTAACTTGGTAGTTCCAAGTGCATTCACCCCGGATAATGATGGAGACAACGACTTTTGGGAAATCGTTGGATTAGATGTAAAATTTCCATTAAATCAAGTGAAAATATTTAATCGTTGGGGAGAACTATTGTACACCAGTATCCAAGGGAATTATGCATCTGAACCTTGGGATGGCAACTACAAGGGCGAACCACTACCTGTTGGCAGCTACTTTTACATTATTGAAAAAGCAACTGACGGAAGTATAGAACCCATAAACGGAACAATTTCTATAATACGCACACCATGAGACTGCTTTATGTAATTCTTTTCTTAGGTTTTGGCGCATTGAAAGCACAACAAATGCCTCAAGTTAGGCAGATAAATGTTAGCACATCACTTTATAATCCCGCCGGGATGGCTATGAATAAACAGGCAAGCATTTCCATATTAGCCCGTTGGCAAATGCTAGGATTTGGATACGAACCACGAACCATTGCTTGTTTCGGACAAACTATCATAAAGAAAAAAGTCAAAACAGTTTTCAATCCTGGCAGTAGGATTCAATATCCAATTGAACCCATTGAAAAGAAAAAAAAGCGTGTTTTTCAACATTTTATAGGTGGCCAGTTAATTTCAGATAACTATGGTGCCTTCAAATACATCGAATCCAGTGGAAATTACGCTTTATGTATTCCATTATATAATCAATGGAAACTAAGTACAGGAATACGTATTGGTATAAAAAATAATGTGTTTTCTCCGAGCCAAGCAAGCGTGTTAAATCTATCTAATCCTCAACTTCCTTATGATGGTGGGGATCTTACGTATGATGGTTTTTTAGCATCTGGGCTGCGATCTATTTCTTTAAGTAGTGGTGTTGGATTTACTTTATTTTCGAAGAAAATGTTTTTTTCGGGTGCATTACAACACGGTGGGTTACTAAATTCTCTTGGAAATAAAAATGACTTTTTTGATCAACAATATCATTGGAATTCACAAATTGGATATACCATGAATATTACTAATGGATTAGAATTACAACCCATTATTAATATAAAACAAATGTATCAAGGCCCTGTTTCTTTGGAAACCACGTTGATGACCTCAATAAATTATATTTTTTGGGCAGGAATTAATTATCAACACAATGCCTCGTTTGGAATTCTTGCAGGCATGGAAGTATCCGACAACCTTAAAATTGGATATTCAATTGATTTTTCAACCAACCGAATTAATAGATTCAGTAATGGCGGACATGAAATTTATTTAAGTTATGGGTTTTAATCAAGTGCTTTTAACTTCATGCTACATTATTACCCAAATAGCTTTTGGGCAAATTTATGAGTTCACTTCCCCTTTACGTATAGGAACAACTATCAATTCCTCAGCTGATGAAAGTAATCCGGTAATATCAAGCGATGGAAATACCTTATATTTCGTTCGTACTTTTGATATAAAAAATACCGGTGGAATTTATGACCAAGACATTTGGTATTGTAAGAAATCGAAGAACGGCTGGGGACCTTCAATTCCACTAAAAGCACTTAATAATAAACTAAATAATGCCGTAATTGCGGAAACCATAGAAGAATCAGATTCTACCCGTAAATCCTTGTATTTAATTAGCTCTTATGGTGTAGAGCGAGATATGCAAAAAGGCATAACTATGGCGTCTCGAACATTAACAGACACGCTATGGATTATTCAAAAGAAATTACCTATTCCAAATTTAAATATTGATGGTAAATATGTCTCATATACCATCTCAAAAGATCAGCATGTTGTTATTTTATCATATGAAGGATCTGACTCCGAGGGAGAAGAAGATTTATATTATTCTTTAAAAGGACCAGATGGATGGACAGAGCCTGAACATCTTGGCGCAATGGTGAATACTCCTGGTTTTGAAATTTCTCCTTTTTTATCTCCTTCCAACGACACCTTGTATTTTTCATCGAATGGATTCAAAGGATATGGAGATGCGGATATTTTTTACAGTGTTAGAAAAGGTAAATGGAATAATTGGTCAAAACCAGTAAATCTGGGTAAATCCATTAATACATCATTCTTTGATGCATATTTTTCATTAACTGACAACTGTGCAATTTGGTCCAGTAATAGAGAAGGAAAGGATTTAGATATTTGGACCGCTTGGTCGATTAAACCACCAGAATTAATATTAAATGTGAATGAAATTAAACATGTAAGTGAATTTCAAGGAAACGATGGAAAGATAAGTGTTGAGGTTGTTTCAGGTGTTAAGCCATTTAAATACCAATGGTCAAATGGCCTGACCACTTCGGATATTAATTCGCTGCGAAAAGGCGATTACAAGTTACAAGTTACCGATTCAATTGGTCAAAAAATTAACCGGACATTTACCATTGAAGAACCAGAAGCGACAGAACAACATGTTGTTCGATTTCCGAACATTCAATATGAATTCAACAAGTGGACTTTTGTTAATGATTCTTCAATCAATACGTATGACTCCTTACGTCTTGTGGCCAAACTCCTTGAAGACTATCCAAACCTTATCATTGAGCTTATTTCGCATACTGATTCTAGAGGCGAGGAATCAAGAAATCTAATTTTATCGGAGAACCGTGCTAAAGCTTGTTATATCTACCTGGTAAATGAATTCAAAATAGACCCAAGAAGAATTATTCCCATAGGTAAGGGCGAGGCAGAACCAGCACGTTGGTACGACCCTGAATTGCAACAAATGGTTTTACTGAGCGAAGAGTATATTCAAAATAAAAAAAACAATGAGGCTCATTTTGAATTTTTACATCAAATAAATCGAAGAACAGAAGGTAAAGTGCTACGCCTTGATTTTAATCCAAACACAGCGCCTGAGGCCCCAAAAAGCTATTTAGAATTCCAAGAGATGCCATAAAAATGAAATTGCTATTCCATGTTTTTCATTTAGGTGTATTATTTTCTGCATTCGCATTCATCTGGTTTTGGCTACAGTTGCTTTTTATGATCTTTCTTCCGGCAGGAAAGCGAATGCAACTTCGTTATTTCTTACAACTTTTTAAATCATTATTCCTAGGCGTATTAGTTTTAAAATTCACTCTTAAGGCCGAAGGTACGCTTCATGTAAGCGGACTACTCATAGTATCATTGTTAACGTATTTTCTGTATTTAATCCGCAACCTTCGTTCAAATCAACAAGTGGTTCAGTTCTCAATTTACACCAATCTTCAAAAGCGAATCCAAATGAAGAACGAATGGGAATGGGCCGTTGCGATTATATCTATTTCCATAACTATACTTTGGGTATTCTTTCCATTTGCACTGGAAAGTCCAATTACACAATGGTTTTATAATCAAACACACGAATTTATTAGAATACCTGTACTTGGTTGGATATTTAAAACTGCTGGATTCTTCTTCCTATTTGCAACATTAATTCGTTTTCTGGTGGCGATAAGGTGGGTATTAAACCCTCAAAAAACTAAACAAATTTCCGAGTCAGATGATTTTGATCCGTTTGAGGAAATTAAATAGCTGCATAAAAAAGGGATCGACCACTTGCTACAATCATCTGAATTCCAATAGAAAGGACGAGTAATCCCATGATTTTAGACATCGTACGAAGCCCACTTTGTCCTAAATACTTGAGTATATATGGCGCTGAGGATAAAATCAAATAAATACTCAAACATACCATGAAAACAGCGGCAATCACGATAGCCTTAGCATCATATGCCTCATGTTGAAGGGCTAAATTTATAAGCAAAGATATTGATCCTGGTCCGGCCAATAGCGGCATCGCTATGGGACTAAAAGAAATGTCTTCCTTAAATCTTGATTCATCTTCAATTTGGCCATGGACATCTTTTTTATGCTGCGCATTTAGTAATTGAAACCCGGATCTCGATATAATAATTCCCCCAGCAATTTTCAAAGCATGAATAGAAACCCCGAAAAAATCTAACACAAACTCCCCAATTAAAAAGGAAATCAAACAAACCAAAAACACATAAAGTGAGGCTCTTCTTACTGTGCGAAATAAATGATCTTTTGGAAACCCGTTTGTTAACGAAATAAAAACAGGCATAGCACTCAATGGGTTGATGAGTGAAAACAATGAAATAAAAGTAGAAATAAAGAGAGTTGTCATAAAATTCGCTGCAAAGGTCGTAAATCTCTATTGTAGAAAGAGAATATTAAATGTTAAGAAAATGTAATGTTTCGTCTGTTATAAAATTCATTGAAAATTTATAATTTTATTTAATGCATAACGTACTATTCCTCATATTAATCGGGATTTCCATTACTTGTTTAGGTCAATATCAAAAAGACAATCCTATTTGGATTGGAAAATCTAACCGCATTACAAATCCGGGTGCTGAATCAAATGGTGAAGGAATGCCGTTACAATGGAAATCAGATTATACGGTTGGTGCTGAATCTAATTGGGTTTCACCTTATGGTGTAACTTCCCATGAATGGAATCATGGTGACAAAAAACTAGGACTTCCAACGAATCCCGGGAATAACTATTTTCGACTAACCGTAAATAAATACGAAGAAACTCGCAAAATAAACTTGTTTCAATTAGTTAATATAGACGATATCCAGAGCGCACTGGCTAGTGACACAGTAATCGCAGTGTTTCAAGCTTGGATTGGTGTAAATTATCCTAATTCAAATAATTGTTCTTTCACCGAAATAAAAGTTTTTTTTAACAACGTGGAAGGAAAAGAAATAGATTCGATGTATTTGAAAAAAACTCCCGGTGAATTTAAAGATTTAGATGCTGGAACCCTCGAGGCAGAAGAACGTGGGTTTAATGTTATGCACGAACTGCTTTTATCCGAAATATCCAAAGAAGTCCCGAAAGGGACAAAACAAATGTTAGTAAAAATTCAATGTGAATTTCCCTGTGCTAAATTTAAAGAGGAAAATCAAGAAGAAACAGAGTCGGAACTTTCAAATATCTTTTTCTTTGATAATATTTCTTTAGGTTTTTACAAAAAATAAAACCGCAACACATTAATTATTGTACATTTAACAATTACTAAACCTAATTGATATGCGTATACATGTATTAGTGCTTTTCTTTTTTATGTATCAACTGTGTTCCGCACAACTTGGTCCAATTGATTACGAACCCACCGGCTTTGGAGCTACTTGGTTATGGACCACCTTTGAGAACGACTCCAACCCCCCCTTAGAAATCATCCCCAATCCCGACCCAAATGGCATTAATACGTCAAATACCGTAGCTCGCTTTACAGCCAATGTGGCCGGTGCCCCTTGGGCAGGC
>Ga0222714_10004312_pt1 | contig 14004 bp, 17 predicted proteins | sample C33_3DmetaG_FD_165048 | JGI IMG/M metagenome (GOLD analysis project Ga0222714, IMG submission 165048) | Estuarine water microbial communities from San Francisco Bay, California, United States - C33_3D | ecosystem: Environmental > Aquatic > Marine > Unclassified | place: USA: California... | reverse complement strand
ACAAGAGGAAATAATGTATATGGACCGAATCAATATCCTGAAAAAGTTATTCCAAAATTTATTCAACAATTAAAAAATAATGAAAAAGTAACAATACAAGGTGAAGGAAGTTGTGTAAGAGCATTTTTACATTCATATGATACTGCAACCGCATTTCAATGTATATTAGAAAAAGGTATAGTAGGTGAAATATATAATATTGGATGTGATGAAGGAATGGAATATAGCATATTAGATATCGCAAAAATATTAATAACAAAAATTAAAGGAATTGATATTAATTTTGAAGATTGGATAGAATTTATAGAAGATAGACCATTTAATGACAAAAGATATTATATATCAAATGATAAATTGAAAAAATTAGGCTGGAAGATAGAAAAAAATTTCGATGAAGAATTAAATAAATTGATTTAATTTTTATATAATATAGCGTTTAATATATTATTATATTAATATAATATATTAAATGAATGAACATAATATTAAAGTAGCTGTTTGTACACAAAGTTATTATAGAAAAGATGGTTCAACAAAAAAATATCTGCAAAATATGTTTAAAATGTTAGAAAATCAAACATATAAAAATTTCAAGATTTTTATTACTGGTGATAATTATAAACCCGAAAAAGAATTTGTTGAATTGTGTCAAGAATATAAAGGAGAATTACAAATGTATAACAATAATTATGCTTTTAGAGATTTTAACTTGGGTAATATATTAAATTATTGGGCTTGTGGTGGATTATCTGCCGCGTATAATTCATATATTAAAGCAAAAGAGGGTGGTTATGATATCGCATTAATGTTAGACGATGATGATATTTGGACAGAATCACATATTGATAATGTTGTAAGTAATTTTATTAAATATCCAGAAACGGCATTTATGATAGTAAAATCCGAATATAGGTCAAAAGCTTCAAATCAAATAAAAATAGATGATTCATATAGTTATCTTCCAAGAAGTAATATTAATAATATACATTATAATAATTATATACCAGTAGGTTGTGATTCTGTTCGTTCTGCGTCAATACATAATCTTAATATAATTTATGAAGATGTCATAAAACTATGGGACAATATTATTGAAAATATAAAAAATATTAATTTAAAAGGGGGAGAAGAAAGATCTGTAATATGTCCTTGCGATGCTGCACTTTTAAATTTAATAGGAAAAAATGTTAAACAAGGTAAATATAAATCTTTATATATACCGATTGTTTCAGTAAAAAAAATAAGTGATGGAAATTGGCATAATATAAAATAATATATCAATTATTGAAATATATAAAAATATATAATTAATATTAATATATGAAAAAAATAGCAATAATTGGAGCTGGAGGTCATTCCAAAGTAATAGTTGATTTAATTAATGAACTAAATATTTAGGTAAAATAATAAATATAAATGAATCCATAGAAAATATTATTATTGGAATATGAAATAATGCAATTAGAAAAATATATCAAGAAAATACTCACTATTAATTAAAAATTTGGCAAATATATATTCAATTACAATTTTAAATAAAAAAAGATACTGAATCTACATCAAATACGTAAATATTATTTTTTTTAAAACAAGCCTTTCTTTCTATAAAACTATCATCGAACAATAAAGAGTTGTTTTTTATAGTATATATTTTACTATCTTTATTTTTAATATGAATAATTGCAGAGAACAATTCAGAATTTATATTGTGTTTTTTTAGAGAAGTTTCTATATTACCTTTATGTCTAGTAATTAAATAAATATTTTTTGAATTGATATACTTATATATTAAACCCATAAATTCATGATTCACGTTATTTTTTACAATTAGTGTATCATCAAAATCAATATATATATTTTCAATTGATTTTAAAAACTTTATATCAATCATAGTTTTATATATTTTTGAAACACTTATATTTTGAATATTATTTTCTATAATATCAATTGGATAGTTAAAATGAATGTACATACTAATTAAAGGTATATTAACGTTATTAACTCGATTTATCGATGATGCGCCTGCAATGCGAGTTGATATTTCTAATAAAGTAATTTCACCCATATTGTCCATTTTAATTTGAAAAAACCAACTTCCTTTAAACGATAACACGTTATTCAAAATTTTACCGTATTCTAATATTTTTTCATATAGTTCACTTTCTTTATAAGTATTTTCTGTTATTATACTTAATCCTGACCTTGTAAGTTTTCTCTCTCTCGAATTTAAATAAATTAGTTCATTATCTTTTGTGATACAATCAACTGTATATTCTTTACCCGGCAAATATTCCAATATTAACATATTGTCATTATAAAAAAAATCTAACTCTTTTTTATTATTTATAATATTACAATTTTTACTACTATAGCCTTGTTTTGGTTTTATAAAAACAGGATAGCATATTTCTTCCTCTTTACTTAAAATTCTTGGACATTTTACGTGCGATTTCAAATAATTATACGTTGTTTCTTTATTAATACATATTTTATTAGTATTGAAATCACTCGTAATTATTTTACATTTAATTTGATCCGCAACTTTTGATAAATAAAAGTGAAATATATCCATTGTTGGCATAATAAAATCAACATTTTCTTTTAAAATTATAGTATTTATATATTTAATTAATTCTAGTAATGTATCTTCACTTAATTGAGGCATGTAATAATAATTTGTTTCTATTATATTATTTGTTTGAGAAATTTTTTCTGAATTCGCAAATATTAATTCAATATCCTTATGATTTTTTAAACTTTCATATATTTCTATAGCAACACCTGAACCAGATGGTAAAACGAGCCCTTTCAACTGTTTTTTTTTTATAATTTTTTCCGCAGTTATAAAATAATCTATAGGGCATAATTTTCTATCTGTTTTTTCCAAACTTGTTATAGATATTATATTAAAATTTTTACTAGGTAAAATATCTTTATAAAACCATTCTGTAAATCGAAAATTATCAGGTAAATGGCCATGAATTCTAAAATTGTATGGCGTTGAAAGAAATAATTTTCCATTTACTTTTAACATTCTATATAATTCATCTATACACACAATTGGATTTTTTGTATGTTCTAGAACTTCTGTACATATTAATATATCAAAAAAACTATTTTCCACTATTTCACTATTATTTTTTGTTAAATCGATAACAAAATCAGGGTTATTATTACTATCTATATCTAGAGTGTATAATTTAAAATCTACACGTGTTATATTTTTTAAACAATTGCCTGTTATACCAACATATCCAACTTTACAATTATAAAAAAAATACTTATTAGAATATTTTTCAATGTTATTTTGAATAAATTCTCTCATATGTTTTAGGTTTTCAATATCTAATTGACTTGGTTTTATATTAATCAACGGGTATTTTATACAATCTCTTGTGGTATAACTCATTATAATAAATTATAACTAATTTATTTTTAAATATTAAAGAAATATAACATTAAATAATTATAATGTCTTTGTCTAATCACTTATATCTGGAATTATTAAAAAGAACTTTACTCAACACTATAGAAAATGAAAAATCCGTTATTGGAAAGACATCAAAAGGATATACTATGATAGGTTTAAAAAGAATGGATAATATAAGATATTTGTTTGAAGATATTATTAATAACAATATAGAAGGCGATTTAATTGAAACTGGTGTTTGGAAAGGGGGTGCTGTAATTTTTATGAATGGAATTAATAAAGTATACAATCAAAATAGAAAAATTTATGTAGCAGATTCATTTGAAGGTTTACCACCACCAGATGATAAATATATCCGTGATAGTGGTGCAAAATTTCACACAGAGTCTGAATATTCTATAAGTTTGGAAGAAGTTAAATCAAATTTTAAAAAATTTGATTTATTAGATGATAACGTGAAATTTATAAAAGGATGGTTTAAAGATACATTATTTTCATATCCATTTTCAAAAATATCAATATTACGATTAGATGGCGATATGTATCAATCTACCATAGAATCATTGGAAGCATTATATGATAAGGTTTCTGTTGGAGGATATATTATAGTTGATGATTATGGTTGGAAATATTGTGGCTGTTCCAAAGCTATCGATTTTTTTAGAGAAAAAAATAATATTACTAGTGAATTAATAAATATTGATGAATATGGCGTATATTGGAAGAAAGTTTAATTACTTGTAATTGAAATATTATTTATAATAAATGAAACATGCTATTATGCTTGTTTATTATAATCATGATTTAATTATTCAATTTACTAATGTTATTCATTTGTGGTCAAGTTAATATAGGCAAATTAACATTTATTGGTGCAAATTCGACAATAATACAGAAAATAAAAATAGGTATTAATTGTATAGTCGGAGCAGGCAGTGTGATAATTCATAATATAAATAATAATTCTAAAGTAGTAGGAAATCCAGGTAGAATTATATAATATATAATATATATAAATATATAATATATATAAATATATAATATATATATATAAATAATGTTAAAAAAACTTTCACAATTGCAAAAATCAAGTAATTCACTTGAGATTCTAAGGAAAGTAAATAAAAATATTCCAGAACGACATTTTCACGAGTTCACGTATATATTGTATGATATTAGAACATTATTAGGTGATGGTAAGAAAACTTATCTTGAAATAGGTAGTTATGTTGGAAGTTCCGCTTCGTTAATTCTCCAACATGATTTTAAAACGAATATATTATGTATTGACCCGTGTGTACTTGACCCATCACACTATAATGGTTCATTATATCAAACTGATACACTAAAAAAAAATATAGAAAATAACAATATACATGATTACAAAGTTGAAGTAGCAAAACAATATTCGACGGACCCTTCTCTATTAAACAAATTAAAAACTGATAACACAAAAATAGATATTTTATTTATAGATGGAGATCATTCTAGAGCAGGTGTCTTAAATGATTGGAATAATTTTAAAGATTTTGTTAATCCAGGTGGATTTATTTGTTTTGATGACTACTATGATGATATCTACTCACCAGAAGTTCGACTGGCTGTAGATAGTATAGTTGAAAAAATAGATATAGACAAATATGAAATTATTGGTAGTTTAGAAAACATTCATAACTTGATGGTTGATAACCCAAACGTGTACAAACATCCTGAATATATAAATGAGTTTATAATATATAAAAAATAATATATAAAAAATAATATAATGAATACAAAAATAAGTACTAAAATTGGTTTTTTTGGGTCATGTCAATTACATAATTGTGATAAATTTTTCTTAAATGAACAAAACATCCTGAATATATAAATGAGTTTATAATATATTAATATATAATTAATATATATATAATATATATATAATGAAACATGCTATACTGATATGTGGTTTTTACAATAAAGAATTATTGGATAGAACTTTAGAATCTATATATGCAAATAATTGTTCTCACAATTTTGATATATATTTTTTAGAAAATCCTTCAGAAAGGAGTAGTGAAATACATAGTTTAAAAAATAAATATCCCAAAATAAAATTTTATATCTGCCAGGAAAATATCGATATTGGAATTTTTGATGCTTTTATAAAACACTATATGAAAGAAGAACTAGAAAAATATGAGTATATAACCATTTGTGAAGGTGATGTAGTGTTAGATAAAGAATCAATTAACGAAGTTATAAATATATTAGACAATAATTCTGAAGTAAAAGTATGCTCTGTGAAACTTCATGTGAATTTAAAAAAATACCAAGCTATACAACATTTAATTAATAGTTGGGTGCCTCCACCGGCACCATATAAAGATTTTAACGTAGGGATGACAGGGCTACAGTTTTTAACCTTTAGAACAGGTGTATTATACAATTTTTTAGGAAACGCCGATAAATTTCCCGCGTCTATCGCCGCAACAAACAATCATAGGTATATTGGTATTAACGATCAATGTATTTTAAAATATTGTTCACATAATAAATTGACATGGGCTGTTACCAAAGAATTTGGTTTAGATCACACTGGATGGGAAGGTGTATTGGATATGGAAAATTCGGCGTATTATAAAAGGCGCACTAAAGATATAGAAAATAACAAAATTAGAGTTACAAGACTAGATTATTCTATATATGATTTTACATTACTCGAAAATGAATAAAAAACTAATATCCGTTGTGTGGAACAACACTAGTTCCGTGATACCAACCAGTCCATAATCTTTTATCTATCCTCAATACAAACATCCTAATTATATAAATGAATTTATTATTCGTAAAAAAATCTTATCTACATCATTCTTATTCATATCAACATTACAAGGAATGCATAGTATTTTATCGTAGATTTCGTTTGCTACTTTTGAATCATCTAAAGGATTATAATATTTTCTTGCCTGAATATTATTTTCTAATAATTTTTCTCTTAATCTATCATCATAATTATCAAATAATATACAAAAACAAGATGGTGTAATTATACCATCATGAAACGATGGAAATAGTTTAAAATGTGTTATTTTATGTTTAATCATTAGTTCTTGAAAATAGAGATAGAGTTCATTATGTTTGCTAATTATAGTATCTATATTTCTTTTAAAATACTGTATTATGTAAATAGCTGAAATTTCAGACATCTTATTATTATTTCCCTCCGAAACCCAATATTTTTCAGTTAATCCTATTCCAAAATTATTTAAGCATCTGATACTTTTTTCATATTTTTTATCTACGATGATAGCTCCTCCTTCGCCAAAGCCAAATGGTTTTGTGTGGTGAAAACTAATTGTACAACCTGTACCATAATTTAAGCAATTTTTACCCTTATATTCACTATATCCAGATGCTGCATTATCAAAAATTAAAAATTTATTATTTTTACTACAAAAGTATTCATATTTTTCAATATCTACTATATTTCCAAAAATATTTGTAACAATCAACCCATTTATTGAATTATTTACTTTAGTGATATCTAATCCCCCATCATTATCTATATCAATTATCTTTGATTTTGATAAATTTGATTGAGCCGATGGAGGAAATGTAAATGCTTGAGTCCCCCAGTTTATTTTTTTTTTCTCATAATATTCAATTCCTGATGTTAATGCGTGAAGTGCTACAGATCCATTTGTTGTAGCTATAACACACTTACTATCATCTATTTTAAGATATTTCTTGATTAATTTTTCTAAAAGTTTAACATTTTTCCCTCCATTTGTAAATTGACCAGTTTTTAGTGGTTCTTCTAATAAATTCTCAACTATTTTTGTAGATATATCTTTTTTGGCAATCCAATTCATAATATTACTTTATAATATAAAATAATGTTAATATAATATTTCAGTAAATTCTTTAAAATATTCTAAATCAATTAAACGATTTTTTCTATTTTTTATTCTAATGTGATAATGATTATTAGTTATTATATAATTTAATAATTCTTTTTTATTATTATGATTAATATTTTTAACTAAATCATATCTATTTATTTAACTCATTTTTTTATCTTTCATTAAATAACCTATAGATACATCGTCAATTATTATAAAATCATGTTTATTTTCATTATTTAATATAAATAAAATATTATCTTTTTTTGCAATACAATTCATATTTATACTTTTACTTTATATTATAATATAAAGTAAAAGTATATTATAATATAAACTTATTCAGTTTATCTACCAGTCCATACTTTAATAACCGGTAATTTTTTATCCATATTATATGGGTTTACACCCCATTTACAATATTTATGAATATTTCCTAATAAACATTCTTTTTTACTATTTTTTTGTAATATACATGCAATAATTCTTTCAAAACACATTCTATCTGATCTATTTGTTATATGTGGTAATAATTTTGATAAATCATATTTATTATTTATTTCATGTAAAAAATCATGAGTTATAATACTCATTGCTCCAAAACATCCTTTCCATAAATTTTTTTTATTATAAAAATCTAATAATTCATTTGAATTATTAAGATATTGTAATAATTTTATTTCATCATTCGTATTATCCCACGTATTATGTTCAAATTCCCACAATAATTTATATTTATTTACATTAAAATCAATATGTTTATTTATAAATACAGAATCATGTATAATAACCGCAATATCGGCAAATTTATTATGTAAATAATAATAATATGGTAATAATTCTCCTCTTTTATGATATTCACTATTTATAATTTGTGTTTTATATAAAGTTTTTTCATAATGTGTATCTACAAAATTATAATTTGAATTATCATCAATTATCATAATATTATTTTCTGGATAATTCTTTCTAATTGCTTTATATGAAACCTTCCAATATTTATCTGTGAATGTATTATTCACATGTCGTAATATAATAAAACCAATATTCATTATATATATAATGAATATTTTTAATATAAACTAATATTTATAAAAGACAATAGAGTAATTATATATTAATTATTTATATAATATTTCAGTAAATTCTTTAAAATATTCTAAATCAATTAAGCGATTACTATTTTTTATTCTAATATGATAACCATTATTGGTTATTATATAATTTAATAATTTTTTTTTATTATAATAATTAATATTATTAACCAAACCATATCTATTTAATTTAGTCTTTTTTTTTTCTTTCATCAAATAACCTATAGAAACATCATCAATTAATGAAAAATCAAGTTTATTTTCATTATTTAATATAAATAAAATATTATCTCTTGATAACCAAAAACCTGATCCCGAACCAAATAACATATTTTTATAATTACCTATAAAAGCTGCATAAACATTTTCATTTGAAAGATTTTTACTTACTTTAATTAAGTTATCTACTATAAAGAAACTGCTTAGGTTTGTTCTTAGTATATGTTTATATTCATAGTTTTCTTCAATATATCTAAAACTTTCTAACGTTTTTTTTAAAACACCAGGTATTAAATTTTCTAAAGTATTATTAATAATAATATCTTCATTAGATAATTCTAAATCATCTATCTGAATATTATTTCCAAATATTAAATAAACTTTTATTTTATATTTTTTTTTTTTTAAATAATTTATAAAAGGTTTCCAATAAATCTCTATTAATTTGTCATAAATATTTGACCGGGAAGCAATAACAAATAAAATAATATCATAACTATTATTTTTTATTATATTCATATTATATAATAATAATAATAATAATATTATATTATTATATTATTATATTATTATATATTTTATGCATTTAATCATTTACACTGATGAATTTTTAAACACCCACTTGGAACATAAAAATTACCAAAAGCGTTTTAGGTTGGGAACTATATGAAAAAGGTGGTATAAATCTGAATTTAAATCAACAAATATAAATTTACAATGTATAAATTTATAAAATTAACTTTTGAATAATAATTATACACAAGGTAATAAATTATATATTTTCCAATTTATATCAGAATATTTACTCATGGGTCTATAACAATGGTAATCTGTATATTTACCTTCTGTTATGTTTTTAATAATATTAATATTATTTAGATTAAATGTATTTCTATCTAACCGTTTAAATCCGGTTTGTGATTCTTTAAGTTGAACAAAATTGTTTGTTTTTTTATTCCATTCAATTACCTTATTATATAAAGTTATTTGATCGATACACCAACCAATATTGCCATGTCCTTCTTTAATAATATTTTGATCACTTACGTTTTTTATATAGCTTACAATATCATCCAATGAATTAATTTTAAAAATATCTTTCCATATTTTAGGAGTTGCAATATTATAACACATTGCGATTTGTTTATAATTTAAACAAATGTTTTCACGATAATAAATAAATTTATCATTATCAAAATCGGAAATATGTTTGGTATAATAACTTTTATTCATAGGTAGCATATCCATATCAGTTATTAATATACCATTTTCATAATCAAGAATACATGGATATAATAATCTAATAAATTGAGATATAAAACTAGTTAATACACCTTCTAATGGTTCAAATAAGATAATATTATTTTTATATAAAAGTAAATTTTCTGGAATTTGCTTAGCAATTAATATAATTATTACATCTACATTTGGATATAATTTATTCCATGTTTTTATAAAAATAGGAACAAACTCTAAATATAATTTATTTTCGTTTACTGCGGTAACAACACAATCTAATTTCATTATAAATTATATTATAAGTAAATATTAAATATATTTTATATATACTTATTAAAAAACGATGAAAATTGGATTACTTATTCCCACAACCTCAAATAAGCGAAATTGGAAAGATGTTAAAGAATCGTATCTTTTTTTAAATACGATTAAGTCATTTTTTAATACATATGATAAAGAAAATGACTATGTTTTTTATATTGGTGTTGATCGTGGAGATAAAATATTTGATAATAAAGAATCACAAGAGTATTTAGTAAATTTTTTCGGTTTATTTAAAAATATTTCTATTGAATTTACCTATATGGATAATATTGCAAAAGGTCATTTAACTGTTATGTGGACAAGGCTATTTAAAAAAGCATATAATGACAATTGTGACTATTTTTTTCAATGTGGAGATGATATTATATTTGCTACAACAGGGTGGGTAAACGCTTGTATAAATAAATTAAAAGAAAACGACGATATTGGTGTTTCTGGGCCGACAAATAATAATCCTAGAATTTTAACACAATCTATGGTTTCAAGAAAACATATGGAAATATTTAATTATTATTTTCCAGAAGAAATAATAAACTGGTTTTGTGATGATTGGATAAATGAAGTTTATAAATCTATAAATAAATTATTTTTTATTAGAGAACATTATTGTCATAACGCTGGAGGTCAACCAAGATATCAAATAAATAATTCTGAAAATTATAGTAATAGTAATAGAATGATGAGAGAAATATGTACTAATATTGTTAAACGAGATGTAGAAAAAATCAATAGTTATACATATTAGTTTTTTTGAGTAATTAAATAAATATACAAATATTATGAAACTATTTATATTTTTCATAAGATTTAACTTCATATATATTAGATCTAAATAGTTTATTAATTTCCCTCTTAATATCTGATCATTTATAATTTGTAAAATAAACGTTTCTTGCTAATTGTATAAACTCTTCATCAAACTCATTATTTAATTCTTTTTTTCTTATGTTATCTTCTTTATTCCATAAATTATTGTTTATATTTTTTAATTCTATAAATAAATTATTTTGAATATGCTTACAATAAAAATAATAAAACTATTAAAAATAGAAATACCAGAAAAGTTACAAAAAAATATAAAAAGTTATAATATCATAATCTCTTTTTTATTATTTGAACCAATTGTTTAATTATACTATTATCTTCAATTGGTTTATTCCATTTATTATGCCAGTGATAACAAAATGCCCCATAAAAAAAATTGTCAAACGTATATTCTTTTTCTGTATTCTTAAAAAAATTAGAGGTTCCAATATTATATGGATTTTGTATCCAATCCCCGTTAAACCAACTACAAGGTAAAACCAACATTTCTAATGGTAAATCATATGTTAAGTGTGCTTCTTGAAATCCCCATCCTCTATTACGGTTAATTATAAAATTAATATTGTGTTTCATTTTGATACATTTAGGTTCAACTGATATAAATATAGCACCATTTGGATAGTTTTGATTTTCCCATTGATAAACACATACTTCTTTTTCATAATTTTTAAAAATAGGGTCAAAACTTCTTAAAATAAAACAATCTAAATCAAACCAACAACCTCCATAATTATATAAAAGTAAATACCTAACAACATCACTATAAAATGATAATGATTTTTTATAATAAAAATTTGTTTCTATAAAATTAGTATTTTCTTTTTCAGTTTGAAGTGAAAATTCTTTAATTTCACAATACTTACTAATTTCTTTATTAATATCATTTGGGGTATTGTTTTCCAACCATAAAATAATTTTATGTTTGCGGTTTAATACATTAAAATAATAACAAGATAATACAGAATATAAATGCTTTTCATTTAAATTACCATTCCAGTAACAATGAAAAATAACAGATTTATCATATTCACCAGTTAATTTATTTGCTAATTTTATAGTTTCATCATAATCAGTTGTTTTTGTTAAAAGTTTCATATATATAATATATATATATATATGAAACTTTAAACTAATTTTGTCCCATTTTAAAGTTTCAAGGGTTTAAAACAAATAATTTAAAAGTAGACAAAGATAAACTTAAAATTATAGTAATAGTAATAGAATGATGAGAGAAATATGTACTAATATTGTTAAACGAAATGTAGAAAAATTAAATAATTACCCATAAAATTGGATTTTTGTATTATCTTTATCTTTATCTTTATCATTATATTCTCTACAAATACCTAAATTAATTATATTTCTTATATTTATAACATTTATTTTATGTAAATTACTTTTATATCTAATTATATCTTCGGCATTAAATAAATGTTTTATTATATTATTATATATAATATCATTTTCAATATACCATATTTTTTTAAAATTATTATATGTTGAAATAGTAAACCAATCGCAATGATGTTTTCTAATTCTATTATATATATTATTATTTGAATCATTAATTAAATTGTTAATTAAATTATTAAATTGTTAATTAAATTATTAAATTGTATTTTATTACAAGATTCTATAAATAAATCTGTTCTAATTCTTAAAACAATATCATCATCTATTATTAACTTATTAATATCTATATATTCTGTTAGTTTTTTAATACCAAAAAACATTTTATATATACGTGGTGTCCAATGTTCAATATTTGGATATATACTGTTTTGTTGTTTTGTTCTACTTGTAATATTTTTAAATATTATTTCATCACACGGTTCTTCTTCTATAAGTAAATGGTCTACACCTTTAATTAAATTATATTCTATATTATTGTTTTTCCAACAACATAAAAATATCTGTATATCATATTCTATTAAATTTGTAAATTGTGTTATTAAATAATTTATATACGATATATTAGGGCGTAATGGACCGGTAATTAATAAATTAATTTTTTTCATTTATAAATAAATAAATAAATAAATAAATATTTATATCTTTTTTACCAATAACAACTTCCTTCACATAATCTAGGATTTTGTTTTAATGTTTTTGGTTTATCTTCTTCTAATACATCTGTCCAATAATTATTTGACATTTTACTAATTATTGGGTGTCGTCTCCATCTATTTCCTATTATTCCAAAATATAATTGTAATCCACCACCGACATACATAACACTTTTATTTAATGTCTCATTAATAAAATTTATATTTATATTTATTTTACATGTTAGGAAATACGTAATTTATATTATAATAATTTAAATATAATAATTATAATAATTATAATATAATTAATAAATGTATCTATCAGAGGACTATTTAACGAAATTTGTTTTAAAAAATAATGGACTTACTGTTACAAGAACTAGTAATAATTTAAAAACTTTTAACTATGATTTAAATTATCCTTCTTTAGCTATTATTACTGGATATAATAATATCGTTAATACATTTTTTTCTGAAATAATTAATAAATTTAAAAATAAAGTTATATTAATCGTAATTGAATCAGATGTTATTAATATACAAAAAGAATGGTTAGATAATAATAAATTATTACATTGTTATAGTTGGAATACAACAATTAAACATGATAAATTAACACCAATACCTATTGCTTTAAATTTTAAAAGACATTATAGATCTATAATAACATGGTTAAGCAACAACAAAACAAATGAGAAAACAATTCATTTTCCAGAAAAAAATGTTTGTTTTAACTGTAATTTAAATACTAGTAAAGATAGATTGATATTAAAAAATGTTATAGAAAATAACATGACTGATTTTTGTGATAAATTACCTTATGTATCACCAATAAAAAGTGATATTATTCCTTCTGAAATAGAAGGTAGAATCAAAGTTGATATTACAGATCCTAAATGTTATAATGATTGGATAAATTATAAATTTATATTATCACCGGAAGG
>Ga0222714_10004310_pt1 | contig 14006 bp, 9 predicted proteins | sample C33_3DmetaG_FD_165048 | JGI IMG/M metagenome (GOLD analysis project Ga0222714, IMG submission 165048) | Estuarine water microbial communities from San Francisco Bay, California, United States - C33_3D | ecosystem: Environmental > Aquatic > Marine > Unclassified | place: USA: California... | reverse complement strand
AAAAAAATTAAAAAAAAAAAAAAAAAAAAAAAAAAATTTTTTAGAAAATAAAAAAAAAAAAAAAACTTTTTTTCGAAGAATTAGAAAAAAAAAACTTTTTTTCCGATGAAGATGAAAAAAATATTTTTTTGCAAGAATTAGAAAATAAAACATATTTCTGTATTTATTGTGGCAAAGGATATTCAACTAAAGCACATAAAAGGCGTCACGAACTTCATAGATGTAAACTAAGTAGTGATGTTTTACTAAAAGAAAAAGAAAAAGAATTACAAAAACTTGAACATGAGAAAAAAGAAATGTATAAAAAAATGAATAATTTATTAGACAAAGTTGGTAATACAACAAATATTCAAGCAAACATTACTCTAAATAATTATGGTCACGAAGATTTAACACATTTATCAAATACTTTATTAACAAATATGCTAACAATTCCTTTTGAAATGATACCAAAAATGATTCAAGTTGTTCATTTTAATGATGAAAAACCAGAAAATAAGAATATTTTTCTTCCAAATAAAAAGGATAATTTTGTTAAGGTTTTTAAAGATAATAAATGGATATATCAAGATAAAAACGAAGCATTAAAGAACTTGGTAACTAATAAATATAATGTCATGGATAATCATTATGAAATTGTTGATCAAAAAGAAGTTATTGGCGACAATATTAAAACTAATTATTTGAAATTTAAAAAATATTATAATGAAGGTGATAAAGAATTCATAGAAAAATTAAAGAAAGAATGTGAAATAGTATTATTAAACAATAGATAATTTTAGTATAAACTTTTTTTAATATGTATTATTATTTTTTGGGTTTGGTTGTTGGTTGTTATTTATTGGTTGATTAGCTTGATTATTTCTTTGTTGGTTAGCTTGATTATTTATTGGTTGATTAGCTTGATTATTTATTAGTTGATTAGCTTGATTATTTCTTGGTTGATTAGCTTTATTATTTCTTGGTTGGTTAGCTTGATTATTTCTTGGTTGTTGATTATTTCTTTGTTGATTAGCTTTATTATTTCTTGGTTGGTTAGCTTGATTATTTCTTTGTTGATTAGCTTTATTATTTCTTTGTTTAGGTTTTAAACCTTTTATTTTTTCACTAATAATACCTTGTACTTTTTTAGTAAAAGCCATAAATCTTATTGGACTTTTTTTTAAATTTGACATAAACCCTGTATTTGAACTTGGAATAGGAATATTTGGTAATTGTGGTTTTTGTATTTTAATTTGACTAACTCTTCTTTTTAAATTATTTGTTCTATTTTTAGCATTTCTTCTAAATTTATTTGTTCTATTTTTAATTTTATTTGATTGATTTTTAATTTTAGATTTTATATTATTTAAACTAAGTTTAATCATATATTATAGTATTACAAAAATAATATTACTCAATAATTTTTTCTTTAATAATTATAATGGAATTCAGGGGAAATCCTCTCACATATTTAAATGGCTTTATATCTGCATCTAGAAATATTTTTTTAACATCATCTATAGGTTTAGCATTATTCACATATTCATCAACATTTAAAATTCAATCATCAATAGATGTGATAAAAATAACATCAATGGCTATTTTTTTATTTAGTATATTGTATGGTTTAAATACAATTTATTCAATGCATCATTTTTTAAAGATAATGAATGAACAATATGAAGAAATACCAGAATATATGCAAGTTAATTTATGGAAGAATTATATGTATTTAAACATATTTTATATAACATTATTATTTATAATATTAGTTTTAGGTATAAGAAGATTTTTAAATAGATATAATTAAAATAAAATATAAATATAAACATTAAATTTATCAACATAAATGAAGTTTTCTACAAATTTGTAAATTAGTTAAACCTCCACTTATATATTTTATAATTTCTTGTATATTTGCTAATACAAATACACATTCTTTTCCACTAGGTCCATAAATCATACAACATATATCTTTTAATACTTGCGTTATTTCTTGTATAGTTTGATTACCTTTTATAATACCATAATCTATAGTTGTTACCAATGTTTTACATAATACACAAGTCGCATTATTATTTAATTCAAAACTACTACAGTTAAAATTATTTAAATGAAAATCATATTCGCTTCCAGAACATTTATCATTTTGTAAATTTTGATTTTGATTTTGATTTTTATTTTGATTTTGATTTTGTTGTATAAGATTATCTCTTTGATTAATATTATTATCGAAATTTAATGGTTTAGTATTTACTAAGCCTAAACTAAATAAAAGCAACAATAAAGAAAATTTAATACTCATTTTAAAAATAAATATTTGTTTAGCTTTAACTATTTATAATAAAAACATAATATTTTAGTAATTAAATAATAAAAATTAAATAATAAATAATAAAACAAAATTAAGCAGTGCTATAATGAAATAAAATAAAGATAAATATTTAGATAAATGAGTTTTTGAAACTATCCATATAATGTTTATCAACACAATCTAATGGTTTCATCATATAATCATCTAATGTTCTATTATCTTTTTTAATATGAACTTCTTGGGGTTTTAATGGACAAGGTATAGCTTCTTTTGGGGGATTATAAACGCGTCTAGTTGGAGATAGTTTATTTCTTTCTTCATCATTTTTATAATATTCTTCTTCTGAATAATAATTTTGGGAATACACATTACTTAATTTACTGTTTAAATTAAATGTTCCCTTGCGTTTATAGGCTTCAATAATTACATTTTCCAACATATTTAATGCTTCTTCTTTAGTAAATATTTTATCTCGGAAATAATTTTCATCCAATTTATTATTTGATAGATCTTGTGACTCTGCTTTTTTATATTGTTTTCCAAAAAATTCTCTTTCTAAAAATAATAGTAATCTTTCTAAATATTGTATATCATCCTTTTGTAAATAAGTATATTCATTTTTATTTTCAACTATTTCTCTTAATATCATAATTTTATCTGGTAATTCTAATTTAGGTGTAACATTATAAAAATAATTTGTACCCAATAAACAATTGGCTTTATTTATATTTGTGTCACTATATAATTGTTGATTTTCCAATAATTCGGATTTAGTATTATAATTAAATTCTAATGAATTATTATTTTTTTTACTAACAAAACCAGCATATGATAAAACATTATTTTCATCTTTCTTAAAAATTGGTTCATTATTATTAAATGAATTGTTACTATTAACATCTATTTTGGATACATCATTATTATATTGAGATTTAGAAAAGCCAGCTCTTTTGGGCATCTCTAATTCCAATAAATCACATTTAACATTCATGAATTGTTCATAATCTACAAAATTATGGTTTGGTTTATTTTCATATTCTAAATATTTATTTTTATTAATATTTTCAAACATTAAATCTTTAATAGTTTTACTTAATACTATACCATTATTTTCAATTGGATTTATTATATCAAAATTATTGTTATCTTTTGATGCATTTGGTAAACCATTTATTAAACAGAATATTTTGGATAACATAACTGGAGGACCCAATTTTTTCACTAAGTAATCTAATTTTGATGTTTTACTTTTTAAAATATTAATAGAATTATTATACCTATCTTTTAATTTTTTATCAACTTTTCCAGAATATAACAATACTAATTGGTCCTTGAGTACTTCGCTTTCATCTATTAATTCCTTAACACGATTTTTTCCTTCATCAATTATTTTTTTATATTCTATTGATTCTTTTGTTAGTTTGTCTATTTTAACTTGGTCCTTTTGTTTCAATTCTTTTATTTTATCTTCAACTAAACTTTTATAATTATTTTTGTGCTTTAGTCTCTTTAATTTAATAACTTCGGTAGATTTATTATAATCTTTTGAATATATTTGAATTAATTGTCTTTGGACACAATTGTATTTTTTAATTATTTCATCCATATTTGGATATTGACTTCTAATATTTTCAATATTTTCTAATTTTTCTTCATATAATGCCTTTAATTCATTGATTTTTTCTTTATCACCATTAATAAGTTTATCATATTCATTTTCAAATTTAATTAATTGGTTTTTATCAACTAAATAATCAGATAAAAATGTTTTACAAACACTTGTTGTATCATATGTTTCTATATATTTACTATAATTAGTTGTATTATATAAACTTAATAATAATAACGGTTTATTACCTTGTCCTTTTACAACATAATATTTTTGATTATTTGGTAAAAATGGAACCAAATAAATATGTAAATTTTTATCGTCATATTCATTGTAATCTAAACAATTTACAAAAAGATTTAGCAATACATTAACGTTTTGCGACGACATATTTTTATTTAATGATTCCTTAATTATATACATATCTGTATCTACAAATTTATCTAACATTTCACTACAAATTTTGTCTGGTCCATTTACTAATATTTCGTTAACTTCATTATCTAATCCAAGTAATAATCCTGAACTATCACCTAATTGTCCACCATTTCTTTTACATACCCTTCTAAATTTATCATCGTTAACACACTCATTATTATTTTCATTTTCTCTAAAATTTGAATTCCACTGTGGTCTATCATATTTTACACTACATCCTTGTGGCGAAAAACCCCATCGAGAACCTGTACAGGTATATACACTTCTAGTTGTATTATCATTAACTCTTATATTATCTTCTGTCATTGACGCTGTATTATTGTAATTTAATGTATTATTAGAAAGCTCCTTATCATTAACTCCTGCAATTTCCATAACAGCACTATGGCATTCATCTTTAGGTACTATATCTCCATCTCTACAACGCATTCCATAATTTGCTAAATAATAATTTTCAGAAGACCTTAAATTTTCAAAACTTACTTCATTAACTGGTAATGTGGGATAAACTATTTCAGATGCGTAAATTTGATTTATAGGTGGATAGTCACTTGCATTTGGCATATTAGAATTATGATCAACACCATTATCGTTTAAGAACAAAGAACTATTATTATATAATGCTCGTTCTGCGTCTGTCATTATACGTAACTTATATGACCTGGGCCTAGAAATATTAATATGTGAAACAAAATATCTTCCATTTGGTAATATTATTGCTTCTCCTTCCAAATTATCTTGAGAGTAAATTTCTAGTATATGTTCATCTGGAACAATAATACAATTTGCAGGTGGTATATCACCATCTATATAATTTACTTTTAATTGAAGTTGTTGACCCCATCCAGTAGCATAATGGTACCCTTCATCAACTGGTTTTCTAGAAAATCCGGCACCACTATAATCTAAATTTACTGATGCATAACCACCATATTCAAAGAAATCAACTAAAAGTAAATAACTTGTTCCTTGTTCCATATTATAAGTTGCAGTGCGTTCACGAATAGCATGTAAACCACTATTATCAATAACCTTACGCGAAGTACCATTTGATAAATTAGCTATATAAAGGTTAGAACCATCATCTGATCTTAAGTAAAATGTATAGGTTCCAGTGCGTGTTGGTGTAATAATTGTATATCCATATGCACAAAAATAATCATTTAAACCTAAATTTCTAAAATATTCATCTGCTTTATTTGATAAATTTTCTTCAATCCTATGATGATTATGGGGTCTATTATATAAAAATGATAAAGGTGGGTTGTTTCTATTGTATGTATCTAATATATCTCGTGTTAATTGATGAAAATATATAGACCAACCTTGTTTTTGTTCAGATCTAGTTACACTTACATTATATCCATCAATATCTAATGTAAAAATATCAGTCCAATTGGGGTTTTGTGGTTCATTTTGAGGTTCAGTGTCTATTTCTAATCCAGCACTTATAAAAAATTCTGTTGAATTATATGGATTTTGTAAATATGGACTCATTGAAGGTATAATTTTAGGGTTTGTAGAAGAACTACCAACATTAATTATCCATTCTCTTGTAAGGTCTTCATCTAATTGTCTTCTATAACCTCTAGAGCAAAAATTTCTTATTTGAGCTGTAGTATATTCTCCAGGTCTAAATACAATTTGTTCTCCTTGGTAATTTGCTTCAGTATATATAACAACAGCGTCATCAATAATTGGTGGTTCATATACTACACTACTATCAAAATCTATAATAGCGTTTTTAAGGTTAACACGCAATGAATCTGGTTGTGTTGGGATATCTAATCTATCAAAAAAGTTATTAAAACGTGTTGTTCTTGTAGCTTCACTTGGATTATCTGAATACAAACTTTGTCCCTCTTCAATTAGCATTTCTAATGTATATCCATTAATAGCTGATAAAGAATTATAAGCATCACCACAATCTTTATCTATTAAAAATCTTTGTATTATAGGTATTCTATCATATATTCGATCATTTAATTCATTAATATTTAATAAAAACGAGGTTTGATCATCATTTCTTATTCTGTCCAAAATAGAATTTTGTTCTGCTTGTGAATTTATAGAATTATTTGAATTACTTGAATTACTTAAACTACCATTATTACCCCCTCTTCTAAAATTTGATACATTTGATAAGAATGATAATGCTTGTTCATTGTTTACACCAACCGCAGTTGTTTGAGTATTTACATTATTTGATTCAGAATTTGATAAACCATTATTATTGTTTTGATTTTGATTTTGATTTTGAATATTTGAAAGAATTTGTGTTTCTGCTATACTACTCATTGTTTTTCTTATAGGTAATGGGTAATTTTCCAACTTATGTTTTCTTATTGATGCTAATAAAGCAGAGTAATCTGTACCATCCCCTATTGATTTAATATCTTGATTTTGTGGATTTTGTCTTCTTCCATATGACCTATAATTTATTTTAAAATTATCATAATGTATTCTTAGGTTTTTGGACATATTTTCTTCAATTAATTTTATATTGTTAAATCTAATTTTAGCGGGTCTAAAAATACTATTCATGTTATTAACAATAAATTTATCTAAAAAATCCTCATTTGTATAGTTGTAAAGTTTTTTTCCATTTATTTTGGGTTCAAAATCTAATTTATGGAAAACTATATTTACATTTGCAAATTCTTTACATGTTTGTGACGAAAAATGTTCTTTTCTATAATAAAAAAAATATATTACACATAGTAATATAATTACAAATATAAAAGTAAGAATTTTTATGCTAATCATTATATAATTTGAATATTTTATTTCTAGAATTTTAATTTAATTTAAAAGGGAATCAAAATTAGCAGGTGTGTATTTCATTGATTTTAGAATTTTACCAGTACTTTCATTAAAAATAACATATCCAAATGCATTTTGCTTATAACTAGGACTATCATATCTATCATCATTATCTTTGTAATTTTGGACTGTTTCCTTTGCTAATTCTTCTGTTTCACAAATTTTTGTCATATTTGAATCATGAACAATAGTAAATGATGCATCTAAATCACATCCAATATGGATTCCAAACAAATATGTATACTTAATAACATTATACACATTCATAATAACGTCATCAAAGTTATTTTGCTCACAAGCATTTTGGAGATTTTTAAAATTATCCATCAAATACTTATTAATTGTATTCAAGTTTGTTTTGAAAAAACTACTTTCAAGGAGCCCACTATATTTTCTTACATCATTTGTTAAAGGAATAATCAATTGGGTTTTTTGAAAATTAGTTAGATTATTGTTTTCTTCGAATGTTTGACTATTACTTTTATCTTCTTCCAAATAAAGCCTAATATATTCTGTATATTTTCTATCAATATCTATTCCAAAACATACACACAACCCATATGCTACATATAGAATATCACTTAAGGCATCAACTATTTCAACAATATCATTATTTTGGTATGCTTCTTGAAGTTCTTTAATTTCTTCTTCAATCAAAGCAAGCCTTAGTTTTACTAACTTAGGTTCTTCTGTAAATACGTTCAAAAATGGTTCATTTGAAACCTTATGATTAAAACAAGTATTGAAATCAAGTACTTTTTGAAAATTTGTTTTGGTGCTCATGTTTTTTGTTATATTCATTAATATTATTTCATTTTTAAATCAATTTTAATATTTTCTTTATAATTATTAATGATAACTAAAAAAAATTTTAATAGATTCATGAATAATATTCATGGTATAGAAAATAATAATAATCGAAATAATAATAATAATAATAATAATAATAATAATAATAATAATAATAATAATAATAATAATAATAATAATAATAATAATAATAATAATAATAGAAATAATAGAAATAATAGAAATAATAGAACCAAATATAAGAAACGTTATTGTGCTCCTAAAAATGACGCAACATTTACATGTTTCACAAAAAAATCAATTATTAAAATGCTTAGAAGTTGGAATGATTTTTATGTTAATGATAGAATAAAATTTAAAGAAAGTGATAAACTATATACATTATGGAGTTTATTAGACAATAAATTAAAACATATATGCAACGATGAATTCTGTTGGACTAAACAAAAATTTATTAATAATGACAAAGAAGTATTAGAAGAATTTAGACCTGAAATGCCATCAAAATGGAAAAATAATAAAAATGAATGGCTAACAACTTTAGATATTGAGGCTGTAATGAAACAATATGAAAAAAAGTATAATGATTTTTCATTTATTGGACCAGTACCAATTGATTTTGATAAACAATTACATCCTGGATTTTGTGTAATTAATGAATTATGTAATATTAATTTGAATAGATTAAAAAATACTGGGAAAAATAAATTAGGTGTAATATTTAATTTAGATCCACACGACAAACCTGGTTCACATTGGGTGGCAATGTATGCCGATTTTGATAAAATAAATGAAATATATTATTTTGATTCATATGGTATTAGAGAACCAAAAGAAGTTACTACTTTAATGAATAGATTAAAAGAACAATCTGAAAAATTGGGAAATAAAACTAATATTCATATTAATAATATTAGACATCAATATAAGAATTCAGAATGTGGTGTTTATAGTATGCATTTTATTTTAAAATTATTAGAAGGTAATAAATATGAGGATGTAAAAAATAATATTATTAAAGATGATGAAATGGAAGAAAACCGTGAAAAATTGTTTATCAAATATTTCTAATTATTATTAATTTTTTTATTATTTTTATTTTTATTATAATTATTAATTTCTAATTATTAATTTCTAATTATATCTTTATTTGTAAGCTAAATATAATTGAATATTTAACAAATAAAAAATAAAAAAATTGAATAAAAAATTTAATATTCAAGAAAATTATTTACCTTGCTCACTATTCAACAAAAATTTATTTCAATATGCCTATTATTACTACCTACCCAGAAATACATGATAAATCTTTTGTAAAGTCACATTATAAACTATATTGTTTTTGTTGTGATAATACAATAAATGTAGGTGATGAAATTACAATGACAGTAGAAAGTGGTGGAATAATACTGCGCCCTAGAATATTGAATAAACAAATGAATAATTTATCAATGTTTTATATACCAGATACAGCATGTAGATGGGTTCATAAAGATTGTGAAGTAAATAATATATGGACATTATATAGTGCTTCTAAAGCTAGTTCTAATATAGATTTTGATAATGATAATAATAATGATTCTGAAACCGATTCTGAAACAGATTCTTATCATGATTTAGCTTCATATATAGATTCAAGTTTTGCTTCAGATTTAGCATTTGTAAATGAAGAAGATTTAAATCCCGAAAATGATGGTGGAGATATAGGTGGTCACCAATATGTTTTGTAAATAATGACAATTATAATGTCTTGAATAATGATTTTTATGTTAATGAATGAGAAGATGAATCGGAACATAATTAAAATTATTTTGATGATTTTAGTAATAGTAATTAGCCTCATTTTATTACGTTATTTATCATGAATATGACTTAAATGAATAAAATTTATTGTAATCTAATAATTATTATGATAAGAATTATTAACTAAATAAAATTAAAATAAAAAGAATAATAAATTAATTATTTTTGTTTTACATGTTTATTTTACCATTTAAAAATATACTTTATATATTATATTAAAATGAATAATGATTTTTTAGATAATAAAAACTTCAGTTATTTAATAAATTTTGTCAGAAATGATGTTAACCAACAAACAGATTTCGATATTTTTAAAGAAAAGAAATATGTAAATTTGTTTAAGAAACTCATTCAAACTATTCATACTTCAAATATAAATAAAAAAAATATAACTAAAGAATATTTAAATAGTGTTGTTATTGATAAATGTGTACCATTTTTAATTAATCAAATTAATAGTGATAGAAAAAAGGACAATATTTTTAATTTAAAAACACCAAAAATTGAAACAATGGGTCGTCCACAAGCAACAAGAATTGTTACAAATAAAAGTAAAAATAAAAATGTAGCTCCAGAAAATGATTTTTCAAATCTAACATTAAATGATGATTTTAGTGGTTTAAATAATGTACCACAAAGAAGTCCTTTTATGGATAATAGTAATAATTCAACTCCTATAGAAAATATTGCTGGTAGATCTTCACGTGACGATGAAAAAATAGATTTAATGAAAATGATGCAAGAAATGGAACATGAAAGAAATTATCAACAAAATTTAAGTGATGCTAATAATTTTAGTAATCAAGTTGAAAGAGCCAATATTAATTCAGAACGTCAAATAGAGAATATTAATAAACAAAATATCCAAAATGATAATGAATTCTTTAAAAAATTATATCAAGACGATTTAAATAATGCTACAGTTAACGATTCTTATTCAAATACTAATCAAAACCAGAATAATTCAAATGGTAATCAACCAAATACAAGTATATCTCTTGAAGAATTGATGCAACAGCGCGCTAGATTAACACCAAATTTAAATAACAATAACAACAACAACAATAACTCTGTAAATATAAACAACAATAATAACAATAATAACAATAACTCTATGAATATGAATACAATGATGCCAAATAATCAAAATTATTTTAGTATGGAAGATAATGAATTAGATTCATTATATCAAAATAAGAGTATGAATTTAGCAAAACAAGAGTTAGAAAAACCAATGAATCCATTAAATATGGATGCTTATTCAAATGCGAATTCAAGGCAAGAATTAATGCCATCAAATATTAATGAAAATATTAGTATGTCAATTAATAATAGTTTAAATATAAATGCTGATGATATCCAAGATAAATTACAAGAAAACAATTTTAATGAAGAATCAAAGAAAAAATATGAAGAAAAAACATATATATCAACAAATAAGGTTTACGAAAGAAGAAAAAAGAGGGTTTTAAGTATTGATATATCATCAAATTTGGGTAATGTAAGTGAAAATAGACCAGCAATTGACAACTATTCAAGTAATTATTGGAATCATTTTAAAGTAAATTTCCAAGAAGATTTTATAGTTGATAAAATAACAGATGTGTTTTTAGAAAGTATAACAATTAATAATCCAGCTCAAGCAAATGATTATAATAATTTATATTTTGTATTAGATATTGACGAATTAAATGTGAAAACAACTACAAATAATTTGTTTATGAAGGATAAATTTGTATTACCAAATGAAAATACTGCTTCTTCTGGAAGTAACAAAATATTCAAATATCATCTTAAAAGTAATTATATTGCTACAGTAAATCCGCAAAAAATTTCATCACTTACATTTAGAATCACAAATGAAAATAATGAATCAGTTGGACCATTATTAGTTGATAGTACAGCTACTATTAATAATGAGGATGGTTACCCATCATCAACAATTTTAGTAGAGGTAAGTGATGATACACAATTTGATATATATGATGCTGTTTATAATAGTAATAAAAGATTTTTAGGAATTATAACGGGTTCACATGAAATTGACCATGGAAATGGTGATACTAAACATATTAATTTTATAGATAAAACACATGTACCTTTATTGCATGGTGAAAAATTATATGTTCTTGATTCTTCAATAAGAACTAGTGTTTATAGTAGTGCAGTAGCTGATATAGGTGATACAACTGTTTCAGTAGATGATGGTGCAGCAGGAAATAGTAGTGCTGTTACTGATTTTTCTGTTGGCGATAAAGTATATCTTGGTAATGGTTGTTTGTTAGGTACTTTAACCGCAGTGGCTGCTACAGAGTTAACATTTGCAGAAGGTATAAGTATATCAGTACCAGATAATGTTAGAATGTATAAAGAATGTTCATTACCAAGAGTATTTGCTTCTGATAATAAAAACAATAGAATAATTATGGAATTTATGTTTATTTCAAGATAAGCTTAATTAATAAATAATACAAATTAATGAGTTTATTTTGATTTAAAATTAATTATTTTTTTTAGTTTATCTATTATAATTCAAGTTAAATACAAATTATCTAACTAAATATTATTTATCTTTAATTTTTGTTTTATATTTTATTTATTATGGTTTGTTTTTATTTTAATTTTTAATATAATTTATGATAATATAATGGTAATAATTTAATAATATTTAATTAAACACGTAAAATTATTTAAATTTATAAAATATTTTATATTATTATATGGAATCTACGTTTCTCTCAAAAGAAAATTTAGATAATATTTATGAATATTTGAATACGAAAACTGTTAGGGATTATAATGTAAACCTAGATAGTAACGAAAAATATAAAAAAATAGTAAAAAAATTATCAAAAACTATTTTTAAAAGTTTAAATTCACAAATTCAAAATATGAGTAGTAATGAGTTTAACGAATTAGTTGTAAATAAATCAATTCCTTTTATTAAGAAAAGTATAGACAAAGACAAATGTAAAATTAGTGGTAATTACGATTCATCATTAATGTCAAATTTATATAATGTAATGGCTAATAATAGTAGTGATTTATTTGAAAAACCAATAAATTATAGTCATGATGAATTACAACTAGATTTAAATAAGTCTGCCAAATTAAATGGTGATTTTAATAATAACAATAAAGGTAATGGTATGTCAAGACCAAAAAAAACAAGGATAAATTCAAAAAGAAAACAAAAAAATGTTGAATATGATAGTTATTTAAAAGATAGCTTAGAATTTGAAAATTTGGTAAAACAATCAAACAATAAAATTAAAAGTAATTTTAAAGATTTAGTAAAGAAGTCACAAAATAATTTTATAAAAAATTGTGAAAATGAAGATGTAGACCCTTTTATTTTGAATAGATGTAGTGCTAGGGATGATATGATTGAAAAAGGTTTATCAAAATCGGCATTTGAAGAAATAGTTGAAAAGAAAACATTACATTCAATGAATCAAGATAGAAATGATTTATTAAACTCAATGAATAACTTACCTAATAATAATGGTAATAATATTAATCATAATAATATTAATCATAATAATATTAATAATATTAATAATAATAATGGCAATAATTCAAATATAAATAATTTACAATCAAATTCAAATAGTTATCCAAAAAATAATAATTTAAATAATTTAGAAAATGTAGCTACAACAAGTATATCTTATGGAACAGGAGCAATTGATTATTATGATAATCATGATATAAATTATAAAAAACTTTTTACAGAAATATTAGTAAATCAAAAGGATTTTTCAAGTAATAATAAAGTTGATAGTTATGAAGGTGAAACTTATTTACCTAATTTAATTTCAAATTATGGTGAAGAAGCACCAATTCAACCATTATTATATCAAAATACTAAATCAGGTAGTGAGATTTTAAATCAATATAGCATGATTATTGATACAGGAAATACAGCAGGAGGAAGTTTTGCTGGTGCAGATAATGCGCCAGATAAAGAATATGATTTAACTACTGAAACCTATAATAGTGTAGTAACATTAACTGGTATATTTCCATGGCAAAAATTCCGAGTAGATCTTGAGGATACTTTCCAATTAGATAAAATAACAGATGTTTATTTAAAGAGTTTTTCGTTAATTGGTCCTACTTCTATGGATAAATGCCTATTTTTTGTATTAGATATTGAAGAATTTAACTTAAGGAGTTATTCAAATAATCCACATTTAAAATCAAAAATCGTTATTCAAAATACAA
>Ga0222714_10004309_pt1 | contig 14007 bp, 8 predicted proteins | sample C33_3DmetaG_FD_165048 | JGI IMG/M metagenome (GOLD analysis project Ga0222714, IMG submission 165048) | Estuarine water microbial communities from San Francisco Bay, California, United States - C33_3D | ecosystem: Environmental > Aquatic > Marine > Unclassified | place: USA: California... | reverse complement strand
CATATCTGGAGGTGTCCCTGGGATTGACAATAATTTTTCTTTTGTATCTAAATCTGGCACACTTGATAAAAGAGCCCATGTATATGGATGCTTTGGATTATAGAAAATATCTTCAGATGTCCCATATTCAACAATTTTTCCAGCATACATCACTGCAACTCGGTCAGCAACATTTGCAACAACCCCTAGATCGTGAGTGATGAATATAACGGATAAATCACGTTGTTTTTTAAGATTTTTAATTAGATTTAAAATTTGTCCTTGAATGGTAACATCAAGTGCAGTTGTTGGTTCATCACATATTAGTACTTCTGGGTTAGCCATGAGAGCAATCGCAATCACAACACGTTGTCTCATCCCACCTGAAAATTGGAAAGGATACTGATTAAAACGTTTTTCAGGTTCTGGAATTCCAACTTCATTCATAATTTCAATCGCACGTTCGTATGCTTCTTTCTTGGTAACATGCAATTGACGCTTGAAGTTTTCTTTGTTATTTAATATTTCTTTTCTTATACCTTTTACGATTGCTGAATGAGCATCATATTCTGATGTACCTTTAGTAAATTTTGACAGTTCTTTTTTAGCATCAGCGAAACGATTTTTAAGTACTTTTAATTCTTTTGCTTCGTCTTCTCTAATTTTAATTGTTTCAACTTTTAATGCTTCTTCTGCTTCCGCTTTTTTCTCTAAAAATTTCTTTTTGTATGGCGGAATTTCAACTTTGATTGAACTGAGTTGTAATTTCAACTCTTGTTTTAATTCAGAAATCTTTGACTTCTTATCTAATTTTGATAACTCATTATTCAGTTGAACTTCAAAAATTTTCGTTTTTGTATTTTTACGTGCAAGTTCTAATTCTTTCTTTTTGTTTACATACTCATAATACTCAGTATGATACATATCTATCATCTTGTTTTTTATACGATTTCCATTGACAAGCATGGCTTCAGTGATTTGTTTTCCTATTTTCATCGTTGGATTTAAACTTGAAAGTGGATCTTGAAAAATCATCCCTAATTTGTTTCCACGTATCGCGTGAAAATTTGCTTCAGCTAATTTTGCAAGATCTTGATCACGATACATAATTGATCCATCATCAATAATCCCATTTCCAGCTAAAATTCCCATGATTGCACGATTGGTAACTGATTTTCCTGATCCTGATTCTCCAACGATAGCAAGTGTTTCACCTTTATACAAATCAAAAGAAATATCTCTTACAGCACGTACTAATCCATTAGGCGTACGAAAAGAAATTTTTAAATTATTAACTTCTAATACTTTTTCTTTTTTCATTATTCGCTACCTCTTAATTGTGGATTCAGCGCATCGCGAAGTGCATTTCCAAACATATTAAACGTGATCATTAAGATTGCAACAATCATTGCAGGGAAAATAACAAGCCATAAATTACCGGCAAATATTTGTTGTTGACCATCATTCAAGATGACTCCAATGGATGTACCTGTAAGTTCAATTGGTCCAATAGAAAGTGATTGTCCGTTACCAATTCCAAATCCTAAGAACGATAAGTTTACTTCTAAAAAGATAACAGAAGGAATACTTAAAACCACGCGCGTGACAATTGTTCCTAAGGCATTAGGTAAAATGTGTTTGAATATGATTCGACCATCTGATGATCCTAGCGTTCTAGCTGCAAGTACATACTCAGAACCTTTGTATCGATAAAATTGGAAACGCGTTACTTTTGCTGCACCAATCCATCCGTCATAAACAACGAATATAAATAGTGCCAAAAATCCTGGTCCAATTAAGACAGTAATAATACCAATCATGGTAATAGAAGGGAAACTTCCCCAAATATCTGTAAATCTTTCCATCAGCATATCCACTTGACCACCGTAATAAGCAGAGGTTGCACCCCAAATGATACCTATAACAATATTAAATAGTGTTGCTAAAAATCCTAGCAAGAGTGACGTGCGAAGTCCAAGCCAGATTAGTACGAATAAATCTTTACCAAAAACATCTGTCCCAAATAAAAAGTAAGGTGTTTCATCAAAACCTAATGAATATCTTCCATTTAACGCAACTTTATAGTTAATGTATTCTCTTCCAGCAATGACGATTCTATCGATTCCTGTCACTTCAGCAATCGGGAATCCTTCATCAAACGTCCAAGCATTTGGATTATTAGGATCCACGGTAATTGTTTCAGCCATACCAGGATTGTCTAGTAAAATTTGATTATATTCATTTGCACCAATTGTACGTGGTTTATCTGAAAACAAAGCTTCATATTCATTATATCTAAATGATGCAATCACCATTTCTGCACCGTTTCTCAAATATCGACCGTTTTCAGAACTTGAATCAAGCACAAAGAATGTAAATATCGATAAATTATATCCTGAATATTCTTTAGAAATTTCATTTGTCGATGCACTTAGAATAGATAAAGAGTTAAAAACAATTTTATCTCTACCGTTTGCGCTAGGCGTTTCAAGTACATAACGTAAAATTAAAAATCCAGAAGCACCATTCGTTAAATTGAAGTCACCTAGTGTTGTTTCACCACTTGTATTAATTGTGCCTAATAATGTTAAGTTATCGTCACTCCATCCATCAACAGAAGAGGTTAAGTTAACTCTTGAAAAATAAATTTCTAGTTGTCCATCTTCTGGCATTGCTTCAAGATCAACTACAATTTGATCATTAGTGAAAAATGTTGTCAAATCTGGTGAGATAACTGCTGCTGAAGTTCTTCCAGTATTTACATACAACTCAACAACACCACCAATAAATAGCGGACTCTTATCATTTCCTACGATTACACTATTTTCTAATGTAGAGAAATCAATGAACTCAGATTCAAATCCAAGTGTAGGATAACCAAGACCAGTTTCCGGATCTATTGTATCAGGGTCTATTGGTTGATTCTCATATAACTTGGAACCATCTAAAATACCTACTAATTCTAGAATAGGAACTCTAGGAGGTAATGTAGATAATTCAGAGTTAGTTGTTTCATAGTAACGACCAGGCGTTAAAATGGGTACAAAAATAGACATTAAAATCATCACCATTAAAATGATGGATGCAATCACATTGTATTTATTTTTTGTGAACCTCAACATCGCATCTTGAAAATAAGTGAGTTGTTTTGTTTGTAAAGGTTTATCTTTTAAGCGATCGTTTTCTTGAACGAGAGCAAATAAAGATTTGTCATATTGTTTAGCCATTATTTTTTCGCTCCCATTCTGATTCTTGGATCAATAATCCCATAAGATAAGTCCACAATTAAAACAGCTACCAAGCCGATTACACCATAAAAAGCTGTTGAAACCATGAGTACATTATAATCATAATTTCCAGCAGCCAGAGCTTGAAGTGTGACACGACCAACACCTGGAATCGAATATACTTGTTCTAAAATAAATGATCCACTCAATAGTCCCGCAAATGATCCGATAATAATTGGTATCATTGGAACCATTGAATTTCTTATTGCATGTCTTACCACTGCTTGTTGATAAGATAGACCTTTTGTTTTTGCAAGTTGTAAAAATTCAGAAGTTAACACTTCAGATAATTCTGCTCTTAATAAGCGTGTTAGTCCTGCAATAGCTGGTAATCCAGCTGCAATAACTGGAATAATATAGCCCGATGCAACTTTTGCAGCAGATTCAAGTTCGATTATTGGAAATAACGGGGGTAGCCATTCAAGACGATAACCAAAGACGATTTGAAGTAATAATACAAAAACTAGTGCAGGTAAAGAAATGAAAAGAATAATAATAATTTGCATCATATTATCTACCCATGTATCTTTTTTTAGTGCAGCTAATATTCCGAATAAAAATCCAAAAGGTATATAAAACAACAATGTCAACACATTTAGTCTTATCGTAAGTGGAAAACGAGATGAAATAAGAGAAAATGCTTCAGCATTAACACGTACTTTAGTAGAAGTCCCCCAGTTCCATTCAGTTACTACGTTTTCGGCCCAAGTTAAATATTGCTCAAATATCGGTACACGACGAAAAACTTTGAAAACTGTTGAATCGTTTACAGGATTTACTATAAAAACTGTTGCATTCACACCGTCTTCTAATCGTATTTCTTCAATCCTTAACATATCAGCTGGGTTACTACGAGAATAAATTTCAAGAGTATAATAACCGTCATTGTATTGACGTGTTAACCATGTATCTCTTTCATCATTTTTAGTTGGTGGGAATTCTGGCGCAAGTTTTAGAAGTACAAATGTAATAGTAAGTGTAGTAAACAATATCACGACTATCCAAGCAACTCTTTGCAATATATAGTTTGTCATTAATTAATCACCTTAAATGTTTTAGTTTATTATAACATAATAGGTAATTCAATACCACTTAATATACTATTGTAAAGACAAAAAAACATAATATTGAAATAAAATTAAATAAAAAAAAGACCTATGAAATTTATAGGTCTTTTTTTATAATTTATTTAGATACTATAACCAAGTTAAAACTACAAAGTAACCATTAATGTTAAGTAAGATAAATGCGTCAGAACCATTATAAGTAGTAGATCCTGAGTTTAACTGCCATGTGACAGCATATACAACTGCGTTCGCATCTGTTACTTCTTCTTCCGCTAATAACTGAGCAACTGTATCAATGACAACATCTACCGTTTCAGTATCATACAATTCTTGAATATACTCATTTGCATCAATTGTAGTATCGTCTAACAATGTTGCGGTTGCTGTAACTGCTGTGTATCCATATGATTGTAGATACGCAACAACTGCTGCAGATGCATCTGTAATTAGTGATTGTTGTGAGTACAACGTATATTCACCGAATGTTTCTTCGATAATAAATAAGTAGTTTCTTCCTGATTCAGCAACAACGGTATACGCAACAACTGAGTCAGCTCCGATTTCTTCAGCTAATTCTGCTAAAGTAGCTTCTTCAAATATTTCTGCAAGTGCAGTACCATCTGCTGATGATTCATATACTTGTCCAGCCATATCTAAGTTCGCTCTTACGAGTGCTAGTGGATCTGTCCATGATTCTTGTTCAACACCATCACGAACATACGTTTTACCAACTAATGCCATAACAAGTGCGTTATATCCCCATGTCTCATAGACAGTTTCACCATCTAAGTTTACATATGATACTGGGATGTTTGCTGTTGTTGTATCAATACCCCAGTTTAGAGTAAATCCAGAACGGTTGTCATCTGAGTAAGTATCTAAGAATCCAGGTGCATCTAGTAATGACCCTGAGATACCACCAATACCTAAGTCAGTGTTTGCAATTAACATATAGTCATAGTAGTTTCCTGGGAAAGCGACGTCTGCAATAACGATGTCTATATTCACAAAGTTTACATCATCAACAAGTAACTCTTCGTATTGTTTTTCGATTTCAGCAACCATTGCTTGTGCAGCAGTGTTACCACTTGATGCATATGTTAAACCTAATTCAATAGTAGTGTAGTTATCTGCAGTTCCTGCAGTATAGAAACCATCTGCAATTGCTTCTGCAACAGCTTCTTTAAATAAGTCTAAAGCCGCATCTGGGAAGTAACCATTTGAGTCTCCACCAAAGTTTGTAACGACAGCAGCACCCGCTTCACCTGTACGTACACTTAATCCTGATGAACCATCAAGGAAGTAAGTCGATGTAAAGAGTGTGTGCGCTGGTAAGTAAGTTTTAACAACTTCTACAGCAGCCGTGTAACGGTCAAAACCATAGTATAGAGCTTGTCTAAATGCTTTGTAAGCCAAGATTGGTTCAGGAACAAAGTCAGGATCAATACCGTTACCTGGATACTTCGCAATGTAAGCATCACGATTAGCTTCAGTTCCAAACAAGTTCATTTGTAATCTCCAAGTTGTTGCAGCTGGAGATGTTTTGACACGTGGGTCATTTAAGAATTCAGAGACACGTGCTGATGGCACAGATGCACTTTCTAAACGTCCTGCTAAGAATTCTTCAAATAATTGTTCTGATCCAGAAATAAATCTGAATTGTTGACCAGTATAGTAATATTTATCAGCATCAACATAATCTTCGTTTTTAACAACAGTAATCAATTGGTCTGGTGTATATTTATCTAAGTAGTAAACACCATTAGCGGCAACTGATAGAGGACCTTGTCCATAAGCAACTTCTCGCTCTTCTTGTGTTGTTCCTAGTGATTCATATAATTCTTGGTTAAGTGCAGCAAGTGATGCACCAGTGAAACCATAAACGATGTCAAATTCTGATTGTTCAGAAACGTATTCTATTTGAATGGTATTACCATTTACAATAGAAATACCAACTTCTTCCCATGAACCAGTACCTGCAACAAATTCAGCAGCACCTTTAACACCTTTAGTAATAAAGTCACCACCACCTGAAATCGCACGGAACCATTGGTTTTCGAGTGCTAATTTCCATGTCCACAACCAGTCTGTAGCATCTAATTTTTCGTAACCAGCTGCAAATCCTGATGTATCAAGATCTGGGTGGAACGTCCAAGTTAAATCATCACGTAATGGAATTTGCCATACAGTTGAGTAATCTTTACCATTGATTGTTTCAGGGTTAACAGCAACTGGTAATGATGCTGCAAATGAAGGTAAAATTTCATACCCTGTTTTTGATGCATCAAAGAAGAATTCATAAAATCCACCAGTAAAGGTATCAATGAAGTCTGAAGATACAGAATCATCTGCTAACCATGGGTTGTATGTTGTTGGGTTAGTCGAGAATGATGAACGATAAGTGTACTGTCCAGCAGTACCCATTTGCCCTGGTAGCATTTCTACTGTTGAGTCATCAGCAGTAAGTTGTGAGAATGCAGTACCAAATCCTAATACCCCATTAAATTCTTCAGAAAATAGTTGGACACGGTTAGAGAACATGACACGTGATGCTCCGGTATATAGTGGAACCCCAGCTAATACATTTTCTAATAAGTATGATTCAGCAGCAGCAAATAGTTTATCTTTTTGAACACCATCTAAGAAAGATAAGTTTACACCTTCTTGATATTGTGCTAATGGATAATCTTCTGGTGCTGGTGGGTTCACAGTTACTGAACGTGTTGCAGTCGCAACATTCCCTGCACTATCTTCAACCGAATATGATACTGAGTATGATCCAGCTGTTAAGTTATCTACTGTATTTGCAGTGACTTCGATTGCAGCTGTTAAGTCGCCATCTTCAACGTCAGTTGCAGTGACTCCAGCTAGTGGATCAAATTCATCAAATACAGCAAATGATGCATTACCTACTCCAGCAAATACCGGAGGAAGGTCTTCTTCACCACAAGCTGCTAACAGCACTGTAGCGAATAATAACATGAATAATCCTAATAATTTTTTAGAAATTTTCATCTAATAATCTCCTTTTTTTAATTATTTGTTAATTATTATACCAAAAAATACTTTTTTTCAATCTTTTTATTTATTTAAAATGCATTGAAAACGTTTTCTAAGTGTTTATAAGCCTTGTAACGTTATTATTTTACTTTAATTAAATGCAGTGATGAGTATTTCTTCATCGTAAATATCTTCGATATCAATCACAATATCTGGTGTAATACCAAACTCATTATTTTCATAGACATATGGATCTTCATCTGTTCCTGAACCTGTTCTTATCGCACCAACACTATTTGAACTCGTTGTGAATGATGTTCCACTTGGTAGTAAGATTGGTGTAATAGATGATGCTCCTCCACCGGATGTGAGTCCAATGATTGGTCCTAGGTCATTCATTTTGAAAATCGTTGCTAATGAATTTGCTGCACTAAATGTTAATGGTGAAGTTAGAAGTGCCCAATTGAGGTTTTTATAAACTGGTACTCCGTCTATATAAACAAAACTACTTGATGCACCACCAGTATCACCACTAATTCTAGCAGTCATGAAAGGTTCGTCAGTAATAAATCCGACAACTCTATAAAGTGCACCAACATTGCCACCTGTATTCCAAGTTAAGTCTAACATTGCATTAACTAGGTTTGGTGCTTCTGCTGTCACTCGATCCATCACCATTTCAAGATAAACAGCACTGTCTCCATCAATCATCGCTTCGATGTCTACTTCAAATGGCCATTCTGCCGTGTAAGATGTTGGTAATTGATTTGCAATTCCTACATAAAATAAACTATTTTCATCATCATATGCCAGTTGTACCATATAAGAGACGCCACCAACAGTGATGCTATAATAACCATCTTTTTTAGATTGGTTAACAGTATCTTCAATGACTTTAGCAAACCCTGCCGTTTCAAGAGATGCACCATATGTTGTAAGATATGCTTCATCTAATCCTTTTATCAACATACTTACTTGTCTATCGGCATTATCTGATTGGTTGTAATAAAATATTTTAGTTGACCCCACAATATTTGGTAATAGTGATAAATTTTCTGTTTTTAACATATCAGAAACAATACTGTGATCAAATGTCGCGGATTCTTCCATGTCTGATGTTCTAAATCCATTTAGTGTGATAACAACACTTGTCTTAGCATCATCCAAGAACCAATAATCAGGTCTTAGTCCTGAATACGCATTCCATGACCCATCTGATGATTCACCCCATTTTGCACCAATCGCGTCGTCAACATCAATGTAACCGTCATAATACCAGTTTTGAAATCTCGTACCATATACACTTAATGTATTGACTGGTGGACCTGCGTCATTCACTTCGTTGAAATAACCAGGGTATCCATAAGATGTGTGAGGTTCATCAATGTTTTTTAATAATAACTCTCTTAATGCAAGTTCAAATGTTGCGGGATCTGAAGATAATAATCTTGCTCCTAAAGGATACATAATCTCATAAAAGGATTCAATTTCTAAAAGTTCGGTTAATCCATAAAAATAATCTAAATTAAATGCTAAAACATTAAAATTATGAACTGCTAGGTCATGAGGGAAATCTTTTCCGTTCATATTTGACGTTTTCATATCCATGTATTCGTCACTGTCATCTGCAGGTGTTCCATATATACCATATAGTTTTTGGTTATTATAATAAACATTGTAATAACTTGAGCCTGCAAACAATTGGTTGACAGTATAATAAGGTAAAACGATTTCCCCTTCATGGACAACGATGTCTAAATTATATTTCGCAAGTTCATAAACAACATCGCCACCTTCATAGTAATGAGCATTTGGATTATCGTAATCATATTCAATATGTCTACCGAAATTGGTTTCAGTTGAATAAATATACGCCCAGTAAAATCCTGGATCATTTGTTGAAATTGTGTCAGCATCAGCATCAATGGTTAACTCTAAATCATAAGTGACATCTTCATTTTCATCATAATATTGGTAAAACATTGTTAAGACATTACCTTCTGTAGTCACGGTAATTTCTACTTCTGGATCAACAAATCCTTCTAATAAATCAAAAAAATCAGTAACCTTAACATATGGTACATACCCATCTTCTTCAAAGAATAATGTAAGTTGTCCATCTGCTACATCAAATTCAGTCGTCGTATTTTCAAAAGGCACGTTACGTGATGTTGCAATAACAACTGGCGAAGCAGGTTGTAAATCAACCTCGAAAGTTGCACTCACGCTTGCATTACGATATACGAATGTCCCTACATATGATGCAGTTGCGGCATCCATACCGTATGGAAGTGGTAATAAAACGCCTTCATTAGATAAATATGGTGATGTTGATCTCCACGTTATAATTGAACGATGAACTTCACCACGCTTAATAAAATCATAACTACCCGGATTTGCTGCTAAAAATGCTTGATATGCATCTAAATCTTCTTGAGCTCTATCAGCATCAGTAAGTTCTGCTTTAGCAGTAACAGTGACTGTGACAGATACTTCAGTTACTTCTCCTTCTGAATCTGTAACTCGGTATGTTACCGAGTACTCTCCTTCTGAATCGAGATCGAGTGTATCATCAACTAAAATAATTGATGCCGTTAAATCTCCATCTTCTAAATCTGTTGCAATAACGTTATCTAGTAAATCTAAAGTATCACCAACTTCAACGTTGTGATTTGTTGTACCAGATATTGTTGGTGCACTGTTTTCAACAGTTTCACCGCAAGCACTTAAAACAATTAAAAGTGTCATCAAAATTACGGGTCTTAACCAAAATTTCATTTTCATGTCTTACCTCTCTACCTCTCTAGTAAAAATATTTATCTCTTATTTTATAACAAAAGCTAAAAAAGTCAAAGGAAATAAAAAAGCATCCTTTCGTAAGAACACTTTTTTACGTTTTATTTACTTTTTTATCAACACTGAATTATATGCTTACCTCAAATATTATAAAACATTTAATATATCTTGAGCATTATTTTCAGGTGAGGCTTTTTGAAAGACATGTGTAATGATCCCTTGAGCATCTAAAACAAAAGTAGCACGTTGAATTCCCATATATTTTTTTCCATACATGCTTTTTTCAACCCAAACACCAAAGTACTCACAAATTTCTGATTCATGGTCAGATAATAATATAAAAGGGAGGTTATACTTTTCTTTAAAGGCAGCGTGCTTGATTGGATCATCTTTTGAGATTCCGATCACTTGAATGTTTTTTGATGTGAAATCTTCATATTGATCACGAAATGTACAAGCTTGTGTTGTACAACCTGGTGTATCATCTTTTGGATAAAAATAGATGACTAATGGTTTACCGTAAAATTCAGATAATTTTCTAGTGTTTCCTTCGCTATCAAGTAATGAAAAATCGTTTACAATTGTTCCAACTTCTAACATGGTTCACCTCTTAATGTTAATTGACTTTAAATTGTTATTCGTACTTATTATATGATATTTGTCTATATTTTTAAAACTAAATTAAAGATTCTTATTAATAAAAATAAAAAGAGGCAGTTGCCTCTTTTTTTGACTTTAAGTGGTGCGGGTGACAGGAGTTGAACCTGCACGCCGTAAGGCGCTAGATCCTAAGTCTAGTGCGTCTGCCAATTTCGCCACACCCGCGCAAAAGTCATTATATACGTTTTGAAGTTTCTTGTCAACGTTTTTTCTTAAGTTGTTTTCTCGCACCTAAAAAAACAATACCACCGAGAATACCTGCAAGTCCGATGAGTCCAAACTGTACAGCTTTTTCTTCTATTGGATGGTTCACTTTGACTTGCAAGAGACCATCATAGGTTTGATCATTAATGATGACATCATAATAAATTTCATAATTTCCTGGAGTTGATTTCGATAAAGAATATGTGTTTAATACGACTTCCAATCCTTCATATGGCATATTGAGTTGATTTAAGTGTGCATCTAATATTTCATAAATTTCTTCAAGCGTTAAAGTTTTGAAAATAGAAGTTTCTATAACATAAGGCCTTAATTCAATTTCAGAAACTGTATCATCGATGACATTAATAAATGTGTTGTATGTTGTTTCATTGTTACTCGTATCGACTGCATGAATCTTTACTTGATATCTACCTGGTGTTCGTGTTTGATTATACTGATTGAGACTTATACTTACGGTGAAATTATTCAGATCAGTGATATTAAATTGATTAATGATATACTCATCAGAAAGTGGTTCTTGACTTTGATAAACTAAAATTTCTGTTGGACCATAAATCACTGGTGGCTTTCTATCATATATTTGAAAGTTTATTAAATAGTAAAAAGGTGCATCTTTATGTTTATATAGTTTATACTTTGGAAATGAATTCGTTTCTTCTAATAAAATGACTTCACTACTTACGAATGGCACATTGTATAGTGCTAAAGCTTCTAATGATTGTAAAGGTATCGTGTATTGCGATAATGTAGGTGTATGGACATGTTCAAAACCAATGAAATCCTCATAAGTTCCTTGATACATCATAATATTAAAACTGCCATAAAAAGATGCTGGAATTTGATGAATATACATCCATTCACTTTTTGCTGAAAAACTAACATATGCTCGATTACTCTCAACATCATATTGAAAAACATAAAAATCATAAAACTGACTTTCAATTTCGATTTCAAAGTCACTAATGTGATCTAAATGTTGGCCTAATGAAGCTTCATCGATGACAATTGTATAAATTTGATCTTTTTCTACTTCAATGGCTTCAATCGTATATGCCATTTGACTATCAGGGTGAATATACAAATTAGATAAGTCTAACATGTTGTAAGGTGGTGCAACAAAACTGGTAAAAATTGCTTGTAAAACTAAAAGTATTTCTTTCATAAAAAGGCCTCCTATTTCATAATAGAAATAAATGCACTTTTTACTTAAAAAAAAGAACAATCGTTCTTTTTGATTTTTATACCATTTAAACATTCATGTTAGGTGGTTGTTTCAGATTGAGTTATTTGATTAATTCTTTTTTTTCCTTGCCTTAAAAATCAACCGACTAGATATATATGAATAAAGTTTTAACCCCAAGAATCCCTTTGCGATTGGATAAATTTTCGCATCTAAGGTCGTTCTATAAACCCATTTTGGTTTTTTAATTAACGATGCTTTTACCATTGCTTTTACTGTTGAGTCAGGTGAAGGACCTTTTTTATAACTTTTTTTGATGAATGTTTTAAATGAGGATAAAAAATGATGATAGTCTTCGTGAGTAGGTTCAATCAGACCTAATGCAACTTCTTCAAATCCAGTATTGACTGCTCCAGGTTCTATTTGTACAACATCAATGCCAAACGGACGTATTTCGCTTCGTAAACTTTCAGTTGTTGAACGCAGTGCATGTTTGGTTGCTGCATAATGACTGATACCTGGTATTGAGACATGTGAAACAAGAGAAGCAATTTGAATGATTCGTCCTTGTTTTCTTTTCCTCATGTAAGGGATAACCTGTTGATTCATGCGAATCACACCAAAAACATTGACATCATACATGGCTTGAATAGAACTTAATGATTGTGTTTCACTGACGCCATAAGCACCATATCCAGCGTTATTTATAAGAACGTCGATATAAGATTCATTTTTTATCACGTGATCAACAAATGCTTTGACAGAACTCTCTTTTGTGACATTAAGTTCTAAAACATGAACACCGAAAGCTTTTAATGATTCCATCTTTTCTATGCTTCTAGCACCAGCATAAACTGTGTGACCTTTTAAAGCCAATATTTTTGATACTTCATATCCAAATCCAGATGAACCTCCGGTAACACAAATGACTTTTTTCATAAATTCCCTCTGTCAAGATTGTATCATAACTAACTTTAGACTTTGTCTATTACTCTATTTTCACATAAAAAAAGAAACACCTTAGTGTTTCTATTAAAGTCTTAATGGCAGGCCCAGCTGGATTTGAACCAACGATGAGGGAGTCAAAGTCCCTTGCCTTACCCCTTGGCTATGGGCCTATTTATTATTGGGGCGGCCGATGGGAGTTGAACCCACCAATGTCGGGACCACAACCCGATGCGTTAACCGCTTCGCCACGACCGCCAAATCTTAGCGCAATTTCTATTATACATGATTTTCATGTGATGTAAAGTGATTTTATCTATTTTTTTGTGTTCATTGGTATAATGAATATGAAAGCATTAATGAGGATATAGATATGTTAAAGTGGTTTTTAAGAATATTATATTTTATAGTGATTGCAGTTTTAAGTTTACAAGTTTACGGCTATGCTTATTTTCAACAATTAGAAGCCTATTACAAAGATAACTTAGAGCCTTATTTAAATGATGAAGTGACTTATATGGAGGGTATGAATACCTTACTTGGGTTGTCTTATTTCTCTCAAGAAGCTGATTTATTTGATTATTCTCAAAGTGAAGGTAATATTACATACCGGTTTTCCATTCGAACAGTAGGCGCTGTCACTGAAGATATTGGTGTTGATGGTTATGCCATGATGATTAGTGATTTGGCTATCATTCATGAAGGAGAATTTTTAGAAAGACCAATTATTAAAATTAATGTCAAAATGTCAGACGCAACATTTTTAGTAGATGGTGATTACACGGATCTTAAAACACTCATTTATGATATCGAAAATCCATTTTCTTTTCAAAATGTCCCTGTGTTTTTTATGTTTGATTATGACGGT
>Ga0222714_10004307_pt1 | contig 14017 bp, 11 predicted proteins | sample C33_3DmetaG_FD_165048 | JGI IMG/M metagenome (GOLD analysis project Ga0222714, IMG submission 165048) | Estuarine water microbial communities from San Francisco Bay, California, United States - C33_3D | ecosystem: Environmental > Aquatic > Marine > Unclassified | place: USA: California... | reverse complement strand
TTTTCACGCGCGCGCGAACGACGCGACGACGACGACGACGAAACCCAAAATGACTCCCCAAATATGGATCTATAATTGCAGCACTAGTATGTATGCGTGATGATAATATTAAAATGAAATATGAATGACGCGATTATCCGTAGATGGATTCGTAGATGGAGGCGGCGCGCGCGCGATGCTTTGGGGCGTTTTTACCGCCGCCTCGACCGGCGGTTCGTCCGCCTCCACCTCCGCCTCCACCTCCGCCTCGTTTAGGACCAGGGGTGGAACCAAACTCGGTGTATGAACGCTGCGGAATTTTTATTTTGTTTGGGTAGTTGAGATTTATCTTGTCGCGCAAGTCTCTGGGCATTTGGCTGGGGTCTGCGATGTGCGCGGCGGGGACATCCTTGAGTTCGGGAACCCAATGGCGGATGTAATCCCCTTGTGGATCGTAGTCCTTGGTCTGCTTGACGATGTTGAACTTGTTGATGCGACCACCAGTCATGCCTGCAGCGGCGCACCAGTTGCCCCAATTCGACGCCGTATCATAGTCGAGGAGGTAGTGTTCAAACCAGTCGGCGCCGTGACGCCAATCGACGCCGACGTCCAGCGCAAGCCACGATGCAACGTTTTGTCGACCTCTATTGGACATGAACCCGGTATTTTTGAGCTCGCGCATATTCGCATCAATAAGCGGGTAGCCCGTCATGCCCGATTTCCACGCCTTCAACGCGGCGTCGTCTTCTCTCCACGCCGCGGAGCGATTAGAGCACGTGCCGTGCAAATGGAAAATCTTATTTCCATATTTGAGCGCAAAAAACTTATAAAAGTCGCGCCAAATGAGTTCAAAAATTACCCAATACGTGCTCTTGTTTTCCATTATCTCACTCTCGTACTTTCGAATCTCACTCACGACGTATCGCGGGGAGACGCATCCAAGCGCGAGCCACGGCGCGAGCTTGGTGCTGTAGTCGCCACCCAACATTCCATTTCTAGTCTCAAAATACGTTTGCAAAAGTTTGGACTCCCACAAATAATACTTAACACGTGCCAACGCTTGAGACTCACCTCCCTTAAAGTCCATTGCACGTCTTTCGTCGACGCCATTTGAAATCAACGCGGCACAGTCCTGCGCGAGTTTTGGCGTCGCAAAGGGCAAATCGCTCGGCTTGGGAAACCATTCGAAATTCCCCGCCGATGTCGGCACGCTTCCGAGCGCGCCATTGGAAGGCGACGGAATCAAACCTCGAACTTCGCACTTAGACTCTACTTTGTTCCTAAACGGCGTGAAAACATCGGGCAAATCGCTCAACTCAAATGGCAAATCATCGATGTGGTACAACGTCGACCCCCAGATGCGCTCAAATCGAGCGTCACCACCACCCGTGCGCGCTACCGCTTTGCATTTCTTCTCTGCGCGTACATCCATGTCTGTTTCTTCGCTCGTCACTTCGGTTTGCGTGAGCACAATCGTGCGTTCATTCGCACCAGTAAGCGTCAATTCTGCGACAACGTCTTCGCTCTCGCCGACGCGCACCAATAAATCGCTCCCGAGCGCCTTCAACGTCGTCTTCAAGTCCTCGACCGACTCTAGGGCAAACTTCGCTCGCGCCGCACCTAAGCGAGCCACGCCGCGCTTGGATGTCTTAAAGAACGTCGGATCGAATACGAATACCGGGACCACTTCGGCGCCGGACGCGCGTAAAGCCGCCGCCCGCGCGACGCACGCGTTGTCGTGCACGCGCAAATCATTGCGGAACCAAATCACCACGCGCGTGCGCGACGGCTCCATGGGATCGGACGTTGACTTTCCCATCGCTCTCGCCGGTGCTGTCGTCGACGTTCTTGTTCTCAAACGAATGTCAGCAAAAGCGCGAGAAAACGATGGTGACGTCAACGAAAGCGCAGTCTGTGCGCTTCTCGGTGCGGTGGCTGCAGGCGCGGTGAATGCGTACTCGCGCGCGAGAACGCGAGTGAAATGCGATGAAAAGCGGCGAATGATCGCTATGCGCTATGCGCGAGCTCAAGCGGTTTTCGAGTCCTTCGCGAAGCGCACGAAAATGAAGCTAAGGTGGCGCGTCGAAGCGCGCTTTTTCACGTGTTAGATTATTTTACCCCATCCTTACAAACTACCGCTTATGCTTCTTCTTATTCTTATTCTTGAAGAAAGCTTTGTCTCTGTTGCGCTTTTCTACGTTTTCAGCCTTGGCTTGCGCGCGTTCGCGTTTCCCACCACCAAACTGCGTAACAAAGAGCTTGCGAGCCTCCGCGTTTTCGCTCGGCGCCGAACGCTTCTTGGATTCTTTCACCTCTATGTGACTAGGTTTTAGAGGCTGAAAATCTCTTGGAGCGCCTGAACGTGCGATATCTAACATCGCTCGTTTCGCTCGTTCTGTTTCTTCGATGTTCTGCAATCGAACTTCGGGTGCGACGGCAACTTCTTCGATGCCCGTGAGCCACTTTTCGTTTCCTCGGTTGTCGTCCCCATTTGACGGGCCCAGCGCGCCACCACCGCCACCACCTTCACCATCATCATCTACAATCTCGCCTCGTCGTCGTCTGAGCTCTTCTTCCACGTAAGCCGCGGCTCGCGCTTCTTCGGCGGTGCGCAATCCGAACCCCGCGCCGGCGTCTGAATCCGCGTCGCGCCCGTCGAACACCACCCCAGCGCTAGCAAACAATTGCGACGTGCCCACCATAGCGGTGACGTGTCCTCGTGACTCATCGTCTTTCTGCGCGTCGGCCGCCGTCGCTGCCGCCGCTGAAGGCGTCGAGCGCGAGCCTCGAAGCAACGCTTCGTGGTCGAGTCCTTTCGCGCGCGTGCGCGCGAGCTGCCTCGCGCGCGCCTGCGCGAGCGCGTCTAGCGCACCGTCGCCATCATCGCGCGCGTCAGCACCACCACCACCGACGCCACCGACGACGTCGTCGTCGTCGCTCGCCGGTCGCTTTTTGCGAATGTTTCGCGGTCGCGGCGGCATGTTTGTGACGACTTCACATCGATGCACGCGCGCGTTATCAGCGTCGTCGGTGTCGATTGTGCGCGTACAGGAACGCAGAGAAAGGGCGCGCGCGTTCCTTTTGCCTCTTCCTCGTCGTCGTCGCGAGCGCATTCGCCGCACCGTGCGGGGTACATCGACGACGCCGCGACGACGACGACGGGGACGATGTCAGTGCGTTTGCCGCCGCTCACCACCTTAGAGGGCGTGCTGTTCGACCTCGACGGCACGCTGTGCGACTCCGATCCCGTGCACTTTGAGGTATTTGACGACATGTTCACCGCGCACGGCGTGTGCGCGCCCACCGGGCTCACGCACGACTTTTTCACCGCGCACATCGCCGGTCGAGCGAATGTGGATATATTCACCGAGGCGTTTTATCCGAATTTAACGCCGGTCGAGCGCGAGGCGTTGGCGGAGGACAAAGAGCGAGCGTTTCGTGAAAAGTTATTGTCGCGAGAGTTGCCAAAGGCGAATGGGCTCGATGCGCTGTTGCGCGCACTCGATATGAATGGCGTGAAGACGTGCGTGGTGACCAACGCGCCGAGGGCTAACGCGGAGGCAATGCTGGCGCGTTTGGGATTGAGAGAATATTTCGGAGAAGATAGATTGGTGATTGGGAGTGAGTGCGCGCGCGCTAAACCAAATCCAGATCCGTATTTAGAAGGTTTGAAACGCATCGGTTTGACATCGAGCGAAAAGTGCGTGGCGTTTGAGGACTCTCCAGCTGGTGCGCGCGCCGCGGTGGCGGCAAACATCCCAGTCGTAGGTATCTTATCTTCACAAAATGCCGAGGCGTTGATGAGTGCTGGATGTGCGCTGTGCGTCAAAGATTTTGCCGCCCCAGAGCTCTTCGACGCATTCGGCGCCGCCGTTCCTGAATGATTTCGTGGTCATTCGCTCGCCGCGCCTTGATTGTTTGTGTATATCATCTCACTATAATTAATCGCTAGTGCTACCTATGATGCTTGCCACCTATTTCATATCAAAGTGTTACAGACGCGAGCGCGGCGAGACGTTGGAGACGTCAAGTAAAGCTTTTATCTCGTGGGCGTCGAGCGCGTTCGATCGAGTCGTCGGCGCCGCGACGACGTCGTTGCTCTGGTCGCTCGTAACGTCCAGCAGAGCTCGTCGTGGAATCATGCAAACGTCAACGAACGTCATGGAGAAGTCCCCGGCGGCGCCGATAGTGAGCGGCATCCACGTCTTTTCATCCGTCGTTGAACACATCGAGTCGCTCGGTAACGGCGCGCCGTGCAAAAGCGGCGCCGAGACGTATATGAGCAACGCATCAGGCGATAACACAGTTGCTGACGATGTAGCACACGCCCATCCGTTTACCGTGGCTTTGAAACGCGAGCACGTGCGAGCGTCGATGTGTGCGCCGCGCGCGAGCGCAGCGACGCGCGTTCCATCGCGCGTCAATACGCCCACGGCGCGAATAAACGTCGCCGATGGCCCGAGGTGCTGACGAAGCTCAATAATGCTGCTGTCATGTTGCCTCGATGACATCGCAGGGGATGAAATACCGTCATTGTCGTCATACGCTACAAACGACTGCGGCGCAGCAATACGAAGCGCGGCGATGAGCCGCTGTCGGTACGTCTTCATCGCATGAGCGTACACCGCGCTTCGCGGTTGGCTGAAACTCGCCGATTCTCTTAGCGCGCGGCTGACGGCTTCGTTCGCATTCTCTACTACGGCAAGATCGTTGTTGCCATCATGGTCGTCCTCAGCTTCGTCGTTATCGCCATCAGTCTTTACTACAACGCGACCGTCTTGCAACAAATATCGTGTCGGCACAAATTCGCCAACGTAACCAGGGCGTGACTTTAAAATTTTCACAATCCTGTCTTCGGGCATGGCGATATTGGTGAACACATCGGCCCAATCTCGGTCGTTCACGAGCTGTGTGAGCTGTGCGTTTCCAAGCGGCGGGCACGCGAACGCCACACATCGAACGTGCTTCGCCGCCTCGGGGCGTCTCAGCAGCAACATCAACGTCGCCAGCGTCGCCGTGGCTCCTCCCAAACTGTGTCCACACATCACCAGTCGTCGACCGGATGCACGTGCGCGGTCGTACGCCACGTCCATCGCCACCGATTCTGCGCGGTTGACGAAGCCGCGATGCGCGCGTGCGCCGGACGCCACCGGCGTCAACCAAAAGTTTGCATCAGATAGTAAATCCTTCGCCGTCTGTGTGCCCGCAAAAGCGTAGAATACCGCATCACATGTCTCCAAGACGAGCGCTCGCGCAGACGACGTCGTCTTCGATACCTCCACCGCCTCAAAGTAGTAATAATCTTTCGCGTCGTCGGTTGGCGTCTTTTTCAACCACGACGAGAACGTGCGCTTCATCACTCGCGCGAGGAACGACGGCGGCGGCGGCGGCGGCGGCGACGGTTGTTGTAATATTGGCGTCACCATTCGTCGTTCGAGTGACCGTAACGCGCGCTGCACATGTCTCCCATCGCCATCGTAACTGCATTCGCACGCGCAACAGCTCGCGACAATGTCCAGCGCCTGCGCGTCGTCGCGCGCACCGAGCGCGCGCACGCACGACGCGTGCACCGCGACTCCCGGCGGCATGATCCTCGTCAGTCTTTAGTCTTCACCATAGGTCGTGGCTTTTTGTGAGGCGGGTGCGCGCGGGGTGAAGACAGAGAAACAAGGTTGTTACATTGAAAATATAGAGTTGAAATTACGCGTCGTCGGTCCAGGTGCCGATGCGGAACCGACCTATGCGTATGGCGAAACCAAACCCACCACCCGATTGTTGTCGTTGATTGAGGAGGCCGTCGCTGACTTCGGCGACGCGTCTGACGAGGCGCCGGGCGCGACCGCGCGCCTTGGTTTGAAACTCGCTGAATTCGCGCTTCAGGACGTCAATGGCGTCAACAATCAACACATCTTTGACGATTTCAAACGCACTCATCTCTGGGTTTTCCTCGCGAATTTGAGCAAAGCGTTTGAGCACTCGCGGCGCGAACATGGCGAAAAGCGTAAACACGACGCCGGAGACAAAGCTCGCCACAAAGACTTCGACGCCAGAGAGCCCAGCGGCGACGGCACTGCGCGGGTGATATCGCGAATTCAGCGGTGCACCAATCTTTTGCGCCGTTTTCCACGCCTGTGACGAATTTGGCGGCGAAGGTGAAAAAATACTCGCAAACAACTTTGACTTTTTCTGCGCCAAGTACGCCTCGCGCGAGGCGTCGCCAAACACCCCCGTCGGCTCCACGCCTCTGGCTCGCTGCCATTTCTTCACCGCCTCCGTCGTGCTCGGGCCAAAAAACCCCGTGGGTAAACCCGTTGGAAGCTCTAACATGGATTCTCGAATCAACATCGCTTGCAATGCGGACACCGCCGGTGCGCAATCGCCCTCGCACAACCGCCTATCACCCAAGTTGTGGACTTCGATGCCCGCCGCGCGCAGCGGCGCGAGCTCGCTCTCAAACGAGCGCGTGTACGAGGACGACGCCGACGCTGAGGCCGACGCCGACGCCGATACCACAACTACAGACGACGCCCCGCGCCGCCGTGGCTCGCGACCAGTCCTTCGCGCGCACGTAAAAGCTGCACCCGCACCACCTCTCGCGCGCGTCGCGTCGACGACGAGGCGACCGCGATGAAGGCTGCGACGCGCGCCACCACCCGTCGTCCTCGTCGTCGTCGTTCCTACGCCTCCGCGCGACGCCGTCGACGCGGTGAACATGGCGTCTCGCCGTGTCCCGACGTCGAGGACTGCGGTGCGCCACACTGTGCGTCGTTGAGTCGTTGAGCATGTCGCCGCCGGCGTCGTCGTCGTGCGCGCCGCCTCTGGCCCTGCGCATGGCCCTGCGCGAACGATACCGCGGCACGTTCGTGGATGGCTTGCGCGACGCCAACGCCGCGCACGCGCGCGAACACGGCGTGGGATGGACTGAACGGCACATTGAGCGCGCGTACGATGCGCGATATGCGCGCGATGTCAAGGCGTTGTGGGAGTTATCGACTGGTGGTGACGATGACGATAATGACGACGATCGCGCCTCGCCATCGTCGCAGTTGTCGCACCCGTCGTCGTCTCAGCAGTCGTTTGATGGATTTGTTTTTGAATGGTGCGGACGCTCGTTTGGCGTGCGCGCGTTGATTGAAAAACGAGCGTGGGAATTGATGTGTAACGCCGAGGCGGGACGTAAGAGTAAGACGAGCGAATGTTGTGAGCTGTTTTGTGCGTTCGTGCGCGGGGGTTATGATGAAGAGGCGTTGTTATTTTTCTTATATTGTCGTCGGTGGGCGCAGGCGGCGTTGAGCGACATGGTGAAGCGAGGAGAACGCGTGTCTTCTTCTTCAGTTGATGCGTCGACAGTGGCGGACGTGAGTGGGATTAACTTGTGCGAGATGTCTCTTGATGTCAAGCAAGCGTTGACAATTGTTCGATTGATCTTCGTTGGTAGCGAAGCCGAAGGCGTCGGCGGGACGTCGTCTTCGTCTTCGTTTCTTCACGCCACGGTTCGGGCGATGATTGATGACGCGTTCAACACCGATTGGGCCACGGCGCAGCGCGCGACGACGCCGAAGAAATTAGCAAGCAATACGGAACCCGTACGCATGGATGTTTATAGACTTTTGAAGATGTTGTTATCGGTGTTTGTGGACACGACGCCGCCCGCGAATGCGGGAAACACGCCGTCAAAGACTCGAGGTTTGGAAGCCGCCATGAATGCCGTCGCTCTCGACGACGCCACTGGCACACCATTGAGTGAGCAAAAACAGACGCAAGGACACGAAGCGCCGCCACCGCCAGCACCCATCGATCGATCGGCGGAAATTGCGAGATACGAACTCGCCGTCCGCGCGGCGCTTGCCGACGCCGCGAGCAAGTACGCCGCCGCCGTGTTCCCCGCCAAGGTACCGCGTGCGACGATTGCCGACGCCGAAACTGAGCTCAACGCCGCCGCACAAGACTTATTAACGCGTATCATCGACAACGCCTCGGCCGACGGTGATGAAAACGCGGACATTGTTAACGAAGCGCCCGCGGCGTGTAAGGCGTACGCGCGCGCGAGATCTTCGCTCCTTTCTGGCGCTGGCACGCCTGGTTCTGAATCGCCCGCCATGGGATCGAGCACGCGTGATATCGCACGCGCACTCCTAGCGACGCCTAAAATGCGTCAAACCATAGAGCCATTGCTCAAGAACGCGGTGGAGGCGTTGAAATCATCGTCATCCATCGACGCGTAAATTCTAGTCGTACAATGCATAGCAGCACTCTATCCACTTTTCTCGACATTGCGCGACGCGTCACGCAAGAATAATCGCGTCGTCAAGAGACTGCCCTGAGTGACGCACGTGCATCACAGCATCTTCATCATGTCCTCACACCCGTCGTCGTCAGATGCGGCGCGACGTCGCGTGGCGTCTATAGCCAACCACTTGCCGTCGTCATCCACGCACCCAGAGCAGCCGCAGTCTCGAGCGACGTATGCGAGCGCCACGGGTGAGCCCACGTCGTACGAGCGCGTGCATGGGGACGTCAGTCGCGAGCCCGTGCAATGGCACGTGTGTTCGCCCGAGGAAGGGCCACTGCGCGACGTGATTTATGAAAAGAGCCCCGAGGGCATCGCGCGCGTGACCATCAACAGGCCCGAACGGCGCAACGCATTCACCCCACGCACGGTGAAGGAGATGCGGTGGTGCATGGATGATGCTCGAGATGATACGAGTATTGGTGTGATTGTTATGCGGGGTATGGGGGATTTGGCGTTTTGTAGTGGTGGTGACCAGAGCGCGCGGGGCGTGGGCGGGTACGTGGACGCCAAGGCGGGCGGCGCGGAGACCACGCCTCGATTGAACGTATTGGATTTACAGATGCAGATTCGACGAATGCCAAAGCCAGTGATTGCTTCCGTTGCGGGCTACGCCGTGGGTGGTGGGCACATCTTGCACATGGTGTGCGATTTGACCGTGGCGGCGGATAACGCGGTGTTTGGCCAAACCGGGCCAAAAGTCGGGTCGTTTGACGCGGGATACGGGTCGACGCACATGGCGCGATTGGTTGGGCAGAAAAAGGCGCGTGAGATGTGGTTTTTAGCAAGATTATATAACGCCACCGATGCCTTGCGTATGGGATTGGTGAATACTGTGGTGCCGCTAGCGGAGCTCGAGACGGAGACCGCGGTGTGGTGTCGCGAAATTTTACGCAACTCGCCCACGGCGATTCGCTTGTGTAAGAATGCGCTTAACGCTGCGGAAGACGGCCAGGCGGGTTTACAGGACTTTGGTGGCAGTGCGACGTTGCTGTTTTATCAGTCCGAGGAAGGTAATGAAGGTCGACAGGCGTTCTTAGAAGGACGCCGTCCAGACTTTTCCAAGTTTAAGCGCTACCCGTGATTTACATTTTTTAATAAAGTGCTGCTATAGTTGCTCTTCCGCCTTCCGCTTGAGCTTAACGTCTCTACGATCTTTCTTCCGGCTATTTCTTTGGTCTTCACTCATGATTTTCTTCGTAAAGCACGTCGTGAGCGACTTCCCTGCGGCTTCGTCGGCGCTCAACGTGATTTCTAAACCATCCAAAACTTTACCCTCTCGCATGAGCACAGCAGATGTGGACCCGTCGTCGTTAGTTTTCAATCCAACTCCGAACAAAAGCATCTGTCGATCGAACTTGATGCTCTGCGGGGCGTGTTGCCACTTTGGTCCCCAGCCGACGAGGAACAGCTTGGGAACGCCGCGAAATTGCGTGAGGTGCACGACGCCGAGAGTGTCTCTTCCCTCCAACGCGACTGCAACGTGAGATCCCTCATAGCGCGTCGCAACATCGACGATAGTCCCATTATTGAACGCAATCGCCGCTCCAGGATCGGTTTCTTTACCGCTTGCAGCGTCCCACATGCGTAAATAGCTGTCAGCGCTCGCCGAGATGAATGTGTCCTTTGTCGTCCACTCCTCCAGTACCTTGGGTTTCTGCACGACTTTTCGAACGCACGAGACGTGCGCGGTGTGCGCATAGCAAAACGATTGAATCTCGGGCGCTGACCCGGGAAATCGCATTCGATCTTCTGGTTTCGGCATCACGCTTACTCGAATTTTATTTTCTCTATCGCCCGTCAAGACGTATCCCGTTTTCCCACCCGCCGTGCACTCCAAATCGGTAATAATCGTCGAGCAATGCCCGAGAACGAGCACGGGGTCGGCGCTATCGTCCACCGCGCACGCGTGTACTTCACCAAACTTATCAGCGCAGAAATAGTGCTTGGAATCGTGCGTGAATGCGGCGGCGGAAACCTTTTTGGGCATGGACACCGTGCGCGCGCACGTCCACGAATCCGTCGACCACAATTTGACCATTTTATCATCCCCCGCGGTGATGAACCACTTGCCGTCGTCACTGACTTTGAATACACGAATAATTCCCGTATGTGGCGTGGCATCATCCTTCAATTCAATCATCTTCGCCGGCGTCAATGGACGTTCGCGTCGTCGTTTCATGCGCTTGATGTCGTCTTCGCTCGAACTCGACGAGTACCCGCCGTATTCATCATCCGAATCCATCGCATCGTCCTCACCATCGTCACCACCACCACCACCACCATCATCATCATCATCGTCGACGCGCACACCATCCATACCGCGCCACTCCGCGACGACAACTCGCGTACCGTACGCCATCCCGACGCGCAACTCGTACGCCTCGCTCTCGCTCTCGTCCTCGCTCGCGTCGCTCGCGTCGCTCTCGTCGTCGTCACCACCACGCACATCACACCGTTGTCGTCGTTCACCCTCAAACACACACATCATCGCCCTCGGCGCGGCATCGTGCGCGCCATCCACCACGCCCGTCGCCCATCGCCCACCCACCGTCGTCGTCGCCGTCGTCGTCGTCGCCGCCGCCGCCGTCGCGCCCCCATCGCCATCGCCATCGCCGTCGTCGTACGGTGTCCCGGTGCGCATATCTATCCGTAACAACGCACTCAACGCATCCAACGCCTCGCGCTTGGCGTCGTCCTCATCGCGCGTCTCGCGCGTGTCGTCGTCGTCGTCGTCGTCGTCGTCCGCCATCGCGCATCGGTCTGCGGCGCCCGTCGCGGTCCCGCACTCCGCGCGCGCGCGTCGTCGTCGGACATTCGGAAATTCGGACATTCGGACATTCGGACATTCGGACACACGCGACTCGTTTTTTTTATCGTCGCCGACGTCGCGCTCTGTGGACTGTGAAGGCCTAGTATATATGGACGTCGTGTGTGTGTGTGTATTGTATGGATGCGATGTCCTATGTGTCCAACCGACCACGAACGAACGACACGCGAGGGCGCGCATTCAAACGCAAACGCGGCGCGGTGACAGGTGCGCGGTGGTTTGAATGCGCCACAGCGGCGCGCACGGAGCGCACGGCGCGCGCGCGACGTCGTCGTCGTCACCGAGTGAACGACGGGCGTGCGTGGGGGGTGGTTAAGAGCGACATGCCGCGGTTGACCGAGCGACAACAGCTCGCGGCGGCGATGGCGGCGTCGGCGGCGGATTACGCGCACGCGAGCGGGACAGCGGTGGAGATGGCGAAGATGACGACGATGACGACGACGACGACGATGACGACGACGATGATGATGCGTGGCGAGCACGGGGGCGTAGGGCGAGGGTATTCGCCCGCGGTGCGTACGCCGCATGCGGTGAACGAGCGCGGGGGTGGGGTGGGTGCGCGGCACGGGGCGTCAGCGGAGACGCCGCGGACGCCGGCGAGCGCGGGCGCGACGACGCCGACGACGACGATGGTGACCACGCCCGGAGAGTCAAACTTGTATGGTGCGTTGCAATCGAATAAGCGTAACCGGTCGAGGCAGGCGAAGGAGCTCGCATCGCTCGCGCCGTGGGCGTGGGATCCGTTGGTGGGGAAACACGCCCCGGGACCGAGCGCGTTGCGAGACTTTTCTGAAGTCGTGACGGATAAGACGTTGATGGCTTCGGCGAGTGGGGCGATTTCCTCCGTCGCGGTGAAGACGTTTACGCGGTTTCCTATCGATGACTTTGTCGGCGATGCGAAAGGACGCGCGGCGGCGGTGAAACAGACGACGGGGAAAGACGCGGCAAAGGTTGGCGACGGCGACGTCGCGGCAAAGGCGAAAAAGCCTGCCGCTGCGACGACGACGACGACGACCACCACCACCACCACAGTGGCGGCGGCAAAGACACCGGTAACGACGACGACGAAGGCGCGCGACGGTAAGAAACGCGCACGAACAACTATGGGTGCGGTGACGCCTTTGAAGTTGGCGTCGACGTTGGACGAGGCGAGCGAGCGCGAAAAGCCAACGGCGGGAACGCGTTCGAGCGCGCGTGCGACAGCCGCTGCGGCGGCGCGTGCAGTCGCCGTGCAGGTGAGTAATAAGGAGAACGCCGCGCCAAAGCAAAAGAGCGCACCGTTGCCGCCGCCGAGTCGCGCGCCGTCTCGCGCGGCGTTGACAGAGGTGAAGAATGCGCCGGCGGCGCCCAAGCGCAAGGCTGTAGAAAAGCCTACGGCGAAAGCGGTGGTTGCCGTCGCCACCGCCGTGGCGCCAAAGGCAAAAGAGGAAAACACTCTCATGTTCATCACGCCCGTCGCGCCGGCAAAGAAAAAGTCTTGCATCGGCGAGACGAGCGACGATGACGTGCGACGCCAATCGTACGCGCTCGAATGTCTCCTCGCCAAGACGTACGTCAAGGCTATCCGACATCCAATCATGCCCGCGGTGAAACCGTCGCGACGCTTGCTTGACGCATACCGTGCGTTTTCAAAATCTCGCATCACGCCGAACGAGCGCGTCAGCGCGCCTACGACAGAGCTCAAGATTGGCGCGGCGCTCGAGCGCGGATTGGACGCGTTGGTCGCCGAAGACGCGCGCTTCGCCAAGTAGTCACGCGTTCATGTTTTTTAATGCACACATCACACACATCATTACGAACAAAACAGACACAGGAAGCTAGCTCGTGCGTTCAAAGAGATTCAATGTAAATCATGATTGAAAAATCGATTCTATTTTGTCAGTCGAGGCGTCTCGAGCGGCTGACGGCTGCGCGACCGCGTGGTCAACTAGATGGAGTTGTTTTTGTGCTATATTTTTCTATTTTTTTCCTTTGTGTTTATGCGGCGGATCCATTGGGCGAACCCGCGGCGATGAGTTCCCGCACGCGTGCCAAGACGATTTCATTCGCACACGCGCACGAATCCGCCGTGTACGGGTAACGCACGACGAGCGATCCCAAGACGACGAGTTCGACGTCGCCGGCGCCTTGGTCGCTCGCGCGCTCGACGAATGGCACCATGTTTTCATTCAAGCACCTCTTCACGCACTCGAGCTGTTCGCACGCCTTGGGTTTCAATAACGCCGCCATACCCCCGTATGTGCTATTCGCACCCCATGAATTTTGTCGCGATCCCATGGCGGCTTTCATCGCCTTCAACCTGCCGTCGTCGCCCTCGGCGGCGCCTTGCGCGTGCGCGCTAAACCCATGCTTCGTACCAGTGAGCATCCACCCCGGGGACGACGTCCCACGTAACGCATCAAGCGCCAACGCATTCCCTCCCATGACTTCCACCGCACGCACAGCGTGTCCTGGTATAACCACGCACTCATCCGCGCTCGGCCCCCCGAGCGCCTCGGGTCGCAACCGCCCCGTCGCGAGCACCACGGTGAACGACTCGGGATCGAGCGAATACACCACCCCTTGTCGCGTGGTGTGATCGCTCAGCGTCATCACCACTTCTTGCCCTAACAACGCCTTCAAATGTGCTGGATTCAAGCTCTTCAACTCCTATATATATACATGTGTACGAATACGTATGAAGTCAGTCCGCCGTCACACCCTGTGCGTGCGGGGACCCCCCGAGACGAGACGAGGCTTTCGCCGCGCATGAAGGGTCGCCGCCGCCCGCCGCCGCCGCGACGGCGAAGCGGCGTGGAGTGACGACGACGACGATGGATGGCGACGGATGGATGGATGGATGGATGGATGGATGGTACGATGTATACTATTCATCCATCATCGCCTCGATCACCTCGTCGTCGTCGTCGTCGTCGTCG
>Ga0222714_10004306_pt1 | contig 14018 bp, 10 predicted proteins | sample C33_3DmetaG_FD_165048 | JGI IMG/M metagenome (GOLD analysis project Ga0222714, IMG submission 165048) | Estuarine water microbial communities from San Francisco Bay, California, United States - C33_3D | ecosystem: Environmental > Aquatic > Marine > Unclassified | place: USA: California... | reverse complement strand
CTGCATCAGGGAGTCATGGGTGCCAGTATCAAGCCAGGCGGTTCCCCTTCCCAGTAGTTCAACGTGCAGGTCGCCGCGCTCAAGGTAGAGGCGGTTTAGGTCGGTGATTTCCAATTCACCGCGGGCGGATGGTTTCAGTGCCCGGGCTAATGCCACCACGTCCTGATCGTAAAAATAAAGCCCGGGAACTGCGTAATTGGATTTCGGCTTGGCGGGCTTTTCTTCGAGCGAGACTACCTTGCCAGCTGAATCGAATTCGGCCACCCCATAGGCGGTTGGATTCGCGACATGATAGCCGAAAATCGTGGCACCTTTCGTGCGGGTGTCAGCTTCGGCCAGCGAGTCGGCGAAATCGTGACCGTAAAACAGGTTATCTCCAAGGATCAGGGCCGAGGGCTCCTTTCCGGTGAGGAAGCCTACGTCGGCCGCAATGGTAAAAGCTTGGGCAAGGCCGTCTGGGCTGGGTTGTTCGGCGTAGGTGTAGTTTAGGCCGAGATTAGATCCGTCACCCAATAGTTTACGAAAATTAGGCAGGTCGGTGGGGGTGGAAATAATCAGGATTTCTCGAATACCGGCGAACATGAGCACTGAGATCGGATAATAGATCATCGGCTTGTCATAGACCGGCATGAGTTGCTTGGAGACCGCGATAGTCAGGGGATAGAGCCGGGTGCCGGAGCCACCGGCGAGTATGATACCTTTGCGAGCGGAGGAATTTGTGGGGACAGGCATGAGTTGAATGATTACTGACCTTGCTTGGCGTAGCGGGCCTCGACTTCGGCTTTGAGCGGCTGCCACCAGGCGGAATGGTCACGATACCAAGCGATGGTGGATGCGAGACCGTCGCGGAAGGTTGTGTAGCGGGGCGTCCAACTGAGCTCGTTGCGGATCTTGGCTGCGTCGATGGCATAACGCATGTCGTGTCCGGGCCGGTCGTTAACGTGGTCATACCAATCAGCCGGTTTGTCGAGCAGCTCAAGGATCAGCTCGACAACGGTCTTGTTGTTCTGCTCACCGTCGGCGCCGATCATATAATAGCTGCCGGGTTTGGCGCGGTCGAGGATGGCCCAGACGGCAGCATTGTGATCGTCGACGTGGATCCAGTCGCGCACATTGAGGCCGGCGCCATAAAGCTTGGGTTTGGTTCCACTCAGCACATTCGTGATCTGGCGAGGGATGAACTTCTCGATGTGCTGATAGGGGCCGTAATTGTTTGAGCAGTTACTGATGGTGGCCTTGATCCCGAACGTGCGGATCCACGCCTTTACCAGAAGATCAGAACCGGCCTTCGTAGCGGAATAGGGACTGGAAGGGTTGTAGGGGGTGGTTTCCCGGAAGCGTTCCGGATCGTCCAATTCCAGGTCCCCAAACACCTCGTCAGTGGAGACATGATGAAAACGCCGGCCATGGCGGCGGACGGCCTCAAGCAGAGTGAAGGTGCCAACGACATTGGTGGTGACGAAGGGTAGGGGATTGGCAATCGAGTTGTCGTTATGGGACTCTGCGGCGAAATGGACAACGAGATCGCAGGCGGCGACCAGGCGATCGATCAGCGTGGCATCCTCAATGCGTCCTACGATTAGCTCTACTTGGTTACCCGCGGCGGATAAGCTGGTGCGGCTGCCCGCATAGGTCAGTGCATCAAGCACTGTAATCCTGCACTCCGGCCGGTGTTGCAGAGTATAGTGGACGAAATTGCTGCCAATGAAGCCGGCGCCGCCGGTGACGAGGATGTTCATGGTCGGTCAGGAATTTACTTTGACCCAATTGCTGAGATCGCGGGCGACTGCTTCGTGGACCTCGGTCATTTTTATTCCGGTGGCCTGAAGCTTGGAGGAGTCCATTACGCAATTGGATCGAGGGGTTTTAGCCGCGGTGCGCATAAACTCGGCTTCGTCGGTGAAGAAAGAGTAGTCCTTGGAGCAGACCCCACTGGCCAGGATCAAATCGACGATTTCATGGGTGGTGACCTGTCCCGGATTGGTTACATTATAAGTGCCAAAGGGCACACGTTTTTCCCAGCATGCAAAGGTGGCGGCGACAAACTCGTGCAGCTGGGAAATGGAATTGGCGGCCTCCAGCAGACGCTCATAACGCATCATCTTGGTGAGATAGTTGCGCGGGCCTTCATGGTGGTCGAATGGGATGCGCAGACGCCAGATAAAGACGTCGTTTCGGTTGGCGAGGATTTCCTCACCCAATGCCTTGGTGCCACTGTAAAACGAGCAATTATTGGTGCGGAAACTGAAGTTGGGCGAATCGGTTTCCGTAAATCCAGAGCCGTCCGGGCGTGCGCCGGTGTAGATGCAACCGGAAGAAACATGTCCCCATGGCACACCCGCGGCAGTGCAGGCTTCCGCCACACGGCCTGGGAGCACCGCATTACCAAAAAGACATTCTGACTTATGCAATTCACACGCATCGACATTGGGTTTGCCCGTGTAACCGGCAGCATTGATCAGAAAATCAGGCTTTTCAGTCCGCAATAAATCGGCAAGGGCATCCGTATTGGTATAGTCGAATTCCGCCCGTCGCAGATTACGAAACGGGATACTTTTGCGCTGTAGAAGTGCCTGATAGGCCGCTCCCACATATCCTGAGCCTCCGAGCAAATAAATCATGAATAGTTAACTAGGATGAATGGTTGTTCGGCGGTCAACATGAGCTTTGTGAAGGTTAATCGACTAGTTGCGGCGGTAATCGCCACGACTGAAATATTTTTCCAACCAGATATAGGCGCAGATGAAAAAATAACGACTGCCCATTTCCTTGATCTTGAGCTTGGCCTCGCCGAATTTGCGATTGTGCCAGGAAATCGGCATTACCGTCCAACTATAGCCACGCACAATTGCCTTGAGTGGGATTTCGACGGTCAGATTGAAATGCGGCGCCATGAAAGGACGACAGCCGTCGATCACGTTGCGCCGATAGGCTTTGAAAGCGTTGGTCGTGTCATTGAGCGGTATATTGAAGCCTACCCGCACAAGTAAATTTGCTAAGCGATTGACCAGTAGCTTTATCCGGGGGTAATCGACTACTTTTCCTCCTTTGACGAATCGACTGCCAAAGGCGCATTCGTGGCCCTGATTAAGAAGGTGCCAATAAGAGACGGCATCGCTGGGATCGTCGGAAGCATCTGCCATCATGATGACACAGGCGTCACCCCGAAAGTGATTAAGACCAAAGATTACCGCCCGGCCAAATCCGTTTGGCCCCGTATTTTGCACCGGAACCAAGGTGGGGATTGATTCTTTCAGCTCTTGGAGCACGGCCCAAGTCCGGTCCTTGCTGCCATCATCCACCACGACAATTTCGTGTGGAATATTTTCTCGAGCGAAAGTCTCGTAGATCGCCAACAAAGTAGGTGGTAGCGATTCCTCTTCGTTGTGGGCGGGGATGACTACGGAATAGAGATTAAGCGGGGCGGAATTAGCCTCGTGCATCGCGTCAATCAGGGCAAATCCTCCCTCGGCGGCAAGCCTTGCTTACCGCGCTGTTTTGGCCGAGTGATCTCAATCGAGGCTGAAATCTGTGAGATAGGTCCAATCGAAGGCATTGCTGCCATCGGGATCTATCTCGATCGTTAGCAACTCGTCGGCCTTTAAAGCTGGAAGCTCAATGTTTAGGGTATGGCGACCTTGGTCCGTCGCCACGGTGAGAGGTTGCAAGCGCTGGTCGGCCAAAATGGATTTGGTGCCGTCACTGTGTTGTATTTCGGCCCTGAAAGTTGCCCCGTTGGTGTGTTGTTCCCCTTGATACGCTCCTGCCATGATGCCATACGAGAATTTCAAATGCTTTTCGCAGCCTGCCAGCCGGTAACTGATACTGGATGGTGCGTGCAGCATTAATGTGCTAAGTTTTGAATCCTCAATGAAGGTGGAAAGAGGACTCGAGACAGTATCAGGAGGACGGTTGAAACCAGGGAATTGCCGCCAGGTATAATGTGGGCTTCTTAGAAACCTGATATTGGTGATGTAAGCCCAATCCCAGGCATTGTTCTGACCTGGTCCAGGGTTAGTTGTGACAGTCAGTTTAATGCCAGATGGGTAGGGAGGAAGAGGGATTCGCCTGATTTGGGGGCTTCGATCAGCCGCAACATCGCGGGGATTGATCAGGAATGAATGGATAATCCGCCGGGTGCCATCTGGGGCGGTGAGTTCCACGGCAAACCCCGTGCCGTCACCCTCTGATTGATTGATCGCCCGCGGGGCGTAACCGGTTTCCATCAAAAGTTCGCGTTCATTACCTTGCAGGATCCATTCCGCCAGTCCCGGAGGACGCATCATCAGGACGTCACGTGCGCCGATTTGGTCGAACTGGCCGGACTGCTCCCGCAAGTTTTCCGTGGGTAGATGTTGGTCGATCCAATTGGGTAGACGACTCTCGGCCAGGACCTTTTGCATCTGCCCAGAGGATACTTCTAGGCTGATCAGCACATCACGTCGCGCGTAAACCCGGGCATAATCCAGATCGATTACCAAGGTATAATCGCGAGCGACCAAGGCAGCCAACTCCGGGAATATTTCGTGGGCGGCACTGGGCCGATCCTGATAAAATATGGCGTTGGGACCGACAGAATCGAGAAACACCTCAGGTCGGTTCTGGCGAAAATCCGCCAAGAAATTTTGACGATAATACCCCTGCAAGGGGGAGGGCACGATGCAATTGTAGCTGTAGGCCTCCCTGGTCCCCTGAATCAGATTACATGTGACATAAGACTGCGCATCCCAGCCCCAGATGGCCAGTCGCTCTCCGGGTTTGGTGAGAAGTCTGATGACACTATCTACTTCCGTCAGTGAATTGGTCCGTTGGGTGAGTAGTTGCTCAAGCACTGAGGGCATCGGAGAAAGCAGCCGGGTGATGAGAATGCCAGTCACGCCGAACAGAACCACAGTTTTTGCGATGTAACTGATAAAAGTTTTATCCTTGGCCAAGAGGCATTCTCCGAGGGCAGCGCCACTCCAAATCACGGCTGGCACTAAAAGTAACTGCACATAGTGCAAGTAAGGCCTGCCCGGAAAGAGGACACAGAACAAGGCAACGCCGAACAGGCAGCCTCCAAGCACATATTGCCGGCTCAATTTTTGTCTGGTGGCCGCAGATAGGAGGACAAGCAGCAAACATATGCCAAATCCAATGCAAACCGTCAGCAACGGTGGATGGGTGAAGGAAAGATCAGGGGATAGCCACTATTCAGAAAGGCTTGCCCCTGCATAGATGAGATTCTGAACAATATAACCTTGATAGAAATCCCGCCAGACGCCGCCACAGGCAGTGGCTATGACCACGATAACTGCTGGGATCAATAGTCCCCCGGCCAGGGCAATGGACTGTCGGATTTTAGTGCCAGGTTTGGTATTTTCCCAACGCAGGAGAATCACCAGAGCAAACAAGGCCAAGAGCGCGCCGATGGGCCCTGTTTGCAGTTTCGCCCAAGGATGGAGTCCGGCCACTAAGCCAAGTAATAGCCATCTTCCATAACCGGGAGAATTTTTCTTCTGGAGGGTGGTGAGCATGGCGACGCCGGCTGCGGTCAAAGGCAGCGACACCAGTTCCGAAGAATAGTGATTCAAATCGTCGGATACAATTGATGCGAAATAGAGCACACCCGGCAGCAAACCTAACCGGGCGGTGTGTTCTCCGTAATTTTTGCGCAAAACGAGGTAGCAAATGCAAAGCGCTGACCAGATGAGTAACATTGCGGTTAGCCGCGCGGTAAAATAATCCAGTGGGAGCCCAATCAGTGTCCATGGCACCAACACGTAATACACCAACGGGCCAGCGGTCATGCCATCGACCGAACGCCAGAATAATGGATCATGCCGGAGGGTCAGGGCGCCCGCAATGAACTGGCTCTCATCCGTGTTTAGTTCATTGCCATAAAGCAGAAACGGCCAGCGCCAAGAGACCAAAACCACCAAGATTAACAGTGGAAACAGCCAAGGGTTTGGTGCTCTGGCACGCGTAGCACCGTTGGATCGGGGCCAACAGGCCGATGTCAGTAGCAGGAACGAGGCCCCCACCGCCAATGGCCAGTAAAGGTCGGTATGACCATCAAGGAATCGCAGTAAGAATTCCCCGTTCATATGTCGTGCAGGGGCCGAACATAGGGGAGAAAAAATGTCAGGTGATGATAGTCCCGCTTATCCGCAAAAGGGTGGTTAGGATTGGATTGGCTCACAAGTTGGCGGGATGGGTCTGTTTGTTCCAGATGCGTTGACCATGAGCATGTGGACATGGTGATCAACCGGATAGCACGCAGGTGAGCTGTTGTTATACGTGCCCCTTTTCTCCTATGGGCTGGCCCAGCGTGCTCGACACAGCGGGTCAACGTGGGGCGGACAATTCCAACCAAGTGGGATTGGCCTCCGCATGGCAGGCAATTTCTTCAAGGATTGTCGTGGTGTCAGTAGTCGGATGCCATTTCCAAAGGCGGTTGGCCTTGCCATGATCCAGCACAATCCAAGGGATATCAAACTGCCGAGCTGAACCGTCGCGTATCACTTCGTGTGATCCGAATCGTGACGCACACCAGTCACTTAATTGTTTGAGTGACATGGCCGAGCCGGTCCCTCCGGAAAAATTGGCGACCCGGTCTTCAGCTTTCAATTTTGGCGCCGCGAGTTGTTGCAAAATGACGGAAACGAGATCGCGAGGATGCAGACAATCGCGCACCTGATACCCATGGCCCCCGAAACCCAGATACTTTAGCGGACGTTTTCTCAGCCACGCATTGATCCAGTAGGCGAATATGCCTTGGTCAGCACGACCGAACTGTCCGGCGCCGGCCAGAACTCCGCAACGGTTGATAAATACAGGAAAGCCAAAGGTTTCACCGTATTCCAAAGCCAGTAATTCGGAAGACAATTTGGTTGCTCCGTAAAGAGAGATGGGGGCTTGCGTGGAGAATGTTTCATCCAGTCCATTAACGGTCAGACCGGTTGGAAGGGACTGTGATGTATCCGGAGTCAGCGCGTCATTGAGCACCACCACAGGCAAGGTGTTCAAGGGGGCGATGGCATAAACGCGGGACGTTGAAAGCAGCACAAATCCAGCTTGGTGAGACTTGCAGTATTCCAGTATATTGATCGTTCCCACGAGGTTGTGGTCCACCAGTTCGCGACTGCTGGTTTTGCCATCCACCCCCGCGAGGACGCTGGGATTGGCCGCGGCATCAATGACGAAATCTGCACCAGGCAGCTTTTCTATCTGGGCGGCATCCCGCAAATCGGCAGTGATTATCTGGGCTCCGAGTTGCTCCAAAGGCTTGCGGTTGGTCTCACTTCCATTGCGGATAAAATTATCGAATCCGAAAACTTCGTGGCCCAAAGCCAAAAGTTCTCGAGCCAGGGTGCTGCCGACAAAGCCACAGATGCCGGTGATAAGAATACGCATGTCTTGAGAGGGAAACAGACCGCCGACTTCAGGTGAAGCGTGAAATGCCTCCATTCAGGTGTGGGCAGCATTTTCGAGGTTGATGACCCGGGTCTTATGCTCTTATATGCGAGGCTTCACATGAAACAACTACTAGGTCGTCTCCCATCCTTCGCCATATTGTTTTGCTCGGTTGCCCTGTCGGCATTCGCGGTCGACCGCACGGTATCGGCGGAACTTCCCAATGAGGTTCAATCCGACAGTCAGGTGCGGGTGGCAGTCCAAGCCAGCACTAGCGCCACTGATGGTGAGTATGTGGGCTTTTTTCATGCCGAGTATTCCACTGACGGAGGTCAAAATTGGACAGGAATCTGTTATGAGGAGAAGTCTGGAGCAAAGATTGAGCGCGTAGTTACAATTACGTCTGGCAAAGTCGGGACCAAGGTTGTGGTCCGGGCACGTGCGGCATTTCGCGGCGGCAAATCGGGCGATGTTGATTATTCCGGCGAGGCCATCAACTGGGATGACACATGGAGCAAGTGGCGGACACCGCCAACGCGTTATTGGATAGCTTATGTCCGCTGATCGGCGGACAAGTTTAGAGCCGCTGGAATCGGTATTTGGCCCACGCCCATAGCCATGTGGGAGGATCCCGGAACATGGAGACCTTTTTGCCCTCCTTGAATGAGCGGGAGGTATATTTCACCGGGATTTCGATTGGGATATGACCCTTTCGAACCAGTTTGATGAGCAACTCCCAATCGAAGTCGAAACGGTTTGCTTCAAAACTCAATCCGGCGAGGCATTCGCGTCGAAAAACCTTATACATGGTAAATGGATCGCGAAGCTTCAGACCCAGAGACACATCAATAAGGGCGGTGAAAAACCAGTGACCGGCGTTGAGGGCGAAGGCATGCAGCACCTGCTCGTCAAATTTACGAATAAACAAGCTGTTACTGTGTCGGGATCCGAGCACGAAGGTGTGCTCACCGGACATGATGGGGGCGAGTAGTTTTTCGTAGTCGGCCAGGTCGTATTCCAAATCACCATCTTGAATAAGTAATACATCCCCTGTGGCGTGGTTGAACCCATGTCGAACGGCATGTCCTTTTCCCTGCGGTCTTTCTTCCAGTAAGAGTTTGACCCCTGGGCGATCCGCATAGGTCTGCACGAGTTCTCTGGTTCCGTCGGTCGAGTTGCTTTCCACAATGATGACCTCAATTTCCCATCCGGTAATGCGCTTGCTGGTGATAGCATCGAGGGCGGTGGTTATGGTGGCGCGCTCGTTGAATAGCGGAACCACAACGGAGAGCTTCGGCTTGGCGGGTAGCGGCGGAAACCGCAGGTTATTGATTTTCATCAAGGGGCACAGCTTCAGGCAAACGTCGCTTTGGAGCGGAACAGCCAGATCAGTCCGCCAAGGAGTCCCATGACTCCAATAAGGGCGAGCCACAGAGCGAGGGTGAAATATTGGGGCCAATAGTTGTATGTGATATCATACGTGCCCGCCGCCGGAATTTTGACTCCCCGAAAGGCATGGTTCAGCCGAAAATAAACCGCCGATTGGCCATTAACTGTGACCTGAAAGTCCTTCTGGTAGTATGTCTCGGTCAATACTGCCACCCCGGGTCCGGGTGCTTCGATTCTAAATGATGTGCGGTTAGGTGTGAAGTGATATTCGTTGGCCGGCTGAATCAGCCTTTCATCCGTGTTTAACCGGGGCAGATCTAACCCATCACCCTTATGTATGGCGGCAAACGGGCGGCCATTACCCTCCATTAAGAGTCGGGCAAAATCCGCCGGTGTGTCGTATTCCACCACTCCATTGCAATAAAACGCCCGTGGCCACGCGGAGGGACTTGCATAGACGTCAAGATCTGCCTGTCCAATCAATCTAAGTCCATCAATGAGATGATCCCCATTTCGATGCGTCGCGACCCAATGAGTCACGTTGTAGAGATCGTATTTCTTGATGAGGTCGCGCGATTCAGATTCCCGATTCGGCCAGTCCCAGTTCCAGACTCGTTGCAATCCCAGCGCATCGGCCAATTCATGGTAGTATTGACTGCGCACAGCATCGACGCCGTAGACCCCTTCCAAGCGCGGCACCGTATTATAGGAGGCGTAAAGGGTGGAACTCCATCCATTGACCCGACCCGGCTCTGCCACATCACCCTTCAGCAGCGCAATGGCCGGTGATGGGGCATGGAGATCAGATCGGGGACCGGGGATGAACACATAGTGATCAAAGGATGATTCGCGATACTGACTGTGCCGCCAACACAGCAATGGCAGGCCGAGTGCGAGGATGACCCATATCGGTCCGGGCTTGGTTGGATTGGCCAAGCCCCAGTGCAGGCCGAGCGGCAGGATTAACAATACGATGCCGAGGGATAGAGCATACCCTCTGAAAAAAGGACTGTAGGCAAATTCCTTGGTGGTCAGAAAATACAGGCCAAAAATGAGCAGAGCCAACGTCCAGTAGCGCACCATGGCGTTTCGGGTTTCACTTTTGCCCAGTCGGGACCAGGCATCAGAAAATCCAAGACCGGCAAACACGCCCAAAAGACTGAGCAGGATACAGGAGAATGTATTGCCCACGTGCACGATGTTGCCGACGAAGGGAATCCTTTCGATCACTGATGCCGGGACCAAACCAAAAGCCAGGCTGAAGGGCACAGCAGATGCCAAGAGCAGGGCCCAGCCTGTCCTGGCCGTGCGCCATACGCGTGGTTGGGCAAACCACCACAGGAAACCCGCGAAAAAGAGGAAGTTCAGGGCCGGGGCCACGACATTTTCATCCTTTTGCGTCTGGCGGTAGAAAATGTCGTCAAAAAATCCTACAAAATGCGACCATCGCAGGGTGTCTGCACGAGGCGTATCATATCCAGTCATAGAGTGGGCCCATGTGCTGAGAAAAGAAATCCAACCCGGTGCCGAAATCAGGATGAAACCAAGCCCCGCCAAGCTTGCGGCCCCTAAAAGTCGGGAGCGACGTCCGACCGTCTCGGGGCGGAGGAGCAGCAGGACTACTCCGGCAAGATTCAAACCTGCGATCAGCATATAGGCTTCTTTGACCGTGCCACTGGTCAGCACCACCCAGTTGGCTGCAACCAAGGCTGCCAGCCATCGAGCCATGCTGCGCGGGCTTATGGCGCCGTGCAGGCCACACCATGCGAGCAGAATCAATGGCGAATAACAGACACTGAAATTTGCCGGATGGACCAGTCGGTATGTAAAGAATCCTAGGAAGCCTGCGCCGATTGTGGTGAGAATTGCCGGGCCGATGCGGCGGGTCAACAGCCAGACTATTCCCCCCAAGGAGCATGCCAGCAACCAACGGGCGATCAGGAATCGAATGTCCCAGGCCCAGGCTGCGCCGTCCGCGACAATGGTGATAAAGTTGAATGGATCACCGAACATGGATTGGCCCTGACCAAGCAACGGTTCACCGCTGAGTGAATAGCGATTCCACAAGGGCAATTCACCCGCCTGCAAGGCATCCCGTTGAACCATGGGATAGTATAGATGCTGAAAAAGCAGGGCACCGGTATCGGAACTGCCGGTGTTGGCCGACATGGCGTCGGTATCCCCAGGCAGGGTGGGTAGGCTCTCGTAGAGCATGTGCCCACCATTGTTCGGCGAGGCGAATGACCGCCCCTGAAACAACACTGGATGGCATTGGATCGCCACAATGATCGCCCCCGTCAGCATAATGGTGCCGACTGGCATGGACCCAGCATAGGCCAGCACTTTCAAGGAGACCCGCGAAAGCCCGCGAGCTACAAATGGGCAACTTAACAAACAACCGAGCAGGAGGACTGGCCATGCGGCCGGCCAACCCAGTTCCCACCAAATTCGGGCATCCGTCTTGAGGATGAGGGGTTCCGAGAGGCGCAGGTTGAAAATCGGATCGTTGGATGTCTGACTGGTCTCGACCAAGAGCTTTAGCCCATCTCGTTTTGCGCTCGTGATGTTTCCACCAGGTTGCAGATCGTCGGGACCGAACACATGCACTATGCGACCGCGCCGATCGACGATCTGGGCATGGGAAAAAGTGAAATGGCCTATTCCGTCGATGGGATCGAAGCGCAAGGCTGTGAATCGGCCCATGGGCATCATGAACCGGTAAACCACGGGCTCCGGTTCAATTTTGATCGGCTGACGGGAAGAGTTGAATTCTGAGAATCCGTTGCCCAAGTCCCAGAAAAACTGGGTGGAACCCTGAGTGTTTGATGTCAGGGTGATGTCGAAAAAGTAGTAATTCCGATTTTCGACACTGGTTGTGATCGCCGGCATGGCCGCCGCCAAGGCCAGCAATACCGTCAAGATCAGACTACGGACATCAAACCAAGATCGCATCATGCGGTAGCGCTGGAAGAGCGTTTTCTCCACGCTTGGACAATTTGGTGAATGGTGTCTTCCAGCGACTGGGTGATATCCCACGCCGGGTAGTGAGCGCGCATTTTGCGCAGATCCGAGTAATAGCAGATGTGGTCACCCGCGCGGTTTTGATCAACGTAGGTGAACACCTGCGGTTGTCCGGAATAGTTTTCCGCAATTTTGAATGCCTCCAATATCGAGGTGCTGTTGGCTTTGCCTCCGCCTAGATTGTAAACTTCACCCGCGCGTGGAGCTTCGACGAATGCAGCCATGAACCGGGCCACGTCCAGTGAGTGGATGTTGTCCCGGACCTGTTTGCCTTTATAGCCGAAGACTTTGTATTCACGGCCTTCCAGATTACACTTTACGAGGTAGGAGAGGAAGCCGTGCAGTTCGACTCCGGTATGATTTGGACCAGTCAGACAGCCGCCGCGGAGGCAACAGGTCGGCATACCGAAATAGCGGCCATATTCCTGCACCATGACATCGGCAGCGACCTTCGAAGCCCCGAACAGAGAGTGCTTCGATTGATCGATGGTAAACGTCTCCGGGATACCATGCTCATAGGCAGCATCGGCGTAATCCCAGCGAGTTTCCATTTCTTTCAACGCAATGGCGTTGGGAGCATCCCCATAAACTTTATTCGTGCTCATGTGCACAAACGGAGACTCAGGGCAGGCCTGGCGGGCGGCTTCAAGCAGGTTGAGCGTGCCGACTGCGTTGGTGTCGAAATCGTCAAATGGGATAGCTGCAGCCCGGTCGTGGGAAGGCTGGGCTGCGGTGTGAACGATAACGGAAGGCTTTATCTGCTGAATTAGGGCCAAGACGCCGGTGCGGTCCCGGATATCGAGCTCATGATGGGTAAAGCCGGTCAGTTCCTTCTCCAGCCGCTGTTGGTTCCAACGGGTGTCACCTTGTGGACCGAAAAAGACGGCGCGCTGGTTGTTGTCTACGCCGTGAATGGAATAGCCCAATTTTGAAAAATAGCCGCAGACCTCGGAGCCGATGAGACCCGATGAACCGGTGACGAGTAACGTTTTGTTAGCCATGACGGAATGAAGCAGTGACCCTGCAAGGCTTGCGACCCCATTTCGAGTAGAAATATTTGGCTAGAACGTAGTCGTCAAAGACAGCGAAATAGTCCGGCCGCGCCAATCGCCATACGCCTGCACTCCCGCACCTGAGGCGTCGTTGGCATACTCCGGGAATGGAGTGTCGAATATATTATTAATCCGTAGCTGTGCGGTCATTTGATCCAGTTTGCTCAGGCACGGGATCCAATGGGCCAGATTAGTCTGAACAAAGAAGTCATACTGCCAAAATCGCGCGATGCGGTCACTGCCTTGCGCCGGTCGTTCCGGTGCCGGCAGAATCCGCGAATGGTAGTTATGACTATCCGCACTGAAACCATACCGTCGCCCGATCCAACTGAGATTCCGCTTGGCGCGATATTTCATTAATCCCGAGGCGGTGCCGTCGGGTGATACCAGTTCGTCAATTACGGGACTGCCCGGCAGGACTTGGCGCTCGTATTTTTGGAAAACGACCAAGCGGGTGCTCGCATCCAATCTCCCTCCCAGAAAATTCATCCAAGTGTAGTCCAGTGAACCGTTCCAATTCTGCGAGTGCCGCGAAGAAACATTAATGAGACCGGTCAGCACCGATTCGACTCTTCCCGCCGATTTGGTGTCCCCTGGATTAAGGGGGGCACGGACTACACGCTCCGGCCAAAGCGATTCCAAGTTCAGGATTGTTTGTGGCTCCAGAAAGAGCAGTTCATTTTCTTTGCTGGTATCCACAAAATCCAGACTGGCGCGGAACCGGTGGATCTCGCCGCGCCGGTAGAGCAAACCGATGCTCTGGGTTACCGCCCCTTCGGGCACGATATCCGGGTTTAGGTCCTCATTGCGTTGGACATCGTAGGATTGATCACGCTGCGGATCATACACGAAGGCGTAATTGATACCGGGGCCACCGCCGGTGGATGTATCAACCCGGTGGCTCATGGCGGAAATTGGAAAACGATTGGAGATGGTGGCTGAGCCGCGAACTGCCAGACCGCCTGCAAAGTCGATCTTCAGACCAAAGGTGGGAGCAAGGTTGGTTTCGCGCGAAGTATCGGCGGCGATATAGCGCGCGGCCAGGACACCTGACCTGACCTCGCTATTTTGAGCCACCTTTGATGTTAGTCTGGGCCCCAGAAAGGACCCAGACCATGAAAGGTAAAAGACATACGACAGAAGATAAGATCCGCATCCTGC
>Ga0222714_10004305_pt1 | contig 14018 bp, 9 predicted proteins | sample C33_3DmetaG_FD_165048 | JGI IMG/M metagenome (GOLD analysis project Ga0222714, IMG submission 165048) | Estuarine water microbial communities from San Francisco Bay, California, United States - C33_3D | ecosystem: Environmental > Aquatic > Marine > Unclassified | place: USA: California... | reverse complement strand
GTCGGTGTGCAGCGCGAACTCCTTGCCGGTGCTCAGCTTGGCCGAATACACGATGAACGACCCGTCGGGGCTGAGGTCAAAGGACTCGGCTCCGCCAAACGGAGGCAGTGGCGCATGGCCGCGCACCCCTTTGAGGATGTCGGTAAACTCGGTGGCTGGATTGGGCGCGTCGGGGTAGACCACCGCATAGGCCACGTGGTTGTAGCTGTAGTCGGTCCAGCTGTCCCAGTGGCGGTACATCAGGTCGTCAAACACGGCATAATTAGCCTTGGGGGCTTCGGGGTGGCGTTCAGCCGGAGTTTGGTCGAGCTGCTCGCGGGTCACGAAGGCCACGACCCACTGGCCGCTGGCCAACTCGCGAAACTTGATGTCGCTGGCACCGCCCGGAACATCCAAGTGCACCCGAACGTCACTGCCGTCGAGCGCGCGGGATTTGAGCTTGCCTTGGTGCACGTAGGCGACGCGGGTTCCGCCTTTGACAAAGGTGGCGCTCAGTTCTGACCCCGGGTCAGCGGCGAGGCTGCGCGTTTCGCCGGTGGCGGAATTCACCAAAAAGAGGTCGCGGTTGCCCTTATTGGCCTCGAGGTCGTACCGGGTCACGCCGTAGGCAACCCAGCCACTCGAGGCGGCATCGTCGAGGCTGACACGGCCGAGCGACCACAAGAGTTCAGGGGTCATCACGGCTTGGGCCGATGCGGCGCCTGACGCGAGCACAAGCCCGCACAAGAGTAGTTTCTTCATTCCGTTAAGGTAGCAAACCCATCGAGAAGCACAAGTAGGCCCTAGATTTGAACCTCAATCATGGAACACACAGCCCTCATCACCAACGAAGCCGTTGTTTTTGGCCTCCTCATGGCCATACTTGGCGCCATTTTCTGGGCCGCCAGCGAGCCCCGATTCAAGAAATTCTTCAGCATTGTTCCAGCTCTGCTGCTGTGCTACTTCGTGCCGTCACTGCTGACCAACACCGGACTGGTTCCAAAGGACACCAACATCTACTTCATCGCGTCGCGCTACCTGCTGCCGGCCTCGCTCGTGCTGCTTACCATCAGCATCGACCTCAAAGCGGTGATGGGCCTCGGCCCCAAGGCGCTCATCATGTTTTTTACTGCCACTGCAAGCATCATCGTTGGCGGACCGCTGGCCCTAATGCTAGTCTCGTGGATTTCTCCTGAGACGGTGGGCGGAGCCGGCCCTGAGGCCGTCTGGCGCGGACTCTCTACCATCGCCGGATCCTGGATCGGCGGCGGCGCCAACCAAGCCGCCATGTTCGAAGTCTACAAGCCGAGTGGAGCCCTCTATTCTGCCATGATTACAGTAGACGTCGTCGTCGCCGAAGTGTGGATGGCCATCATTCTGCTGGGTGCCGCCAAGTCGGACCGGGTTGACGCCTGGCTCAAGGCCGACAACCGCGCCGTCAAAGCACTGCAGGGCCAGATGGAGGACTTTATCGCCCGAACGGCCAAGATTCCGACCCTGGCCGACGCCATGAAAATCCTTGGAATCGCGTTTGGCGCCGTGGCCCTGAGCCACGCGGCGGGGGACTTCCTCGCGCCCTGGTTCGCCGAACATGCGCCCTACACGGCCAATTTTAGCCTGACCAGCGACTTCTTTTGGGTCGTGATTGTCGCCACGACCGTGGGACTGCTGCTCTCGCTGACCCCCGCCCGCAACCTTGAAGGGGTGGGCGCCAGCCGCTGGGGCTCGGTCTTCATCTACATTTTGGTCGGAAGCATCGGCATGAAAATGGACCTCATGGAGGCCCTCAGCCAGCCCGGCCTTATCGGCGTGGGCGCCGTGTGGATGCTCATCCACGTCGCTATTTTGATCGCGGTGGCGCGCCTCATCAAGGCTCCCTTTTTCTTTGTGGCGGTGGGCTCCAAAGCCAATATTGGCGGAGCCGCTTCGGCCCCCGTTGCCGCAGCCGCTTTTCACCCCTCGCTGGCCCCGGTCGGCGTCCTCTTGGCGGTTTTAGGTTATGCCCTCGGAACCTACGGTGGCTGGCTCACCGGACTCCTCATGTACGCCGTGTCGGGCGACCCCAGCCCGATAATGCTGCCCTAGCGCGGAATCTCACGCGAGCTTATCGCCACTTATCTCGAAAGCGCGTCCGAAGCCACCTTGTACGTCGGATCCTCGAGCACATTGACCTCGATGATCGCCTCAGCATTTTTGAGCAGCTGGCGGCAGTCCGCACTCAGGTGGCGCAAATGCACCGATTTGCCCTGCTTGGCATAGCGCTCAGTCAGACGGTGTAGTGCCTCAATCGCCGACATATCGGCCACTCGGCTTTCGGCAAAATCCACAATCACCTCGCTCGGATCCCCCAGTACATCAAACTTTTCATTAAAAGCTGCCACAGACCCAAAAAAGAGCGGTCCATAGATCTCGTAGTGCTTCACCCCATTCGAGTCCACATGCTTACGGGCCCGTATCCTCTTTGCGTTGTCCCACGCAAATACTAAGGCCGCAATGATCACGCCCACCAGCACCGCCAGGGCAAGATTGTGCAGCAGCACCGTCACGAGGGTCACGAGCACCATCACGATAAAATCACTTTGTGGCATCCTACGAAACGTTTTGAGGCTGGCCCACTCAAAGGTTCCGATTGAAACCATAATCATCAATCCAGTCAACGCCGCCATCGGCACCTTCTCAATAAGCGCGGAACCGAACATCACAAAAACCAGCAGCATAACCGAAGCGACGATGCCTGACAATCGCGCGCGCGCTCCGTTGCTCACGTTGATCAAACTTTGCCCGATCATCGCACATCCGCCCATGCCCGAAAACAGACCCGAAAGGACGTTTGCCGCGCCCTGCGCCACGGCTTCTTTGTTGCTCCGTCCGCGCGACTCCGTGAGTTCATCTACAATATTTAAGGTGAGTAGGCTCTCAATGAGGCCGACCGCCGCCACGATCGCCGCATAGGGCAGAATTAATTGAAACGTTTCAAGCGTCCACGGCACATTGGGCAGATGAAACGGTGGAAATCCTCCCTTAATTGAGGCTAAATCCCCCACGGTTTTAGTGTCAATATCGAGCACCGTCACCACAGCAAACACGCTCAGAATTGCCGCTAGCGAAGCCGGAAAGCTCTTCGTTATTTTTGGCAATCCCCATATTATCAGCATAGTTAGTGCTGAAAGTCCAAGCATCCAGTACAACTTTATTCCCTGCAGCCAGTGCCCTTCTGCATCTTGGAACTGTACCAATTGGGCGGTGAAAATGATGATTGCCAACCCGTTGACAAACCCAAAAATCACAGGATGCGGAACGAGCCGAATGAACTTACCCAGCTTCAACAGACCAGCGGCCAACTGAATCAAGCCCGCGAGCACGACCGTTGCAAAAATGTACTCGGGGCCGTGTGAGGCCGCAAGGGTAACCAAGACCACTGCCACTGCGCCCGTTGCGCCAGAAATCATTCCGGGACGCCCCCCAAAGATCGACGTGATCAACCCCATTACGAAGGCTGCGTACAATCCGGTCAATGGGTCAAGCCCTGCAATAAGCGCAAATGCCACCGCCTCTGGAACCAACGCCAAGGCCACGGTCAATCCCGACAAAACCTCGGTGCGGTAGTTTACAGGCTGTTGAAAATTAAATAATTGAGAAAATATCATCCTATAAATTTGAGGCGCACACGCGCCATTACTCAAAACATCGTGGTATCAAGGGAACGATTTTACGGCGCAAGGCAGAGTGCGTCCGTCAATCATGCGGCAAATTTACAGTGATTTGCTACCTTTCATGCCATGAAAAATACCGCGAAGCTCCGCAGCAGCTGGCTCCTATTCGCCATTTCGGGCCTAATCCTCGTCGGCCTCGGCCTCTCAATTGTGGGAGAAGCCATCATTTTAAAATCTAAAGAGCAGGCCTATTTTTTGGTCGGAACCATTGGTCTCGTCGCCTTTAACGCCGGTCTTAGCGTCTTTGGCCAGGCCGTCATCTTTCGCTACCGCTACCTCAAGGCCAAAGGCCGCGAAGAATCTGAGCGCAAGGCAGGGCGCAACCGCAACCGCGGACGTGGACGAGGTCCCAAACGTCCAGGATCAGGATCGGGCTCTAGCTCTGGATCTGGCGAAGGAAGCCCACGCCGCAGCAGCGGATTCAAGTCCCGGTTCGAGGAATAACCCCTCGAGGGTCAAGCACCAGGTGCCTCACCCGCGGCGCGAACAACGCCGCACCTTGAGGTGCTACAGAAATTCGTTGAACTGGAATCCGTTCTGAAGGCGATCCTTGCCCAGCTGCTGCTGTTCGGCGAGCGCCCAAAGCATGAACTCCTTGAGAAAGAGCAGGTCGCGGGGTTCAACGTTGGGCTGATATTCTTGGATTAAATCGTCCAAGGTCTTGACCTTATTCAAGCACGACGCATACTCGCGTTGGTCGCACTCGTCGTAAAGCAGCACGCCTCCCTGCTGGTAAATGGCATCTACCGTGGCCGCATAGGGGCTGCTCACTGACTTCTTGGTGAGCTTCTCAATTTTTGGGAACATGCTCGGCCACAGCGTCTTGATCGCCGCCCCAATCAACTGTTCGGCGACAAATGCGGCGCCCTCTTGCTCGCCCTCGTACACGAGTTCCACCTTGCCCGTGATCGCCGGAATCACTCCCATGAAGTCCGACAAACGCACGGTGGTCGTTGCCTCGCCGTTGATCAACGCACGGCGTTCCGCCGTGCTTACCAGGCTCTCTAGCATCGAAATGCTCATTCGCGCACTCACTCCGCTTTTGTGGTCGACGTACTCGCTTTCGCGCGCCTCAAAAATGATCTGCTCAAGGAGGTTGTACGCCAGATCCGGCACGTATACCCGGCTCTCCTGCGCTTGATTGATTCGGGCCTCTTGAGCCGAAATCTTGCGGGCGACCGCGATGGTCTGCGGGTAGTGCGTCAAAATCTGGGCTCCGATGCGGTCCTTGAGCGGGGTGACAATACTTCCCCGGTTGGTGTAGTCCTCGGGGTTGGCGGTAAACACAAACTGAATATCGAGCGGAAGGCGAATGCTGAATCCGCGAATTTGCACGTCCCCTTCCTGCAAAATATTGAAGAGGGCGACCTGGTTTCGCGCCTGTAAATCCGGAATCTCGTTCAGCACAAAAATGCAGCGGTTGGCGCGCGGAATCATTCCGAAGTGAATCACCCGATCGTCCGCGTACGACAACTTGAGGTTGGCCGCCTTAATCGGGTCAATGTCGCCAATCAAATCCGCCACGGTGACGTCGGGCGTCGCCAACTTCTCTGAGTAGCGCTGTGAGCGGTGCAGCCACGCAATCGGCGTTTGGTCGCCGTGCTCGGCAATCAAATCGATGGCAAACCTCGAGATGGGCGCGAGCGGGTCGTCGTTGATTTCGGAACCTTGGACCACCGGAATGTACTCGTCCAGCAACTCCACCATAAGACGCGCCAGGCGCGTTTTGGCCTGCCCCCGAAGGCCCAAGAGGTTGATGTTGTGCCGCGACAAAATGGCGCGTTCCAGCTCGGGAAGCACCGAGTCTTCAAACCCATGAACTCCCTGAAACACGGTGGTCCCCGCCTCTAGGTGCTTGATGAGGTTGGCGCGGAGCTCGTCCTTAATCGACGTGCTTTGGTAGCCTGATGCCTTGAGTGCTCCTAACGTAGTAATCATTCTATTTGAGTCGTTTCTTTCGGTTGGTTTCGTAGTCCCTAAAAATCATCTCACCCAGGCCTTTGAGGCCCGTGTAAAATGCCTTGCCTTGGTTGGCCTCGGTAAATGTGTCCACAAACTGCTGCAGGTAGGGGTCCCGCGCAATCATAAAGGTGGTAATCGGAATGTGCAGCTTGCGCGCCTGGGCCGCCTGGACGTAGCAGCGCTCGGTCACGTACGGATCCAGCCCGTTGCTGTTCATGTAGTAGGTTCCGTCGCGCTCTTTGATGCAGCTCGGCTTGCCGTCGGTGATCATAAAGATCTGCTTGTTGCTGTTTCGCTTGCGCCGCAGAATGTCCATGGCGAGCTGCAATCCCGCCACCGTATTCGTGTGAAACGGTCCCACCTTTAGGTACGGAATCTCTTTGATCGAAATCCGCCACGCATCGTTTCCGAAGACAATGATGTCGATGCTGTCTTTGGGGTAGCGCGTCGTAATGAGCTCGGCCAGCGCCATCGCGACCTTCTTGGCCGGAGTAATTCGGTCCTCACCGTACAGAATCATCGAATGGCTGATGTCGATCATCAGCACCGTGCTCATCTGCGAATTAAACTGGCTGTCCTCGACCACGAGGTCCTCTTCGGTGAGTTCAAAATCACCGATTCCGTGGTTCACCTGCGCATTTTTGATGCTCTCGGTGAGCGAAATCTTCTCGAGGCCGTCGCCGTACATGTAGGGGCGCATTTCGCCCGTCTTCTCGTCGCCGTCCCCTGACTTTTTGGTTTTGTGGTTTCCGGATCCGCTCTTGTTGAGGTTGCCAAAAATCTGATCCAAGGCCGTCTGGCGGATGAGGCGCTCTGTCTTTGCCGTGATGCCCATACCCGGAACTCCATCGCCATCGACCTCTGGGCGAATGTATCCGCGCTCCCTTAGGTCATTGATGAAGTCGTCGATGGTGTAGTTCTCGTCTGTGAGCTCGTACTCCTTGTCAAGCTCGCGCAGCCACGTGATGGCCTCGTCAAAGTCGCCCGAAACATAGACAATGAGCTCTTTGAAAATGTCAAAGAGTTTGTCAAAGGGCGAAACGCTCTTGGGTTCAAACTGGGTAAAGAAGAATCCCTTGTCGCTAGCTGCTCGTTCCACCTTGGTTAAACTCAAACTGTGCCCCATTTGTTCCTTTGGGCGTCAATTCCGCGCAAAGGCCTTAGCGAACACTGTCGCAGACCAAAATTCAGTTGCGAGCCAGTACACCTCTGGCCCAGCTCGAGCAGGGAATTCCGCACTTATTGAAGCTGTTCCACGTCAGGCTGTCGTGGGCAAACACGATACTGAGCTCAGCGTAGCTGCTACCGCCGCCGGTTTGCCGAACAAAGATTCCGCTCGCCGGAACCTTAACTACCCCAAAATCTGCCGTCACCGTGTCGCGAAACCCCTTCAGCGCCAGCGAACTATCGCCCTCTTTGGCCACTTCAATCGTCCACGATTGGGTATACGTGGTGTCGAACATGATCCAGTTTCCGCCGACGGTCGAGGGGTATTGGGTGCCAAGCTCCACGTCGCCTTGATAGGTTCCGACCCACGCATTGCGGTAGTCAGCATGGCGTTCGCAGCTGGCCAAGGCAACGGTAAGGGAGATCCAAAGGACGCGGTTCATTTCTTGAAGGTACACCAACCCCGCATTTTTATGGGCCACCACATCGAAACGTGATTCACTCGGCGGGCCATAAAAAAGCCGCGCAGGTTGCTGCGCGGCTTGGGTCTCTTGTTGCCCCACAAGGACTCGAACCTTGACTGACGGAACCAAAATCCGCTGTCCTGCCAATTAGACGATGGGGCATCGTTTACAGGACGGCAAATGTAGCGCGAGAAGGGCAATTGCCCAAATACCCTCTTACAACGGAATATTCCCGTGCTTGCGCTTCGGACGCGCCACCGATTTATTCTCGAGCATTCCAAAAGCGCGAATGAGCTTAGCGCGGGTCTCGTGGGGGAAAATCACCTCGTCCACATAGCCCCGTGCCGCCGCCTGATAAGGGTTGGCAAAGGCATCGGCGTACTCGGTCTCCTTTTGGGCCCAGGTGGCCGCGGGGTCAGCCGACTCGCTGATTTCTTTCTTAAAGATGATCTCAGCGGCTCCCTTGGCGCCCATTACGGCGATTTCGGCCGACGGCCAGGCAAAGTTGAGGTCGGCCCCGATGTGCTTGGAATTCATCACGTCGTAGGCGCCGCCGTAGGCCTTGCGCGTAATAACCGTGATGCGCGGAACCGTCGCTTCGCTGAACGCATACAGCAGCTTGGCGCCGTGCATGATGATGCCGTTCCACTCCTGGTCGGTTCCGGGCAAGAATCCGGGAACGTCCTCGAGAACCAGAAGCGGAATGCCGAACGCGTCGCAAAAGCGCACAAAGCGCGCCGCCTTGGTCGAGGCATGAATGTCGAGCACCCCGGCCAAGTATGCGGGTTGGTTGGCCACGATTCCTATCGAGCGACCCGCAAGTCGGGCAAAGCCCACCACCATGTTGCACGCAAAGTCTTTGTGAACCTCAAAAAAGCTCTGGTCGTCAACCACCTCGGTGATGACGTCGTGAATGCTGTAGGGCTGCTGGGCGCTCTCGGGCACCACCGCGTCGAGCTTCGGGCGACGCTCGTCTCCCCCGGCCGTGTACGGCAGGTGCGGAACCCCATCCATGTTGTTCTGCGGCAGATAGCTCAAGAGCGTCTTGAATCCCTCAATTGCAGCCACACCGTTCGGGTAGGTAAAGTGGGTTACGCCGCTTTTGCTGGCGTGCGCGGAGGCTCCGCCCAGCTCTTCAGAGGTCACCTCTTCGTGCGTCACGGTCTTGACCACGTTGGGACCCGTCACAAACATGTACGAATTGCCCTCCACCATTCCGATGAAGTCGGTGAGTGCTGGTGAATACACGGCTCCGCCCGCACAAGGGCCCATAATCAGGCTCAGCTGCGGAATCACTCCCGACGCCAACGTATTGCGGTAAAAGAGGTCCGCATAGCCACCCAAGCTCACGACGCCTTCTTGAATGCGGGCTCCGCCCGAGTCGTTGAGGCCCACAATCGGAGCCCCATTGTCCATCGCCAAGTCCATGACGCGGCAAATCTTTTCGGCATGTGCCTCAGCCAGCGAACCCCCAAGCACCGTAAAATCCTGTGCGTAGGCATACGTCAGGCGGCCGTTGACGGTTCCGTAGCCCGTCACCACCCCGTCGCCCAAAAACTGCTGCTTGTCCAACCCAAACAGGGTACTGCGGTGGGTCACCAAGGCGCCCAGTTCTTCAAAGCTACCCTCGTCAAAAAACAGTTCAAGGCGTTCGCGCGCCGTCAACTTCTTTTTGGCGTGCTGGGCGTCAATACGTGCTTGTCCGCCGCCGAGCTGCGCCTCGGCGCGCTTAGCTGCAAGCGTTTCAAATGCTTTGGAAGAGGATTGTGCCATACCGCGAAGTTAGCGACAGGCGCGAAGCGCCGAACCAGTTACTATTCACTAGCAACTTGCCCTGGCCGCGAAGCAGACCTAGCCCCGCAAGGGGCTTTAGCGCGGAGTGCCGAAGGCACGGAGCCCCCACACTCTGTTCGGTTATAACCGGATTTACTTTTTTTCAAAAAGCCTAAACGCGCTTAATCATTATAAATCAGAGCGTTAGCCGTAAAATGCGTTTAGTAAAATTAGCCGCAACGCGGCATTAGCTGCGCAGCAGCCCCAGCGCGAAGCGCCAAAGGCCAACCTAGTCGTTCAGCTTCAGCACCGCCAAAAACGCGGTCTGCGGAATCTCTACGTTGCCCAACTGGCGCATGCGCTTCTTGCCCTCTTTTTGCTTCTCGAGGAGCTTGCGCTTGCGGCTGATGTCACCGCCATAGCACTTGGCCGTCACGTCCTTGCGCAACGCCGAAAGCGTTTCGCGGGCGATAATCTTGGCGCCGATGGCCGCCTGAATCGCAATCACAAACTGCTGGCGCGGAATCAGTTCCTTCAGCTTTTCGCACAAACGACGGCCGATGTCGTAGGACTTGTCCTTGTGGATCAGCGCTGAAAGGGCGTCAATGGGGTCTCCGTTGAGCATGATGTCGACCTTAACCAGATGCGAAGCGCGGTAACCGATGGGGTGGTAGTCGAACGAAGCGTATCCGCGCGAAATGGTCTTGAGGCGGTCGTAAAAATCGAATACGATTTCGGCCAACGGCATATCAAAGTTGAGCTCGACGCGGTCGGCAGTGAGGTAGTTCTGGCCGGTGATGACGCCGCGCTTGTCGATGCACAGCGACATTACGGCTCCGACGAAGTCAGACTTGGTGATGACCTGAGCCTTGATGAAGGGCTCCTCGATGCGGTCAAGCCCAGAAGGATCGGGGTAGTCCGACGGGTTGGTCACCAAGAGGGCCTTGTCGACGTCCGCCTTGGTGTAGGCGAAGTACGACACGTTCGGAACCGTCGTGATCACCGTCATATTGAACTCGCGTTCAAGGCGTTCCTGCACGATTTCCATGTGCAGCATTCCAAGGAATCCGCAGCGAAATCCGAATCCGAGCGCTGCAGAGGTTTCGGCCTCAAACGTCAGTGAGGCGTCGTTCAAGCGAAGCTTTTCGAGGGCTCCACGCAGCTCCTCAAATTCTTCTGTTTCTACCGGATAAATTCCGGCAAAAACCATGGGCTTCACGTCTTCAAAACCCGCAACGGCGGCCTCGGCAGGGTTGGCCACCGAGGTGATGGTATCGCCCACTTTGACCTCTTTGGCCTCTTTGATTCCGCTGATGATGTAGCCCACGTCACCCGCAGCAACGAAGTCGCGCGGCTCTTTGTTGAGGCGCAAGACTCCGATTTCGTCGGCGAAGTACGTCTTGCCCGTGGCCATGAACTTAACCGCCTCACCCTTGCGGATGACACCGTTTTTCACGCGAAAGATGGCCTCAATTCCGCGAAACGAGTTGTACACGCTGTCAAAAATGACCGCCTGAAGCGGCGCGCTAGCATCGCCTTTCGGGGCCGGAACCCGATCCACGAGCGCGTCAAGCAACTCGGGGACGCCAAATCCCGTCTTAGCCGATACGCGCAAAATGTCTTCGCGCTTGCATCCGATGAGGTCGATGATTTGGTCCTCGACTTCTTCAGGGTTGGCGCTGGGCAGATCCACTTTGTTGAGGACCGGAACAATCTCTAGATCGTGCTCGATCGCGAGGTAGAGGTTGCTAATCGTTTGTGCTTGAATGCCTTGTGCCGCGTCCACAACGAGCAATGCGCCCTCGCAGGCAGCGATACTTCGGCTCACTTCGTAGCTAAAGTCAACGTGGCCCGGGGTATCGATCAGATTGATTCGAAACTTCTCGGTTCCGCGCTGGTAGTCCATTTGGATGGCGTGGCTCTTGATGGTGATGCCGCGCTCGCGCTCCAAATCCATGTTGTCGAGGAGCTGGTCCATCTTTTCTCGCGACGTTACGCTTTTGGTTACGTCGAGAAGGCGGTCGGCCAAGGTGCTCTTACCGTGGTCGATATGGGCGATGATGCAGAAGTTCCGAATGTCGTTCATGAAGGATGCAAAGGTAACCTCGCGCGTAGCCTCTTGTTCTTCGGAACTTCCGATATTTGTGCATGGCCACACCGAAACGCCCAGCACTGGGCCGCGGACTCTCCGCGCTACTGAACGACAACGCCGCCGTGACGGCGCAAGACCCCGGCGCACGCGACGTCGTTTCGAGCATTTTTGAGGTGGCGCTGAGCCAAATTCAGGCCAATCCCAAGCAGCCCCGCACCCAGTTTGAGCCGGGTCCGCTCGAAGAACTCGCCGAATCCATTCGCCAACTCGGCATCATTCAGCCCATCACGGTGCGCCGCATCGAGGCCGACCGCTTTGAAATCATCTCTGGCGAACGTCGCTTTCGCGCCGCGCAGCTCGCCGGATTGGAGCGAGTCCCCGTGTTTGTGCGCCTCGCCGACGACCAGCAAATGCTTGAAATGGCATTGGTTGAAAACATTCAGCGCCGCGACCTCGACCCCATGGAAGTTGCCTTCTCGTACCAGCGCCTCATGGAAGAGTGCAGCCTCACCCAGCAGCAGGTTTCAGAGCGCGTGGGCAAACAGCGCTCGACGGTGGCCAACTTTCTCGGCCTCTTGAAATTGACGCCCTTGATTCAGGCGGGTCTTCGCGACCGAACCATCAGCGCCGGGCACGCCAAGGCACTTGTGGGCCTCGAAGACCCCAATGCCCAGGACGAACTCTACATGGACGCCGTGGCCCAGCAGTGGTCGGTGCGCCAACTTGAAGAGGCCGTACGCCTTGTGCAAAACCCCGACGGAATCCCCGGTTCCGAAACCCCCGAAGCCCTTGCCGCCCCTTCCCGCGGGCGCAGCATCAACGATGTGGCCTCGGCCCAGGCGTTTAAAAACATCCTCGGACTGGCCGCCAAAGTGACCAAAACAGCCCAGGGTTCGGGCACGGTCACCTTAAAGTTCCGCAGCGAAGAAGAGCTTCAAAAGGCCCTCAAAAACCTGGGATTTTAAGAAGCTCAACGCGGCCACCCAACAAAAAAGCCCGCCGGTTACGGCGGGCTTTTGCATTCAACCAAGTCAACGACTAGCGCAGCGTCATCTCCTTGACCAAGTGGCCGGCGCCGGCGTACTTGTCGATGATGAAGAGCACGTAGCGAATGTCGCACGAAATCGTGCGCTGAAGCTCGGTTTCAAAGAAAATGTCGCCCGACATCGCCTCCCAGTTGCCGTCGAAGGCCACACCGATCAGCTCGCCTTTGGCGTTGATCAGCGGCGACCCCGAGTTGCCCCCGGTGATGTCGTTGCCTGAAATAATTCCGACCGGAACACGTCCCGTTTTGTCGGCGTACGGCCCGAAGTCCTTGGCCTTGTACAGCTCCTTGAGTCGGGCCGGAACCACAAACTCAGGATTCGAAGCATCCTCCTTTTGCATCACGCCGTCGAGGTAGGTGATGTAGTCGTACTTCACGCCGTCGCGGGGCTCGTAGCTGCCCACGTGGCCGTAGGTCATGCGCATCGTCGAGTTGGCGTCGGGCGACCACGTGCGGGTCGGATCCATTTCGCGCACACCCGCTGTCAGCAGACGGTAGGCCTTGGTCTTTTTGGCGGCGAGCGAAGCATCCTGACCGCCGAAGTAGGTCGTGCGGAAGTCGTTCGCCACCTTGGTCAGCGGATCGTTGGCAAGCGTCGCGGAATCGGGGTTCTCAAGGAATGCCGCAAAACGCTTGGCGTCCATGTAGATCGAGTTCTCGTAGGCGTTGTTGGCAAAGGCCTCAAGTGCCGAAGCGTCACCGTTCATGTCCTGCAAAAACTTGGGCTGCTGTGCCTTCGGTACGTCGTTCATGTACAGCTTCCAAAGCGCCATCATCAAGTCGCGGTCCACACCCGCGTGGAACTCAGCAAAGTTCTCGCGCGCCATCTCTTCGATGCCGGCAATGTTCTTTTTAAGCAAATCACGGTCCTTCACGGCGCGCTCAAGCGTGCGGCCCATGCGGTAGGCAAACAGCGCGGACGAGGGTCCGCGCACAATGCCTTCCATCAAAAAGACGTTGTTCACTACCGATGCATTGGTGGCGTCGTAGTACTCAGCCATAAGCTTAAGTGACTCGCCGTACTTGGCTTGGCGCTCGGGCGACTGGGCAATCCACGCCTCAAACTGCTTCTCGAGGTCGCGCTTCTTGTCGTAAACCTTGTTGTTCTTGAGCTGCTCGGTCTGGCCGATGTAGTACTTCCAGTAGTTGGCGGTCGATGCGTAGTTCGAGGCCAGCAAAATGTTGAGTGCGGGATCCGACTCCATGTACGTGCGCAGAACCGCCAGCTTTTGGTCGCGGATCTTCACCACGGTCGGATTGTACAGGTCAATCGCCTGCTGCACACCCCAGCTGCTGAGGTAGCGGTCGGTGCGACCTGGGTAGCCGAAAATCATGGTAAAGTCGCCGTCCTTCACCCCTTTGGTGCTCACGGGCAGGTGGTGCTTCGGAGTCAAGGGCACGTTGTCGGCGCTGTACTCCGCGGGCTTGCCGTCCTTGCCGGCATAGACGCGGAACATCGAAAAGTCGCCCGTGTGGCGCGGCCACATCCAGTTGTCGGTGTCGCCGCCGTACTTGCCTACGCTGCTTGGCGGAGTTCCGACCAGGCGCACGTCGTTGAACTTCTCGTACACAAAAAGGTAGAACTCGTTGCCGTGGTAGAACGTCTCGACCGACGCATCGTAGTGGGTTCCCGCGGTGGCCGCCTTGGCCAATTCCGCCCCCTTGGCTTGAATAGTCTTAGACCGCTCGGCCTCAGACATTTGGTCGTTGAGCGATGCGTTGACCGCAGCGGTTACGTCTTCAATGCGCACCAAAAAGTTGGCAAACAGTCCGGGGTTGGGCAATTCTTGGCTGCGCTCCATCGCCCAAAATCCGTCCTCAAG
>Ga0222714_10004304_pt1 | contig 14019 bp, 10 predicted proteins | sample C33_3DmetaG_FD_165048 | JGI IMG/M metagenome (GOLD analysis project Ga0222714, IMG submission 165048) | Estuarine water microbial communities from San Francisco Bay, California, United States - C33_3D | ecosystem: Environmental > Aquatic > Marine > Unclassified | place: USA: California... | reverse complement strand
AGTTTCCGACCGAGTGCGTCACCGGCGTCACGCGGGACAAAATCATGTACGAGATTTGCTGGTACATTTGGAAGCAGAAACCGGCGATGGCCAATCGCTGAATGAGTTCACCGACGTTTAAACCGGTCGCCGCCATGGCTTGCGGGGTGAATCGCACGCCCTCAAGGCCCATGGCGATTGGCAGACACACCAAACAGCTGAGCATGGTGATCACGCTGAACAAGTTGATGTTGTCAATCGCACCCTTGATTGATGACAAACCCATCATCTTCTTACTCAACACGTTACGCGACTGGAACGTGATATTCGAACCCATGGCAGCGAAGAATCCCGCCCAGTTGAAGCTGACTTCAGTGATGGACGCCAATGCAACGCCCCCAACAACCGGCACGAGCGCTCCCACGACGGCGAGCGACGGAATATCCCCCAAGAACAACGCGCTGAGAAGCACCGAAAAGAATGGTTCCATCGCCTTGATCGTGTGCGTAAATGACACCGCAACCTTACCAAGCGAAACGTTCGTCAACAAGTTACCCACTGTGTGAATCACTGCTAACGGAATGATCGGCTTCAACATTTCACGGTTCAACGTCGGCGCCTTCTTCGCTCCGCTCGCCCACATCGCCGCAATCAACGCGCTCCCAACCCCGAGCTCAATGAACGTCACCGTCACTGGATACGGAAAGCTCTTCAAAATCTGCTTGTTGTAGATGTTAAACACAATGTTAAATCCATACCAGCACGCGAAGAGCGCGAGGAGCCCAGCCGCGCGAGCCGCATCCTTGCCTCGCCCGCTGAAAAAGTTAACCATCTTATCCGAGCCCTCCTCCGCTACACTCGACGCCGACGCGCACACCAAACGTCTCATAGACGAGGAATACACATGTGTATCTCTACGCGCGAACGTGCGCGCTTCTCTCGCCGTGTGCGCGCCGTACGCAGCGCATTCTCGCTCGTGCGCTCGCCCTGCGGCCGCCATCGATCGATCGACGGCGGCGCACGTCGCTCGCGCACGCCGCGCGCCGCCATGCGTGCGGCGCTTCAGCGACGCGTCGACATGCACGTATGCGCACGCGCTCACGTTGACAGACATCGCGCCCGATCGCGCGTGCGTCACCGTATGCCGTCTTTGTCTTTCGCGTGCGGTGAGAGGGTTACCCGTCTTTGAGGTTTTCACGCCATTTGAAAAAACACCCTAGAGTGGCGCGCGAGGGCGCATTCGTCGATCGAATGCTCGGTGTTCGCGAGACAACGTGCGCGCGCGAGGAGAATACAATAATGTTACATCGTCTAGGGGAGTCCGGGGAACATGCACGAGATTGTGCGGGGGTAATTTGGGAAAGATTTGACGTACCAGCGCTTGTTGGCGAGCGCTCGAGGGTATAAGTTTGCGGCGGTCCAAAATGCGAATGCCCACGCTGCTTTGGTGTTTGCGAGCATTGCGAAGCCGCACCACTCGATGAATTCGCCGAGATAGTGTGGCATGGCGAAATAATTGAATAAGCCGCCTTTGGGCATGACGTATTTGCCGCGCCGCTCCTTGGTTGGGATGGCTTTGGACGCCCGTCTTCGCCTCAATTGGGCTTCAGACGTGACGTTAATGATCACTCCAGCGAGCATGACGCTGGTACCGACCGCGATGCGCGCAGGTGATGGCATATGTGTCGTGTGTGCCATCTCAGCGCCGACTAATAAACCATTCACGACGTTGAAAGCGACCGCCGACGCCACCGTAACAAACGCCGTGTCGCCCAACGCGCGCGTCAACGGGTACACCACGGCGCGGTTAGCGTAGTGCGCGCTCCACAATAGCGCTAAAATGTGCACGTAATGCATATCACTTGTCGCCTTCGACGAGGCGAACTCGCGAAACACGTGCGAACCGCGCGTGATACCGAGCCATAGCGCGATCGGACTGGGAATCTCCTGCGCGAGCCACCCCAAACTGCCGTTGACTTTCATGCCCCAGGAGTTCGAAAAGAACTTTCCGTACGGTGCGTTGTACACGAACAGCGTCGCGAACGCACACACCGCGCTCGCGAGCCATCCCGTGAGGACGGCGTCGTGTGACAACATCGTGCGGACGTGTGAGGCTCGCGGCACCAGACGGGGTCACGCTGGGTCACACAACCGCCGCCGACGACGTGAAGTGTCAAAACAATCAATGCTTCACGCGACTCTTAGCGTTTAACAACTCCGCGCGCGTATAAAACGCTCGTTTCGCGTCAGATTTCTCCGCCATCATTCGCAGGTCGGATAGCACTAGAAAGATCAATGGCAATACGCTCAACAGCGTGACGAGTAGAAGCAACAAGTCGTCCGCGCGCGCCAGCGCGTCACAGCATGGTTCCTGATACGGGCTAAGGAACATGCGCGGGACATGTTCATCAATCGCAATTTCGTAAAGCGCGCTCGCTTGCTCGACCGCGCCTTCGCTCAAATCGTACTTTTTCTCATACGACGGCGTAAAGTCTAAATGCAAAAAATGTAGCTCGGCGTTTGGATTTGCCTCGAGCGCCTCAATCGGTGCTCGTAAGCAGTCCCTGAGCGCTTTGAACCCATACCACTCAAAATCATCGTCGTATGCGTTCGCATACGCGGTCGCACAGCTCCGATGCCCTTGCCAATTGTTGTCGCACACGTACCAAAACGGCACCACGTCAAATTTCGTCCACCCGCCGTACGTCACCGGCACCGCGCAATACGTCCCACTCGCCTCCGCGCCAGCGTTATACATGTACTTATCATCCTCACTCGGCAACGTCGCATTTAATTCCCCCATGTACTCAAACTTAAAATCATCAATCGTGACATTCACGAGAGATATCGCGCTATACGTCCCGGCGTCGCTCGGCAACGCATTCGTCAACGCCGCGTCCAACGTCGCCACCACCTTTGCCTTCCACGGACTCAACATCGACGTCGCACTCAACGTCGCCGGAAGCACACTCAACGCCAAACCAATCGTTACATCTCGCACATGCGGCGTCGTCGCCCTCGCGACGTCGTACAACGCCCCCAAAAACACCCCGCCGCACGCGCACGCCGACCCAAAGTACGCCCCCGCCGTGCACGCACACGCCGCGCTCGGCGCGTACGCCACGATCCACCCGCACGCGAACCCGAGAGATTTCAACACCGCGCGCTCGCCCGCGCCCAATTTCGCGCGCACGAACGCCCGCGCGCGCCGGGCGTGGCGCGTATAGTCGCGCAAGGCGCGGCCCATTCGAACGCGCATCGACGACTTCGCAACGCCGCGGACGCCGCGCGCGGCGCGTGCGCGCGGTGGCACGTACCCAGACGCGCGACGCGCGCGTTCGCGCGTCACGTACGCGCGCGCGCGGTGCCATAGCTTTGGTGTCGGCGCCATGAACTCGATGCGCCCGCGACGCGAAATGGCAACGGTCGCGCATCGACGCAGCACAAGATGCCGCGCGCGAGCGCCATCGCGGCGCTCACCGCGCTCGGCGCGGCGCAGAACGCGCTCGTGCCGCTCGCGAGCGCGGCGCAATTCGCGCTCTGCGGCCACGCGGGCGCGGGCGCGAGCGCTATCGCGGCGTATGGCTTGGCGCTGGCATCGACCAACGTCGCCACGAGCGCGTTTAACTTTGTTTCCGACGGCGTCGTCGCGAAAGTCGGCGCGTATCTCGCGCGTAAAGACGCAGCGCGTGCCGCAGCAGCAGCGCGTCTCGCCGTGGCGTGCGCGCTCGGCGCCGGCGCCGCGTCGTGTGCGATTTTGTTTGCGCTTCGTGACGCTTTATTTGACAAGACATTCGCGAAGCAGACGAAAGACACGACGGCGATGGCGCTCGAGGTGTTTGTGTGCCGCGCGGCGTGTGCACCGTTGGTGTGTGCGATCGCGGCGCTTCGCGGCGTGCTCGGCGGGTGCGGGCGAGTCGGTGCGGCGACGATGTTGAGCGCGCTGGGCGCGGCGCTCGAGACGGCTGTCGTGGCGTCGGCGACGTCGGCGCGTTTGAATTTAGATGGCATGGCGATGATGCGATGGATTGGCGTTGGCTACGTCATCGTGGTCATCGTTCAGTTTCTCGTGAGCGCGTGCGTGGTGGCGACGTTGCCGCCTCGTGGGGCGAGCGAGCCGCTGCGCATCTGGCGGGCGCGGATGTTGCCTCGTAAGGATGCGTTTGACTTTATGAGCGACGGCGCGTCCATGGTTGTGCGCTCGACGCTATTGCAGGCGAGCTTTTTTATCGCTGTTGTTATCGCGTCGAGGTCGTTCGACGCGTCGGGATTGGCGGCGCATCATATTATTTGTCAGCTTTGGCTCATCGCGTCGTACGTCGTGGATGGGTTGGCGACGTGCGCGAACGTTTTGGGCGCGCGATTGTACCGCACGGATATGCGTGAATTCAAGTCATTGTTGTATATTTTACTATCGCTAGGCGTGAGCGCCGGGGTGATGTTTAGTGCGATATTAGTGTGGGGTAAGACGTTTATTCCAACGGTGTTCACCGCCGACGCAGCGGCGCGAGAGGCGTTGGCGACGAGCGGCGTTTGGACGATTCTCGTGGCGGCGCAACCCATCAACGCGGCGGTGTTCGTGTACGACGGCTTCATCTACGCGTCGCATTCTTTCTCATACGTCAGGCAAGTTATGATTGCTGGTGTTGGTCTCGTGTTTTTGCCGACGTTATACTTGGCCAATCGTCCGACGGCGACGTTGCGCGGAATCTGGACCGCCAAATTGGCGCTCAACGCGTGGCGGTTAGTATGTTTAGTGGCGCGCGTGCACTTTTGGGTGCTCGAAACGCCTGAGTACGATGACGACGACGATGTTTCGTCTGAATTCGAATCGGAGTCGTCGCAATCGCTCGACGCGCTCGCCGCGACGCCGAGAGACGCGTACTACGAGCCGCTGCTCGACGCGGCGTCAGACGACGAAGACGAAGACGAAGACGAAGACGAAGACGAAAAAGAGACACGCGAATCAAATGTACAATACGAGTCGTCGTTAAAACCGTCGAAAATTAAGAGTGGGTATTCACCCATTCGCACACCAGAGATTTCGCTCGCCATGTCTCGCGCGTCGTCGACGAGGCGTTAGCAGAGGGGCGGGCGGCGTTTCGTGTGTACATCATGTAAATTTTATTTATGAATCACTCAGCTGCTATTCCATGTCGTCGTCAAAGTCAAAGTCAGACCCACTGTCATCCGCCGCGGCTTCTTCCACAGCCTTTGCTTCGCGACGGGCGCGCTTTTTCGCCGCGCGGGCCTGGTTTGGATTGTACTGCCCTTCGTTGCCGTACAATACCTTTTGTCGCGTCAACGACGCCTTGGTCGCCTGTTTCATCTCCGCCTGCTTGAGTGCGCGCGCGGTACGCCCCGCTTCAGTCGGGTCGCGTTCAGCGCGCACTGCGGCGTGCGTGGCGTCGTCAGACATGTCATCGTGCGCCATGTCGTCCGCCATGTCGTCGTCGTCGTCGCTCAAGTCGTGCGCCTCAATCAAGCCGCCGCCCAACGACTGCATGGGCACAAAGTCCCCGTCATCCTCGTTTTCAGGCAAACCGGCGATGACCGCCGAGGCTTCATCGGCGAAAACTTTATCCGCGTCGAACTCTTCGCTCCAGTTCACGACGACTTCAGCCGAGGCGTACTCCTTGTTCTTCGTGCGTTCCGGCGGAGCGGTGAAGTACGGAATGCGTCCATTGTTCCAATCCGTCAGCACGACGCGCGCGGCTTGCTTCATGTCTGGAATGCCACCCTTCTTCAATTTACCCTGTATGCGCGCCACTTGACGCAAGAAATCGTCAACATCGACAAATCTACCAGTTTTGTACATCAGCATGAGTTGCTCCGCCGGACATCGGCGAGTGATTTCGTGCACGGGGGCGATGGGATCCTCGAGGCGCTCAACCTTGACACAGTTTCGCAACGCCGCGGCACCGACGGATTCACCGAGTGCGCTGGCGAACACCACCCCTGGTGAGTCAATTAACTTGACTTGCTTATCTAATGAAATTTCTTTCAACACCTTGGTCATGCCCGGAGTGTTGCCGACGGCAGCCGCCGTGCGCGACCGCTTCAACGAGTTAATCAAGCTCGATTTACCAACGTTTGGGAAACCGACAATACCAACTGTAATCGCCGTCTTTAAATTTTTGTTACGCGCATAGTTTTTCAACATTTGCAATAACGTTTCAGCACCGAGAGCCTCGCCACCACCGAGCGCGGTGCCGGAGGATTTGAAGTTGGCGGCGCGAGAGCCGAGCTTTGTCGAACCCGTCGACGTCGCGCACTTAAACGCCACAGTCGGCATTTCTTCGCGGAAGTACGTCAACCAAGCCATGACGTTCTCTTTGGGTACTAAATCAATCTTGTTCAACAGCAGAATGACCCGCTTTTCGGGGTTCATCTTACGTACGAACCGTTCGACTTCTGGCGAGCGACACGCGAGCGGATCCCGAGCGTCGAGCACTTGAATGATCACGTCCGAAATCTCCACCACCTTGACAAACTCCTTGTAATATGCCCGCCTACTCGAATCATTATCTGCCCCATTCGCTTCCTTTTCGAGTTCATCCGCTAACTTTGCCGCCTTCTTCTCTTCGTAATTCGCCTCCTTTGTCTCCGCCAGCGCTCGGAGTTGCGCCAGCGTCGGCGCGGCGTGTCCCGCGTCCATCAACTCCTTGGCCAATTTCTTATTCTCCGCTCGTCTCGCCTTCTTCGCTTCAACTTGCTCCTCTTTCGCACTCTCAATCTTCTCATGCTCGTATTCAATCTCTTTAATCAAATCCTCCTTGTACGGCCACGCTTGCGGTATCCCCGGGTCCTTGGGTCCCTTCTTCTTAATCCCCAATCTCTTCAACCTATTCTCCTCCTTACGCTTCTTCTTATGATGCTCCTTGACTTTACGAATCACCTTATACTTTTGCTTCAGCGTCGTCCGCTTCGACTTGCTCTTCGTCGACTTTTTCGGCATCTTGACGCGCGTATATCAATCAAATCAATCAATCGCCTCGCGAGCACCTCGCTGCGCGCGCCACGTCGATGACACCCAAACGCCGACGCACCGACGCCGTCGCGCGATGCGTCACCGACGCCTTGACGGAAAAGTGCGCGCGCAAACGATGCGTGCGTGTGTGCGCGTCCGTGCGAGACGCGTGCGCGTCGACGTGTCGCGCGCGGTCGTCGCCGGCGTCGGGACACAAAGTGGCGGCGGCGGCGCCGGTGTGTTTTTTTACATTGGTGGCGTCAAAAAGTGCACACACACGACGACGTCATGGACGACGTCGCGGCGCAGCGACGGCACCCGCGCGCGCGTTCGTGGACGCCGCGCGCGTTCGTGCGATCGTCCTCGATCGTCCTCGATCGTGCGCGAACGTGCGCGGTCGTGCGCGGCGACGAGAGGCGCGGGAGCGCGCGCGCGTTCGTGCGTGCTGGCGCTATCCATTGGCGTTCGCGGGACGGCGATGACGACGGGCGCGGCGCGCGGCGCCCATCGATGGGCGCTCTTCGCGCTGGCGTTCATCGCCAGCGCGCTCGTCGCGGGTACCGTGTACGGGTGGCCGCCGCTGCGGCGGTTATTGCTCGAGGAAGACTCGAACGCGAGCGAGAAGGCGTTGGGCGCGGTGTTCACCGCGGGAAGTTGGTCCGTGCAGGGCGGGAGGTTCGTCGCTGGCGTATCGAGGGATCATTTCGGGACGAGATTTACGTGTTGTGCGTGTTTGGCGTTCGTGGTGGCGGGGGCGGTGATGATTGCGATGGCGAAAGTGGGCGACGACGCGTCGCTCACCGCCGGAATGTTCGCCGTCGGTTTGGGTTCGGGCGTGCAGTTGTGCGTGCAACCCGTGGCGGTGCTGTTTCCAGAGTACTCGAGCACGATTATGAGTGCGCTCAGTGGGGCGTTTCAGATTTCGGGGTTGGTGTTTTTGGCGCTCACGGCGGGAGGTGATCGTAAAATTGGGTTTTTAGTGTTCGCGGGGTGCGCGGCGGCGCTCTTGGCGACGTGCGCGTTCGCGTTGCCGCGCGGGACGAGTTTCCTGGAGACTACCGCCGCGGTTGACGACGAGGAGGAGGACGATAGTAATACGCATGGTCCGGAAGATGTCCCCGTCGCGGTGGTGGTAGTGCCGACGCGCAAGGAAGGCTTGATGAATGGTGAGACGCGTCGCGAGCAAATGTCGTCGCCCGAATTCATCGGCTTGGTCGCCTGGTTCACAATCGTCGTGTGCCCCGCGCAATTCTTCATCTCCACGATTGGTTATCAGATGGAACAAAAAGGAGACGTCAATGGCTCGTATTCGAGCATATTTTCAGCGACGTACGGCGCGGTTGCGATATTCGCCGCCGTGGGCGGACGCGTCGCCGACGCCGTCGGGTGCGGCGCGTGTCAAGGTTTTGCCACGGCGTGCATCGCTTTTTCATTCGCAATCTTAGCGCTTCCGTCGAGCGCGGGGTTGGAAGTACAAGGACTTGGTATGACGGTGTATTCTCTCGGGCGATTGTTCATATTCGCCATGTATTTCAGTAATATCGGTCGACGATTTGGTTTCGTCAACTATGGCACGCTCGCCGGCGTCGGGTTGTTAATTTCAGCGATTTGGAGTTTATTACAATATCCCCTGCTTGCGTGGGCCGTTGACAGCGGCGCGACGGGAGCGAATGTATTATGTATGTGCATGCTATGCGCGACAATGCCGTACACAGTGTGGCTCGCCAAGCGCGAACGTCTCGAACGCATCGAGCGTAGAAAAAGTTGAATTTGTATTACAGCACGCAAAATATTTCACCCCGCGCGCGCAGTGTTACAACGCCACCAACCGCTGCGGCTGTTGCTGCGGCGACACCACCTGAATCCGCGTCCCATGCGCACCCGCGACGTCGGCGATAATGTACGAAAACTCCAACTCACCCGTCTCGGCGTTTGTCCCGGCTTCCGCGTGCACCGTCGCGCTCCCTCGCGCCCCGCGCGCGTAAAATTGCACCCGTACCCGCTCTCGCCCGCGCCCATCGATGACGATTTGATGCGCAATTCTGTGCCTCGCAGAACGACTTCTCGACTCGCTGCCGTACCCCGTGAGCGGCGCACCGAGACTAATACGAATTCGCGGGTCGTCTTCGAGCTTTGTCATCGCCGCGTTGAACACTTTTTGCTCGCGCGGAGTCACCAACAACTCATTCGCCCCGAACCACACCGCCGCGGCGGCGACTCCGAGCCCTAACAAACCTACCACACCGTACGACGCGCCTTCAATCACGCTCACGGGTTTTTCGGGGATCCATTTATCGGTGATTTCGTCGTAGCGACCGCTCCGCTCGTCCCGCTGCTGCACCGCGTCGCTCGTCTCCGACGCCTGCTTCTTATTCTTATTCGACGACGACGACGACGTCGACGTCGACGTCGAGCGCGCGTGCGCGATGCCAGGTCGCGCCCCTGCGCGCGCGGGCGCGCCCATCACCCACGACGGCGTCGCGCACACGCACGCGTCACCGCGCGCGATTGGCCCCATCGATCCCATCGACGATGTCGACGCCGTGCGCGACGACGCGAGCGCGGCGCGGCGACTCGCGCGCGCGAACGACACCAACATACGTGTACGCGTGCGTGCGTGGCGTGTTCACGCGCGTGCGCGACGCGAGCGTCGATGTATGCGGGTGAGCTCGCGCCGATGCGATGCCGATGGCGATGGCGATGCCGATGGCGACGACAGTGTGCGTCGCGCGAAGCGCCATGTTCCTGCGCGACGCGGCGTCGAAACTCGCCAAGGAGCACGCCACGCGCGACCGCACGCTTCGCGAGCGCGCGCGCGCCAAGGAGAATGAAGACGCGCGCGTTGAACGCATGCGAATCGAACGCGAAGAAGCGTTACGCGTGGAACGCGCGGCGCGACGACGCGAGATGGAGGAGGCGGCACGTCGACGCGCGGCGCAGCGCGAAACGTACGGTGCGTCGGTGTCGTACAGCGCGGATTTAGCCGCGGAGGCGTCGCGCGCGGCGGAGGCGCGAGGGATACGGGCGAGGAAGGATGACAAGGCGCAGCTGCCGTCGGCGGCGCGAGACGCGCTCGGCGTCGAACGAAGCGGCCGTGCGTTCTTTAGAATTGAGCGCGGGTCGCGCGTGACGCATGTTGGAGTGCTTGATTACGGTGACGTGCGAGAGCGCGCGATTGGGCTGCCGATAAAGGTGATGCGGGCGTTGGGCGCGGATGCGAGCGGTTCGTTTGCCGACGGCGAAGACGCGACGGTTCGCGCGACGTACGTAACCCTTCCGCTCGGGACGAGGATGACGCTTAAACCGAAAAAGAATGACTTTGCGCGCGACTTTTTATCGATGGATGGTGCGGATGGGGACGTGCGGGAGGTGCTCGAGCGCGTGATGATGGGACGGAGTTGCGCGACGGTTGGAGACGAAATCGTCGTCGAGGACGGACCGCGGCCTCCGTACGAGCTCGTCGTGACCGCGGTGGAACCGAGCGTAGTTCATAGCGACGACGAAGACGATGACGACGAGGAGGAGGATGACTGCATGGTTGTCGATGGCGAGCCAGTGGCGACGAAACGCGCACACCCAGCGGCGGTGAGTCTACTCGAGACGGATGTCGAAGTCGACTTGGAACCGAGCGACGAATACGACGAAGTCATCCGACGCGAGCGGCGCCGGAAAGAAGAGTTTGAAGCCGCAAAAGCCAAGCTCGCGGAACGTGAGGTGCAGAAAACAAAAGATATCGAACTGCGTCAGGCAAACATAGCGGCGCTCAAGGCATCGATTAAGCCTGAGTCGCCAGACGACGCCTCGCCAGTCGCCAAGGTTCGATTTAGCCTTCCAAACGGTAGAGTCACCACTCGGCGCTTCGCCACGGATGGTTCGCGCACGACGCAAGACATATATGATTACGTGCGGTCCATGGATGATGATTTGTTTGATATAGAATTTGATTTAGTCTCGCGCGGCGGGGCGAGCGTGTCGGCGTCCGCCGCGAACGTCGACGCCTCGGCGCACATGGAGACCTTCTTCGTGAAGAAACGTACATAGAAGCTACAACAGTACGGCTAATAAAACGCTACATATAAATTTTCTGCTACTACCAGAACCCCCACTTCTCCTCTTTCGGATACACGATTAACGGCTTCAACGCGCGGCAGTCTTTGGAAATGCGCAAATGTCGTCGCATGCTATCGGCTTCGCGCGTTTCGAATCCCCGTCCGTTTTTCAAATACACAAAGCGCGAATGATAGCCTAAATTATGCGGACCATTGACGCAACACGACTTGTCTTTGCCATCGCACCGGTAGTAAATCACCGGATCGTTCAAAATCACCCCCTTTGCTTCCTGAAACGCCAACGCGAATAAAATCATCGACGAAAACGCGAGCGACGACGTGCCGACCAACCCGAGCCCAATCGTCAGCGACAACACCCCGCTCTTCGCCGGCCCACTCGCGCCTTGAAACGCAGAGATAAAATCCCCCGTATTCACCGTCGCTTCAAACGCAGCGAACGCGGCGGCGCTACACGCCACGCCGGCGATAAAAATCGGCCCAGCTTTTCGATGAAACGGATCCCGACCACCAACTTCGAGCGCCTCTCGCGCCGAGCGTTCGCGCCTCTCCGCCTCCTCGCGCTCTTTTTCAGCCATCACGCGCGCTTCTTCGTCGGCGTGTTGCTTGTTCACGGCGGCGGCGATCGCACGCCTCGTCACCGCAGCTTTCGCGCGCTGCGCCTCGAGCTGCGCCTCGAGCACGACATCTTTCGACGTCGACGGTGCCCTGCCGTCGTCGTCGCCGCCGCCGTCCGCAGACGCCGCGCGAACGATGGATGCGCGACGCCTGACCGCCGCCGGCGGCGGCGACGGCGCCACGGCGACGACGCGCGCGAACGCGGTACACGACATGATGTGAGGCGTCAACGTGTGCACAAGTCATCGTCACGTGATTAATCAATCAACGGCGTCGCCCACGCGATTCGCGAAACCTTCGCGTCGCGCGCGCGCGCGATGAAACGCGTTATGATCTTCCAACGCCGCGCCAGCGCCGCGCCAGCGCGATCGCGGATTGTGTGAAAACGCACAGAGCCCGACGTCATTCGTCGCCGCTCGACGTTTTCAACCATGTCGAGCGCGCGGTCGAACATGGCGCGGGATTACGTGCCAATCACCACGCACGCGAGCGGCGATGCGGCGTCTCGCGCGCGCGCGCGCGAGATGCTCGAACGCGTCGTGCGACGGGCGTCGCCAATCATGCAGCGACGACAGTTGCGCGTGCAGGCGTTGGTGGAGATGCCTCCACCGCGCGAGGTGACCATTTGGGGTGATAATTTAAACCACGGCGCGCGCATACGGTTGGTGCTTCGCGTGCGCGTGGACGAGGGTACGCGCAATCGGTCTCGCCGCTCGTCCGCGGCGGGCGCGACCGCGTATCGATGGATTGCCGATGATGAAGTGTTTGCGACGTTTCTTCACGAGCTCGCGCACAACGAGCGCGGTCCGCACGACGCCAAGTTCTACGCTATACTGAATGATATGACGATCCAGGCCGAGATGCACATGGCGAGTAACTTATACGTGTGTGGACGGTGCGTGGGTGGTGGCGATGGAGGCGGTGGTGTGGCGGTGTGGCGAAGCCCGAGACGCGCGGCGGCGGATGCGGCGCTTCGTCGAAGCGCGCGCGCGCAGCCGCCTCGTCGTCGTCTCGAATCCGATCATCAGAACGCGCGCCGACGCCCGAACAATATATCTGCGCGCGAAGCTGCGGCGATTGCCGCCGCCGCGCGCGCATCCGCCATCGTCGTCATCTCCGACAGCGACGAAGACGACGAAGACAAAGACAAAGACAAAGACAAAGAAAACAACCGAGATACTACTAAAAGCGCTGAAAGCGCCGTCGTCGTCATTGAATAAATGGCGTCGACGCGAAACGCCGAACGCGCACATTATTGCGCGCCGCGCGCGCGGTTTCAAAACCAACCAACCAACCAATCATCCGTAGCCTCCTAGGTAGCCCACACGTAGTCGTAGTCGCCGTAGTAGATGTATCATCATAACAAGATGAGTCACCCGTCAACGGCGGCGACACGAGGGCGCCTTCGCGCGACGACTGCTCGCGCACAGGCGTCACTCCGTGCGCCACGGATGCATGGATATATATAAAAATAATTTTCATGCATGGACGGTTCGCGTCTCGGATTCGAGGTGAAACATCGAAAAGCGACGCCGCGCCATGGAAAACGACGCGACACCAGCGCCGCGTGAGAAGGCGCCAGCGCTGATTTAAAGGTCAAGAGTGTACTTTTCATCGAAATCCGCTGGCGATGGTACCATGTTCCTGTACGAAATCGCGCGCGCTGTCGCGATTTGCGTCATTCGCGCCCGCGGCGCGACATCGCCCGCGCGGCGATTTCGCGTCACGTCGACGTCGGTCGCGCGCGCACGCGCGCGCACGCCGCCGAACACGTGCAAGTGAAGTATTTTACATTCGCTCGCGCGCCTCGTAGGGCTTGAGCGCGCGCGCGTACGCGGTACGGCGTCACAATCGCCGTCGCTCGCGCGCCATGGCGACACAAAACGCGCCCTTGACGCGTCGACCGTTACCATCGGCGAGTAAAATCATTTATGTTTTACTCGGACACTTGACCCATACTTAAAAGTAAAAACACACGCGAACGATGGGATTCGAACCCACGCGGGCAGTGCCCATACACTCACTGTAATTATCACACAGTATGAGTTATTAGGCGAGGTGTGATCCCCGCGAATATACGCATAATATTATGTTCCATACTACTCATATAGTATAGCAGGCGTACGCCTTAAAACCACTCGGCCACGTTCGCTTGGACGCGAGACAATCGCTCGTAGTTTTCCACTACAATACGACTGTCGCAAGTGTTCCTGACCGCAGAAACGCAAATGTGTCGTCGCTAGCGTGTGCAGAGGTGTCATGGAGAAACTTATGGGTACTTTTTTTGACTTCACGCGATCTTACGCAAGATTCGCGATGCCGACGACGAGGGCGTCGACACCTCGAAGTAACGACATAGAATGGTGCCAATAGGTACCCTTACTT
>Ga0222714_10004300_pt1 | contig 14031 bp, 31 predicted proteins | sample C33_3DmetaG_FD_165048 | JGI IMG/M metagenome (GOLD analysis project Ga0222714, IMG submission 165048) | Estuarine water microbial communities from San Francisco Bay, California, United States - C33_3D | ecosystem: Environmental > Aquatic > Marine > Unclassified | place: USA: California... | reverse complement strand
AGCAAGACCTACCTATTTGGAAACCACAGATAACATTATCACTAACATTGGACTAACAGAATCCGCAAAAAGAGATACAGGAGAAGTCTCTACAACCTTAACACATAATAGCATAGGTACAAATAGCACTACTGCTACCACATCAGATACGGACTTGAATACAGAGGATTCAGGTGGTTCATACGCAAGACTAGCCTATGCAAGTGCAGGACAAAGAAAGGTATCTAACCAAACAGCAAAATACGGTATGCTATGGCAGGACTCTAACGTATCAGCAGTTCCAATTTCAATCAAAGAATCAGGTGTTCATTGGCACGTTTCAGATGCAAACAAAATGCACGCAAGGGTTACATTTACAACATTCTCAATGACAGCAGGAGACTTGTTCGTAACTCAGATTAACGAACTACATCAAAACGGTTAAATACAACGGTGTTACACCGAATGTATGATTAAAACTAAAATATTAAAAATGGCTAGTTTAAAATCAGCGAAAAGAAAAAAGTCAGGAAAAATAGTAAGAGTGGAAATAGCACGAAAACTACAATGCAATCCTTCCTATGTTTGTGATGTATTAAACACAAGAAAGTGCAGAAAGAAACCTAGACGTATAACAAACAATGAATACAAACTAATAATAAAGATGAGAAATGGGTAAGAAATTATCTGGAATTGCTTTTGGCCAAAGAACAAAACAGAAAGGACAGAGTGATACTGATCAACTTGTAGCCTTAAAAAGGTTTTTAAAGGACAGGTTTGATATGGACTTTAAGAGGGAATGGTATGTCGGCTTTGAACAGGAACAAAATTACCTTTGCAGAATTGCTGAAGAAGTTGGAAGAAATGAATCTAGAAAGTTCATCTGGAAAAACCCTGACCTCCTCTGTATTGATAGAAAGTACGGACTTATTATCATTGAGCTTGACGGTGCTGTCCATGACAGAAAGGTTAGAAAAACTCAAGAGCGAAATAAATTATTTACAGGAGCAGGAATCAAACTTATTGTCCTTAACATTAGCGATATTAAGGAAAGTGGAAAAACAATCAAAGAAGCCTGCGAATGTGAAATGTTAAAGTTGATTGGACATGGACAATGTTGAAGCCTTTGTTTTTGAAAGAACTCTGAGACTAATATCAGAGGGTAAGATACTAGGAAAACACATAATGGATTATTACAAACATCAAATCAAAACACATAAATAGTACCGTACCGAACCGTAAATTGTGGTAAAGGTTTGTTATGGTAATTGCGAAAGGTTTAAATCTGAAACAGTTGTAAGACCCATTTACGAAAATCATACCAGGTGTACCAAATGTCAAGTCTATTATGAAAGAAAAACTTTGGTATGTCCATGTTGCAAATCAAACACTAGGTCCAAACCAAGAAACAAAATGGACAAGGAAAAGTATATTAATCCGACATTATATGTATAGTTATGAAAAAGAAATCTATGAAAAAGAACTACGATAAGAAATTCTATCTATACATTCCAAAATGTTTTGAAAAGGAATGGGATGAATTTAGAGAAAGAAATGGCAGAAGAACTGGAAGGGAACTACTGTTAAAAGTATTTGGAGTAAGAAATGAAAGAGTATAAGGATGGAGTCTTTAAGGAACTAGACGAGATTACTCCTAAAGATGAAGAACAGAGAATATTAGTAAAAGGCATAGTAGTAGGACAGGGAGATGTAGAACATTATCCTATAATGATAGTAACAGAATGTCCTAGATGTGGTGTAGAGGACAGTTGGGAACAGGATAAATTAGATGATGATTGGAGAACTGCATACGTTATGAGAAAGTGCGACAGGTGTGCAGAGGCCATGAGAGAAAAACAGGTGGACAAGGGAATGGTAAAGAAGATTATAGTATCAGAACAGAACAAGGACAACCCAATATTTCTGACCTGCTTCATATACGGAGATGATATAAACAAAATCATTCCAGGAAAACAGATAAGAATGGAGGGAATACTGCGTTCAAGAAAGAGCAAAAAGACTGACCTGACTTACAAAAAACTATTTGATGTAATGAGGTTTGCATTAGAGGAGGACAAAGTAATCATGCCAAGTGAGGATGAGATTAAAGAATTTGATGAAATGGACAAGACTGAGATTATCAAGAGTGTTGCTCCACACATAAAGAATATGTATACATTAAAGGAAGCCTTGTTAATATCAAGTCTAGGTGGAGTAGAAAGAGATACGTTCAGAGGGGATATTAATACATTAATGCTAGGAGACCCTGGAACTGCCAAGACACAGTTGTTAAAGTTTGTAAAGATGATGAACCAGAAATCGGACTATGTTAGCGGAACTTCGGCTTCTGGAGCAGGTCTATTTGGCGGAATCGATAAGACTCCTGACGGAACTCATTACGCTAGAGCAGGTGCAGCAGTAATGTGTAACGGTGGAGTTTTGGGAATAGATGAGATGGAAAAGATGAATGATTATGACAGGGTATATGCACACGAAGTCATGGAATCACAAACATTTACTTTGAGAAAAATAATACCTGTAACATGGCAGGTAAAGATTAGCATAATTGGAGCAGCGAACCCAAAGAAAAGCAGATGGAATACGGAACTTACAATCAATGAGAACGTAAATATGCCTGACTCTCTGCTTTCACGTTTTGGTTTAATCTTTCTTGTAAGAGACATTCCAAACAAAAGTGATGATTTGGCAATAGCAGAACATTTGGAAAAGGTCCTTATGGGAGAACTAGAACAAACATTACCAATAGACAAACTTATGAAGTTCATTAACTATGCAAAAAGACTTAGACCAAATCCTACAAGGGAAGCACTAGAGAAGGTAAAGGAATGGTGGGCAGATTTAAGAAATACAGATCAAGCAGAAGGCTCAATAGCAGTAGACCACAGAACACTATATGACTTGCACAGAATGGCACAAGCATACGCAAAACTTGACCTAAGTGAGACAGTAGATGTAACTCATGCACAAAGGGCAATAGACTTGCTAAAGGAATCACTAAAGACTTTGGGTATGAACACACCTGGAGAGAGAAATGCAAGCCTAGTAAATCAGTTCGACAAGCAGGGATATACTGCATGGGTATTTGAGAAACCAATCTCGCATGATGCAGCAATAGAAAAACTATGCGACAAGCCAAAGTGGTTCCCTACTGAAATGAAGGCAGCAGAGATGATTAGAGACCTGAAGCGATATGGTAAAATACTAGAAAGTGGAGGTAAATACTCATGGGTAAGTTAAAGTTCTTTGACCTATTTGCAGGTGTAGGAGGATTCCGACTTGGTATGGAAAGAGCAGGACATGAGTGCGTAGGAGCTTGCGAGTGGGATGAAAAAGCTAGGGAAACATATAATAAGAACTTTGGACATTATCCAGAGTATAATGATGTCAAAGATTTGCAACCTTACACACTCCCACAATTTGATGTGCTTTGTGCAGGATTCCCTTGCCAAAGTTTTTCAGTTTGTGGGAAACGAATGGGTTTTAATGATACCAGAGGCACTATGTTTTTTGAAATTGCTAGGATTGCAAAAGTCAAAAGACCACAGTTTCTATTCCTTGAGAACGTCAAAGGGTTACTCTATCACGACAAAGGGAACACTTTCAGAACAATCCTCTCCACGCTTGATGAATTGGGGTATGATGTGGAATGGCAGGTATTTGACAGCAAATATTTCGTTCCGCAAAGAAGGGAACGTACCTTTATTATCGGACATCTTAGAGGAGGAAGTACCAGAAGAATATTTCCTCTCGGAGACTATGACAAAGAAATTCCTGGAAAAGAACTTAAACAAATAGGTAATATAGATACAAAAGGTCATAATTCTATATGGGGTAGAGTTTATGATACAATATTAGCACCAACATTAAACGCAGAAGGTGGTGGACTTGGAGCTAAGACAGGCATATTTGCAGTTTCTTTTGAAAATACAAAGGCTAATGGCAGGAGAATAAAAGATGATGGAGATCCTAGTTTTTGTTTATCAACAGCAGGACATATAGGAATATTAAAAGATAGGAGGTTAAGAGTATTAACACCTACAGAATGTGAAAGACTACAGGGATTTCCTGATAACTGGACTATAGGTAAAAAAACTCATAGAAAGAAACAAATGGGTAATGCAGTAACAGTAGATGTAGTGGAATACATAGCAAGGGAGTTAAGAATTGGGTAAGTTAGCAGATGCAATAAAGCAATACAAGACTAGCCCTATGAAAAGTCCTGCTGAAAGAGAGGCTAAGGAAATAATCATACAGATAACAGAAAGTCAATGGTGGAAAGATAACGTAGGTAAGGAGTTCAAATGGCCTAGAAAAGACTATAGTGGAAAGAGACGTTTTGGATATTATCGTGATGAAGGATTCTATAGTGTTGGAAACTTTATACTACATGAGTCAGATAAGGAAACGATAACTTTATTAAGACAGTATAGAGGTAATAAATAGTTTGCGTGATTTAACAATACCTGAAATTCAGGCAAGGTTTGACAATCATCAAAAGCTCCACGAATTTGAAGTTGATATTTTATTTGATGTAAAGAATCTAAGCAAGGAACAATACAGATGGCTATGCAAAGGTTACAGAAACTTTACAATCTTTGATATTGAAGCACAACTATTTGATGCAAGAATGGGATATGTAATCTGCTGGTATGCTCTTAGATGGGATATACTAACAGGAGAGAAAGAAATGTTATATGATCATCTAAGTCCAGATGATATGAAAAAGGGTTACAAGACAAAGAACTTTGACTTTGACATCAGAATACTACAAACACTATCAGATGAACTATCTCAGGCAGATGTGGTAATAGGCCATTACATTTCAAAGTTTGACCTACCTTATGTAACTGCTAGATGCCACTTAACTAAACAGGATAATCTGGTTCCAAAGTATAATGACTTTAGAATAATAGATACTTGGAGAGTAACCAAGAACAAATACAATATGTATAATTCAGGAGGAAACTCTTTAAGAAATGCAGGTAGGGTAATCGCAGGATATGATGACAAGACTTCAGTAGACCTGTTTATCTGGAAGAACATCTATTACAAGGATCATCCTAAATGGAAGAAATCAATGAAGTATATCTGCGACCATTGTGAGATAGACGTATACCAGAACTTTGATGTATTTGAGAAAGAGATGAAAAGAATACCTGTTGGAGGTGCTTCTATATGAAAGCGGTTGATAATGTTAAAATTAGTCTTGAAATTACTATGGAGGGAATACCATATAAAGTAGATGAAGAAACATTTAACTCTATAACATATCTAATAATGGAGAGTCTAAAATGATTGGTCTATGTCATGGGTGCTGGGCTAGTGGAGTAATACTATCTTTAAACAAAAAGGCACAACCATTATGTGAGAGATGTTACGAGGAGGAAGCCTGTAGATGCATTTCCACGTAGGAGAGGGAGATGACGTACATGGGGAATATTCTCCTTATGACGGTAGTATAGACATTTGGCTAGGTGGACACTATACAATTTGGGGTCTTTTTGATACCATAATACATGAGCAACTTCATCAGGCAATAGAGGAAAACTGTCCTGATTCAACTACAGAAAAACAGGATCATTGGATTATTCAAAGACTATGTTTTTAGATTGGTGGGCTAGAAAGACTACCGAATGGGTAATACTTATGGCAGTTATCCAAGTGATACAGATACCTCACATGGTATGGAATGGAGACCTTTTACTTGAAGCAGGATATGTATCAAGGGTAAATCCTGTGTATGACTTTATCCTTTATGGTGTGGATTTGATCGAAATACCAAGCATAATGATAGCTTTATTAACTATAGTTGCAAGAATAAAAAATGGTAAATAAGAATTATGTCGCAGGAAGGTCTTTTGAATATAGAATCATTAAGTGGCTCATCAATAGAGGCTACTATGTGGTTCGGTCCTACGCGAGCAAAGGAGTGTTCGATTTGGTTGCTGTACCTCCTAGAGGTTCCAGGCTTTCTAGAGCGTTGCTCATTCAAGCAAAATACTCAAGGAAGAATAAAATTAAAATTACAACTGAAGAAAAGATTAGACTGGGAGCAAGTGCTAACAAATACCAAGCTTTCTGTTGCATCGCTTATAACGAGAACAGAAAACTTAAATGGAAGTTAGTTAATCCATATTATTATGTCAGAAGAAAAAAACTTTATTGACAAAACAACTTCTCTGAAAACTGTAGAGAGAGTAAAGTTCAAACTTGTTCCTTTTTCAAAAGGTTCAAAGATAGAAATTACTTGGGCTTTTAATCCAGAAGATTCTACACACATTGACCAATTCCTAAATGAAGATCCACACAAGAACAACATACTGTTGGCACTTGAAGGATTCAAAAAGATAGCAGAGAAGAACTTAGGTGCAAAAATCTTACAGGATGAGTAACACTTATATTCCCATTCTTTTTATACTAATCAATGATTACAAAAACTGAGGGTGCAGAAGATCAATGCCCTTCCTGTAAGCAAACTCTAGTTTGCAGAGAAATCACATACAAAGATACAAAGAAACTTCAATGGCAATACAAAGACAAAGAAGTTGCTCACTTTGCATACGATTTCAAATCAGGGAAATCATCCTGTAAAGAATCAGCACAAGCTGGATCAGAGGCAGGAGCAAGAGCAAATCCTAGCAACCAAGAACAAATCCATATTGACAAAATTGACTTGCCTATGGACCAGATTGCAGATATTAATAATGCTGCAATAGATGGAGCCAAAAGAGCAATAGTTGTGCTTAGTGCAGTAACAGCAGTTTGTCATGGTTCAGGTATTACACATCCTGCAACGATTGGAATGATTTTCAATCAGGTATGTGAGCAGCGTAGATATAGTGGTGCATAAACACTTATATACAAGCTTTATATACTAAAACCTTTTTTTTATTTATATTGGATTTAAATAGTGAGAGAATAAAGATACTGGATGAACTAGCAAAGGCTAATGATATTATCAAGAACAAGAAACAGTTAATCAAACAGTTGGCAGAGAACCTGGAAAAGAGTTTAGACTCTCCTTATGTAACTACTTTGGCTAAGAACGTAGGCATTGAAAAGCCTGAGAAGAAGGACATTTCACGACTTATCACAAGATTAAGAGACAACCATTTCCCTAACTTTTCTGAGAGATATGTAAGGGAATGTCTACCTGAAGAATACAAACAGGAATACACATCAGAAAGACAGGAGACTAAGGTAATGAGGGTCAATATGGAGAATGATGAGCAGAGAGAAGAACTCAGATCAATGATAAAGGAATGGGATAGAAAGAATACTCCTGCAAAGGACATTATCACTAAAGCAAACAAGGAACAGATGGAGAAATACACCTGGAATTGTCATATAGCAGAGGAACTAGCCATGATTGCAATCAAGATGGAGAACGAACACATGGCAACAGATGAAAAAGGAAAACCATTACATCAGCACGAAGAAAAACTATGTAAGGAATATGCAAAGAGGGCAAAAATGGTAAGGGATTCAAGATTCGCTACAGATGCAAACGCTTATGAGGCAATCATTGTGGCCTGCAATACTACAGATTCACTAAAGAACGCAATTAGCGGAGAATGGGAGTTTAAGACAAGATGGGAAATAGATGATGATGAGCAAAAATGCAGGGAATGTATCAAAGACGAATGTAAATCAGATAAATGTAATCACGAGTGTCATAGAGTAGTAAGACCAATGACTACAAAGGGATTGAAATACGCAATTAAAACAAATGATGACTTGGCTAAACTAGACAAGAGAATCAAGAGACTCACACAACTTGACAATGATATATGCAGAATAGGAAAGATCCTTTTGGAGAATCCAGATACTTTGGAAAAACTTGGACCTGTTGAGATTAAAAAACTAATGTATTCACACGTTGAGAAAGATGAATGTCTACAATGTGATTTGTTCCTAGAAAAGAATCCTAAATTCTTTGATACCTTTAAATAGTTTAGGAGTATAAAAGTGTTATGTGGACCTATGATTGGTATCTTGATCTGATAGATTATGGTATGCAGCATGGGAACAATTTTTTCCTTAGACATGATGTAGACATTTCATTAAAGAAAGCACTTGAAATGGCAGAGATAGAAGCATCAAGACAGTTTCATTCAGTATACTATATCCTTTTGTCAAGTCCGTATTACAACGCACTAAGTCCTGAAAACCTTGAACGAATCAGGATGATAAAGGATTTGGGTATGGAGATAGGATTACACTATGATGCAAACATAAAAGATGGGGATGCAAATGATCACAAGAATGAGATATGCGTACAGATTGGTCTTTTGGAACATCATATTGGAACAATCGGAGGACACAGCGTAACATTCCACAAGCCTGTAATGGGCAAGGATGCTGACTTTGAACTTGTAAATCTGTTAAACAAAGAGGAGGTATATGTTCCAAACTTTGATGAAAGATTCAAGTATATCTCAGATAGCGGACACAACTGGAGAGAAGATCCAATAGAGGCATTTAGCGAATCAAAGGAGATACATCTTAATACGCATCCAGAATGGTATAATGATGAGGAACAAAGCATGAAACAATGTATCTATTCACTTAGATTGGACAAGGAAGCAGATAGATTGATGAGAAAAGAGGTAAGGGATATTAACGAATACTTGAGGAGAATAAACAATGACAAAGAAATGGCATAAGTGTGAAAAATGTAAGAATGGAACAGAAGGTATATATGTTAAGATATGTTCAGAAACAGGAGAGCCAATAGAGGATTATAAAATGCAGTATGAAAGATTAACCAAAGTATACAAGGATGACAGAAACTTTGTAAAGCCTAACTGGAGAGAGACATGACTAGAGACCTTGCTAACTTGTCAGAGACTTTGCGTGCAATAGATGACGTAAGGAAAAAGATTGAGGAGTATGCAGGAATACTAAACCAAATGAAACCAGATAACATCTTTGAGAAGAAAGCATACGAATACATAAAGGATGAATGGAACAGATACCTCACAGTAAGACACTCATTAGAAAAGAGGAAAGAGGAACTTGAAGAATCCTAACATTTTATTGGGAGGAATATGCTTAGATGGACTACAAGAAATACCTGAACCTTACAAGAAATATCTAAAGATTCACAAGAACGTATACATAAAGACAGGAACAATACTATGTGGAGAGGGCTTTCACTTTACTAGACAGGAAGATAATACTTTAAAATTTAACCCACATCACAAGGGATTAGTCATAGGGAACAACGTTTGGATAGGATCTAACTGTACGATTGATAGAGGCCGTGTAAAACGAACGGCGGTCGGCGGCGGTACTAAAATTGACAATGGTGTCCACATAAGCCATAATGTAGAAATAGGAAAAAATTGCATCATAGGAACAGGAGCCATACTATTAGGGTCATGCAAGGTAGGAGAAGGTAGTGAGATATGGTCCAATGCTATCATACATCAGCATGTAAATATAGGAAAGAATTGCGTAGTGGGAGCAAATACATATCTAAGAAAAGACCTGGAGGATAATATGTGTGCGTATGTAAGTAATGAGACAGGAAAGTTGGTAATAAAACACAGATCAGAAACCAAAAAATATTCAGAAAAAAATTCAGAAAAAAAGGGAGGGGGGGGTCTAAAAAATTGTCTCAATGGGAAATGTTCAGTAAATTCTACGTGGTAAGAAAGGGATAAAAAGCCTATAAGAAGGCTATAGGTATTAAATTTTTTTGACCGAAACACTTATATACCCGAAACACTTATATACCCGAAACACTTATATAGTACCGTACTGTACCGTACCCCTTTAAATACTGTACCGTACTTAAATATACATACACTTTGAGAAAATTAAATCAGAATTTCACAAAGTCTGCACTTTGTCACCAGGTGGGCCAAGTTGTCCAGGTGTACCTTTGTCAAAACGAATGATATTATTCTAAAACTTTGTAATAAAAAAAGGTCAAAGCATTAGGCTAATACTTGCATACTATGACGTTAAAACGTCTAGCCTATGCTATGACTTAAGATTTTGTATATTTTCTTTCCATAGACTTCATTTGAAGATAAAATTGGATTTGATAATAAAGGTCCTTTTTACTATCTCCAAAAGTTGCTTCTATGGAATCAATCCCACCATGTTCTAAACCTATACCTAATTGTGAATAACCATAACAGTTATTTGTTCTAATGTTTAGGCCTGAACTTTCAGCTAGTCTTTCAATGGCAAAATCTAGGGCTTTTTGTGTTACTCTCCAGGTCATGTCTTAAAGTCCTGTTGAATAAGCCCATTTATCAAACTTATTCACGTTTGTACAATCTTCCCAACTAAGACTTAGAGAGTTTAAGAGATATTGAATTTGTCTGTTTGAAGTCATACTACAATCTTTTCTAATCTCGCAAACGTTATTTTCTTTATCGTATGCGAATATTATCGTATCATAATGACGGCAATAAATTACACCATTAGATATGAAGATTGAGGCGTTTTTGACAGTTTTAATATCTTTTATTTTCTCTTGATTTGCTTGTTCGATTGTTTCAATCAAAGTCATTGAATTATAATTATACGTATACTATTAAAACATTTGTATTAATTCTCAAACCTGGAAAATACTATATTGATTTATATTGATGTGTGAACTATACGTATACATGGAAATTCAATCCAACACACAAAAAGGCGTTGTTTATGAAACTACCGCCTTAAGTTGTACTTGCAAGGGATTTTTTTATCGTGGAACTTGCAGCCATCAACAAGAAGTAATGGAGATGGAATCATGAAAACTATAAGTTTAGAAATGAACAAGCTTCTTGATTTAGTCTATAATCTAGCAGATGCTTCAGATGGAGTATCTGGAGACTTGGAAACAATCATCGGCGAATTAGTCGACCATGTAGAAAACATGGTTGATTTTAACGATGATATTTGGGGGTCTTGGAAATGAAGCACTATCATGTTTTAAATGGTATTCCTGGATGCTTAGCCGATAATAATCAGGTTTACAAAACAAAACAAGAAGCTAGAGAGGGATTAAAATGGACAGTATCACAATTAAGAGATATTGAACCTTATGAGGGTAGTTTAAATCATGGTAGATTTAATGCGATACATGGTTTTTATTATGCTGAAATAAGTGAGCCTTGTTATGAGTCTGAATGTATGGAGAACCTAGAAGAATGAAAACAAAATATAGAAAAAATATGGTTTATCATATTGCTAAATCAGGCGTGGATATTCATCATAATGAAAAAATAATGTGTGGATTATGTGGTAAAGATGACGAATGAGGGATATACTATGATATACGAAACTATTATATTAAGCTCTCTAGCCTCACTCTTAGGCGTGATATATGGTGGTCTTGTGTAATGAGAATGAAGTTAATACATGAACTAAGTGAAATTTGGAGACAAGCGGAAAACTCATTATTAGATTATGATGATAAAAAGGCAATTGGACTTAAAGATAAATTTACTAATAAATGTAAAAATCTTAAGGAAGATGAACTTTTAGAATTATCTAAGATATTGGATGGAGATGCATGTTAATGACAGATAAGGAAATAATAAAGGTCTTACCAATAACAAACAAGAATAATAAAGCATACATAGAATCTGAAAATAAACAGTATTGGATAAATAAAGGCGTGCCAGCTAATCAAATTGAGGCTCATGGTGGACAAGATGACGGAATTACTTTATGGGAGTTTGTAAGTTTGGAGACTAAAAAATGAGAGTATGGAACGAAATAAACCCTAGTAGACTATGCAAGAAGCACTTATTGGCAGAGCATAGAGAGACTTTATGCATTTATTCAGTTATTACCAACAATAAAAAGGGATATAGCAAGCATCCAGAAACTATAAGATACAGAAATAATTTATCTGCTTTAGTCTATAGACATCGACAAATTACAAAAGAAGCACGTAAAAGACATTATAATTTTAAAGAATTGCCTAATTCATGTAATATCTTAGCCTTAAATCATGCTGTTAAATCATGGGATAATCAAGAATTATCTTTAAGTCTCAAAGATTGTGAATGTATAAAAGATAAGGAATAGGAAAAAAACCACTAGGATAAATAAAAAGAGTATAGAGATTATTTTAAACAGATGTAAGGGTTATGATGAAAACCTTTACCGTTTTTTCGTGGTATTTGTTTAAAAGTAAATGGGGTTTTTTCTTCTAAGATGTCAAAATAATCGTCTAGCGTACAATCATATTTTCTTTTAAACTCTTTATTGTATTCTATGGCATTTCTATTCCAGCAATTCATAAAATCTGCTGATTCTAATGCTTTAATGATTTTGTTTGTATTCATACTATCTATACGTATATCTTTAATATAAACCTATCTTATACCTATATTTCCACTCTAGGCATGAGGTATAAAAGGATAATAACGTGAGAAGGAAGAAAACTACTATGAATAATATATCAATGATTATTATTTAAGCAATCATAACAAATAGTCTTATAACCATAGACATCATTATTACAACCATTATTCATGCTTATGCAATATTTACATTCACACATAATATACGTGTAACATACTTACTTATAATTGTTTGTTAATTACTTCCCTATCTTACTAAATAATCAAGGCCGCCTAAACACTTATATACATATTTTTGGGATATATAAACAAATATTCGCCTGAGCAATGTTTATATATACATTTGTTTAGTATTTAAAGCCATGTTGGACTCCAAGGTCCTTATATACCCCCCAAAATGTGGGTAATATAAACGTTTGCTTCGCCCACCTGGAGTATATAACCTTTGCGAAACACTTATATGCTAGATGTGCCGACCACAAACACTTATATTAGGCCTATGCGTATAGATAGTAAGAATCAGCTCGTAATACTCAAGCCCATGAGGCCTAGGTGTGATGATTGAGGGTAGCGACAGGATTCTTTTTTTTGGTTTAATTCATATTTAAGTACCGTACATTCAGGTACTTAAATAGGCCGAGGCCACGCCTACACGCTTGGGTAATATAAACCTATCGTTGATTCTAAAAAAAGTGAATCCGCCGTAAGGTTTATATATCAGAAAAGCCAGGCGTTTTTTAAAGCCGAAATAATTTTCCGAAAAGTCGCCTAAGATAGGGAAGTCAAACCCTATATCTCAAGATTAAGCTAGCCTCACTTGAATTGTTAGTCTTACAACCACTTAGGCAATTATATTATATCTATAGGTGTATTTATTCCTTTCTATGCATTTTTTCTCTTAATTCTACTCGTTTCCAATATAATTTGTTATCTTTAACTCTATTTTCTATCTCACTAAAGTCTAATTTTCTTCCTTCATCTTTTTTATGTAGAAAAACTATCTTCAAAGTGCTACTAGAATACTCAGAATGTGCTAAAATCAGAAGTTTATAATCTCTTTTCTTTAAAAATAGCCTTAATGGTTCTATATCTTCTACATTAATATCATAGGGATAACATACAAAAGATCTTCTTCCTACTCTAAAAGGATGATCAACATTAAAATGTGGTAATTCTCTAACCATATACTCCCCACCTCTATAATAATGGTATCTACCTTGTCTCATTCCTGTTACCCATAATGGTATATCTCTGCCTTCCATATCTATCTTATACATAAAGGGGTATTTATTCCTTTCCCTTTATGTTTCTGGATATACAGTCTCTATACACTTGTCACACTCTTGCCAAATAGGTTCATCCTCAAAGAACTCTCCACACCTAGGACATTTTGTGTGATACTTCATGCCCATACTACTCCTGGTCTTATCTCCCCTATGATATACATACATTCTTTACATTCCTTATGCCCTTTTCTTCTTACCCTAGAATTGGTTACTTTGATGACTCTATCACATATCCTGCAACGCATAATACTTCTCCCTAGTCATATTGAACCCACACCTTTTGCATATTAGCCAATGCTTTCCTGTATTTGTTGAAGTCTTTGTATCAGTTACCAATAGGACCCCATCCCTAGGACATTTGGCTATCAATAGTAATCTACCTCACAGTCAAGGCATATCCACTCACTAAAGCAAGGATTACCACATAT
>Ga0222714_10004299_pt1 | contig 14031 bp, 7 predicted proteins | sample C33_3DmetaG_FD_165048 | JGI IMG/M metagenome (GOLD analysis project Ga0222714, IMG submission 165048) | Estuarine water microbial communities from San Francisco Bay, California, United States - C33_3D | ecosystem: Environmental > Aquatic > Marine > Unclassified | place: USA: California... | reverse complement strand
TATTTTCATTAGAATCACAATTAATATTATTTTGTTTAATTATAGAATCTATATCAGTTTCCGAAACATAATATGGATTTTTGATATATTCATCATATATATCAGCATCAGTATAAGAATTCCCAAAAGATGCATAAGAATAATTAGAGCTATTCATAGTTGTAACACAGGCCATTATGTTATTATCTTCTTTTTGAAGTATAATTAATCTTTATTTAGAATATAAATATAAATCAATTTTTTATTGAATTATACTTATTTTTTATAGTGTGTAAATAAATTCATGAATAATGAACTTAATATTGAGAATAAATGAATAAAATAAAAATCTTATAAATCATTAATGGATAAAAAAAATAATTCTGCTTCTAATAACGCAGTAAAAACAAAAGTACCATTAGCAAATAACCAATTAAAGGTTAAAGCTAACAATATTAGTAAATCTAACAATATTAGTAAAGCTAACAATATTAGTAAATCTAACAATATTAGTAAAAATATAAAAGGAGATAATGTTTCAATATTTAAAAAAATAAACAATTTTGTTGATAAAAATTTGGTAGTAATAGGATTGGTTATATTATTAATAGTAATAATATTATTAACATATTTCTATTCAGATTTTTTTAGACCAAATAACAAAATAAAGAAATTAACTAATAATTTAACTTACAATAAAGATAGAGAAAGAATTGATTTTTGTGGAGATGATAATTATATAAAAGATAAAATAAGAAGTGGTGTAAAACTAAACAAAAACGAAAATAGTATAACATTTTTAAATCCAAATGTTAATTTATATGATTTAGGTTTATCATCCGAATACTATATAAATATTGAAAATAGTGATTTAAATGATAATGGAGCATCAAATTATTATAAAGTAGCAAAGGTTTCAAACTATAATAAAATATATTTACAGAAATCTGAAGATAGTGAGTCAATAAGAGAAAATGAAGAAAAACAAAACAATGTTGTTGTAACATATTTTAGGCCATCATCAAATAAAAATATTTATAAATACAAACTATTAACAGACTATTATATTTGCAGTAGTTTCAATTCATTTTTAGTTGGAAAACATAAACTAGATTATTGTGATGTAAATATGATAAATAGGGCTTTACATTTTGGTGCTAGATACATTGAATTAGAAGTAATGAATAAAGAAGTAAAAAATGATACTGAACCTATTGTATGTACAGGTATTGAAAAGGGAAATATTATAACTTCACTTAACTATCTAATGTTTGATGATTGTATAAGACAAATTGCAGGATATGCTTTTTCAGAAAAGGCTATAGCAAACTATAATGATCCTTTATTCTTATATTTAAATCTTAAGACAGGAACTAATGTTAATACAAACAACAAAATACATGATATTATTGTTGAAAATTTAAGTAAATATTTATTAAGTAGTGATTATAACCATATAAATATTAGTAAATTAACATTATGTGAATTAAGAAGAAAAGTAGTTATATTAACAAATAAACCATGTCCTGGATCTACATTGGATAATATAATTACATGTTCTAGTGATAAACCATATTTAAAAAGGATAAAAATGAGCGATTTAGATAGATTTAAGAATTCTAAAACACCAAAATTGGAAATTATATCAAGAAATGTGAGATTTAATAACGATTTAGATTCATATGTAACAATATTTGATAAAAACATGGATTTAATCAAAAGTGGTGTAAAGGCCGGAGATGTTATACAAATTAATAATGCTAATAATCCAGTAAATAATAGTGGTTTAACATTAAATAAAATAAAGAATGTAACTAAAAACATGATTATATTTGAAACACAAGGATTATTTGTTGACGAAAAACCAGGACCCCAAATTGTCATGAATATTTATGACGAAAGTTATGTGTCATTAAGTTCAGGTATTGAAGAATTTAATAAAGAAAATATAACTATTGTGGTACCAGATACTGAATTTTACACTAAAAATTACGATTATAAAAGAGCACAATATAGAGGGTGTCAATTTGTTACAATGAATTTCCAAAACCAAGATAAACAAATGGAGAAATATTTTAGACAGTTTCAAAAACGTTCATTCCAATTTAAACCAGAAGTTTTAATTAATGAAATAGAATTACCAAAGGCAGTTTCTTTAAATTCTTTGGTTCCAAAAGAAAAATCAAGTGCTAAATATAGTGTTGATTATAATTTTTTAGCAAATATTGGCAAAGAAGGTTTTGTTATATGTTCTTTGGATGAATCATTAAGATTAATAAATGAGGATAGAAATGTTAAGTTTAGCAAGTCATTTTTTCCATCAAATTCTAAATTGATGATAGTAAAGGGTTTAGATAATAATAATGAAAGTATTTCATTTAAATTGGGTAATAGATATTTACATACAAATGATAATTGTTGTTATTTATATTTTAGCGAAGCTCCACCAAGTTATTTGAATACATTAATGAAAAATAATTTTAGGCAAAATGCGTCATTTATTCCATTAAAACCAAATAAATTTAAGAATGGATTTAATAGTTTTGGAATAAAGAAAAAGCATATTATTAATCGTGAAAATGTGGAATTTTTGTATCAATTAAAACTTAGAAATTACTTTTCACCAAGTAAGAAAATTTATACCAAACAAGTAACTAAATATAATGTAAAATTTGAGTTCAACTTAGGAGATGGAGAAGGAAGAAATAACGATGAACAATATAGAAATAGAGTATTATATGCTGATGATAATACTGGTGAAAGTAGAAGAATGGTAGTTTTGAAACCAATAATTGAAGTGAATAGTGAATTTTTACCATTAGGTGATATAATAGTTCCTAGATCACAACTTAGTATTTTCAGAGAAACCCCAAGTGATAATGGTGTAATTGAACAATTCCAAGATATTAAGACACCTGTTTATAGTGGGGCTGTAGATAAACCAAAAGATTATGAATTAATATATGATAATAAATACTTTACAACAGAAAATAGACCATTAAAGAAGGCAGGAATACAATTTAGTGTATGGAAACCTATTCCAAATAATGGTTATTCTGCTGTAAGTGTTGTTTTCAACAAGGGTTATCAAAAACCATCATTAAATGAAGTATTTTGTGTATCAAACGAATATTTAAAAGAAGTAGATTTAAATAGAGAACCATTATGGTTTCATTCAAAATCGAGTTTAATATTTTGGAAAAATCAAGCTAATAATTATGCACACGTATTTAATAGTATTGTAAATGATCCAGCAACAACTATACCAATAGTACCTAATCCTATTGATAATTTAATATTTGATGTAATAACAGAAGAACGTGATTTTAGTAGTAGATTATATTTGGATAAAAATATTGGTATTGATGAAGAATCTAAATATAGTTCAATATTTAGTTTTGTTGAAGATAGTAAACCAGAAAGTAGTGGATTTGGTGTTTATGATTATCTTATGGAAATAGAAAATAACAAAAATAAGATTATGAGTTATAATACAGAAGGAAATTCTAAAATGTGTGTTTCACTTCCACAACCTTATTGGACAAATATATTTGATTTGAGAAATCAAGTTCCTAATTCTAATCAAAATTCATTATCTAATCAAGATCTAGAAAAATACACTTTAGATATTGAACAATGTAAGGGAGAAAAATATGTTGGTACAAATTGGAATATTTTAGAAGATAAGACAATAAGATTAAAGGATCATAGCGATTATTGTATGACATATAATTCTAAACCAGATTCAAGAAATCCATATTATGGAACACAAAATAAAAAAAGTAAATTGTATTTAGAAAAGTGCAGTGAAGACCTTAAAAATCAACAATTTTTAATTGAAAACGGACAAGTTAAATTATTTAATCCAGAAGCCAGTGAAAATAAATATTGTTTACATCATAATAAAAAGAATGACCTAAAAATAGAAGAATGTGGTAGTAAAAAATATACATTATTGTGGAAATGGGGTGATAATATTAGAAGGGTAGATAAATGTTCACAAAGTGAATTGGAAAATTATATGAAAGAAAATGTAAATCATATAAAAGATTGTATAAATACAAATTATTATGTTATTTATAGGGACAAGATTGACAATTCTAATAGAGTATTTAAATATGAATTATTTTGCGATGAAAATGAAGCCGAGGAGTTATATGAAAAATATAAGGGTAAATATAGTGTAACAGCATTATATTTGAATAATAAAATAATAAAAAAAAATATAAAAGGTAATGTTGAAGAATTAAATAAATTACTTGAAAATTATTGTAGAGGTTTAGAATCATTATCAAAATACTGTGAAAAATGTACATATCCAGATAGAATAATGTGTTCTGAAAATAAATATGTAGATCATGAATACAATTATAGTTCGAATAATAAAATATTAGAGGAGTTGGTTACAAAATGTACAAAATTAATACCAAGTTTAGACAAATGTGAGAAAGATAGAAGACAAAAATTTATAACAACAACAAACAATCCAGATTTTTGTTTACAAGAAGGAAAAGAAGTTTTTGTTTATATTTTTGATAAAGAACAATTTTCAAGTTATAATTCGAATAATGCTTTGAATATAAATATATCTAGAAAAGAGAATGAATCAGATAGAAGACAAGTATTAACAGGTATTGAAGCAAAATTACCACAAAGAGTTGATAATTTATTAGCAGAACCAGTAGATTACGATAATTACCATTTATTTGTAAAAGGAATTTTAAAAGAAGCTGAAAATTCTAAATATTATAAAATATTATTTAAAAAAGATAAAACTGGTGATTTAAATAGTTTTTACCTACCAAAAACAAGTTATGATATATTTTTAAATAAACCTGCTACATATGATGAGCTTGAAATAGGAACAAAAGTTTTATGTAATTATAGTGTTCCAAATACAACAACTGCCTATAAATTTAAACAAGATGGAGAAATAAAAGAAATAAAGAATGGATATGTAAGATGGTTAGCAGTTGTTGTTGAAAAATTAGATAACGAATATGTAAGAGTTATTTTTTCAATAAATTCATATGAATCAGACTTAAGGAGAAAATCTATATGCACAGAACACAAAAACCGCCCATATTCAACAATAAATTTGGATAAAATAGTAAAGGCAAATGATTGTGTACTTTTAAGAAAACCACCAACATGTTAAGAATTAAATAATAGAATTTATCAAAAAAAATAAAATTAAACATTAATCACTTGAAGAAGAAGTTGTTGGATTAGGTGTTTCAAGTAAAACATCCAAACCAATAAATCTTTCTTCAACACTTTTTTGTTTTTCTAATTTATCATTAGATGGATTAATGTACCAAGATTGGTCACCACTTATTACATATGTAGATTGACTACCTATTGTATCTTCCATATTAAAAGGTAATGAGAATATAGCATCAATAAGTGGTGGCATATTTTCCCATCTTACATTAGTTCTTTTTGGATATCCACTTTCAACTTTTTTTGCTTTATCATTATATTTATAATAAAATGGTCCTTTAAAGAAATAAGTACTATTATCTTTAGACCATGTGAAAACTGAATTAATGTTATTTGGAACACCACTAAATATGTCACTAATATTATGTGGTGAATCATCAGTCATTTTCATTTTTCTATCATCATAAATAAATACTTTACTTCCTTTAAAGAAATATGTTTTTTTATCATAACCATATGTAAAAACGGCATCATAATTTGATATTTGTTCACACCTAGGAGGATTAGAACTTTCATCAAAAGTACAATTTGAAGCAGATTTACATTCCTTTTTATCTAATGTTCTACAATCCTTTATACTACTTCCTTTTATTTTACCCCATTTCAAAGCCAAGTTTTTTGGGTAATTTTCTTGAGTTACGAGTGTCTTTTGCACTGGTTTTTTGGACATTTTATAGAAATTGTATCCTCTAAAGAAATATAAGTTTCCATCAGTAAATACAAATGCACTATCAATAGACATAATATTTGAAGCTTGTTTTGAAATACATAATTGTAATGGGTCTGTACCAGCAATATGTGTTCCTTTGTTTAAATCTGGGAAAATTGTATCATATCCAGAATCAGCATTACATGTTCCTTCTGAACCCTTAACAACTTGAATATCTTTAATATAATTTTTATTTCCAACTTCTTTATATAAAAACAATTGATTAGTTTTAGATGTTTTGTTAGTTCCAGAATCTTTATTTAAATCAACATTTATAAGATGAAATCTTCTATTTGGAGTTTCATTTTCTGCAACTGTTTGACCACTATTATTTATAAAAATATTGATAGCAGGTGTTCTATATGAGTCATGTTCTTCAACTCTTAAATCAGTTATACCAGTGCCACCATATCCTTTTTTCATACATAAATGAACAAATTTACCATCGGTTCCTTCATTAAGGTCACGTTCATAAAATTCATAATCAGAATTAGCTTCACATTTACTTCTGGCTTCATTTGTTGTATTTTCTGCGTAAACTTTTATATCCAAAATACCATAATTATTTTCCATAAATTCTTTTCTTCTCTTTCTAAGGTCATTTTCTTTATTCATTTTTTCTTGTAATGATGCGTTAGCATTACAATAAGCATATGTTAATGGTTCTTTATTTTCATCAACTTTAGTAGCACACCAACCAAACATATTGGCGTCATTTTCTGTGAGACCCGGTGGTGGAACATTTTTTACACATTGATATTGATATTGGTAATTATGAGAAAATGGGAAAATACATTGACCTTCTTTAACCTTTTTACTTAATACTCTTTCACCTTTATCGTTAATAAATGAGCCAAATACAGGTTCATCTAATCCAGCACTCCCGCAAGATGTACACATATTATTTGCACCTTTAAACCCACGAGTCCCTTTATCACCTTTAACACCCTTCGGACCTTTTCTACCTGAATTTGCTAAATAAAATTTCATAACACTAATAATATTAGCAATATTAAGAATAAGTATAATTAAATACCAAATTATTAATGTTTTTGATATGTTATTAATACCTTTATAGAAATAAGCAAATACACCAGCAAACACTAATATTACTATAATTGCGGTAAGTAAATTTAAATATATTTTTGTTGACATATTTATATTAAATAGAGATAATAAAAATAAAAATAAAAAAATTAGGAAACATATACTGATTCATATAGTTTTAAAATACTATACTTATTCATATAGTTTTAAAATACTATACTTATTCATATAGTTTTAAAATACTATACTTATTCATATAGTTTTAAAATACTATACTTTTTATCTTTGATACTTGTTCTATTATTTTTAGGTATTTTTTGTTTTATTTTACATCTTTCATTTGTTGAATCCCATACACATTTTTGTGGATCACATGATGATTCATCATTTGCATTACAAATAGGTTCAATAGTTCCATTACATATATATGAACTGGTTTCATTTATTTTAATATTAAAACCATCTTCAGAAGCGAAAGTATTTGTATGATTATTTCTAAAAAATCTTTTTGTTTCAGATATATCAAATACCTGAGCTCTATTTATATTTGAACTAGCAGGTTTTTCAAAAAAATTACTATTTATTTCAGTAAATTCGGAATTATTTGATGTTATAATATTAGGTACACATGCAATTGAATCTAAACTTGGCTTAGGTATATTTTCAGAAGCACTATTTTCATCTCCATCCCAATCATAATATCTATTATCAACAACATAACCTAATGCTTTATAACCTCGAGGTGGAATAGGTTTCCAAATTGATAAACCATGTATTCCTTTGTTGATTCCATTTGTTTTTTTATAAGTCCAAACTAATTCAAAATCAACAGGACTTTTTGTGTCACCAGATACTAAATAAGTTTCAATATTTGTTATTTTTTTTTTTATAACATTTGTATAATCATTATAAGGTTTACAATCACTTCCATTTTCTTCTCCATTAATTTTTTCATTTTCAGTAATTAAAACATCACCAATAGGTTTATATTCTTTAAAATAACCATGTTCATTGGGAATAACAATTTTAGAAGCTCTTAAAAATATTAAATCATTACTATTATTTTCATTTTCATTATCTTGAAAATTACCCATGATTTCATCAATAGTTATTGAATTTAAATCGTGTTGTCTATTATATTTTTTATATTTTGTACTAAATAACTCATAATAGTTATTTGTTTTTAAAAATTTATTTTTTCCATTTGGACAAGTTTTTTTAAATTCACTAACATAAGGTTTTGTAACAATTAATTCTGGTTTAAGCTTTTCTTCACGTCCCCAATACCAAGCGTCATATTTTTTTATTTCATCAAAAGGTGATAATTTACCTCTTCCAGGCAATCCAGTACTTTTTATAAAATCTTCATTAACACCTAAAGCACTAAAGGTTATAGAATCTCTATTATTTATATTTCGTTTTATTCTTTTTATCTTTAGTCCAGCATCTGTTTCTGGATTACAATTTCCATTAGAATCCTTATTACAAAACATTTGATTCCATAATCTATTTGGATTTGCTCCACCATTTATTTCAGTATTATTAAGAGATAACGATATATCTTCTGAATAATTTTCGGTGCATAATGTGAGTTGACTTAAATGAACAATGCTTTTATTAGAAGGATTAGTTATTTGATAAATATGATACATTGGGTGTATTCTTTTTGATTCTTTGGATTTATCTATTATGTATTTATCATTATTATAAATGACTATATCACCATGTAAATAACAATCTTCTGCTTCAATAAGACCATCAAAATCAGCATCAGTTAATGAATCACTTTCTAAAAAGAACATACCATTTTTGTATTTTAGTATTATAAGAATCCAAATAGACCACATTTTAAACATGTAATCATAAGCACCACAACCATATTCACTTAAATGTTCAGGACATTTTTTATTATTTGAACCATATGTTTTAATTATTTTTTGGAATTCATTTGATTTACAATGTTTAATAATTTTATCTTTTATATATTCATTTCTAATTACATAAGTGTCAGGATAAATTTTTAATCCATTTAATTGTCTCCAATAATTATAAGTATTTGTTATATTAAACAATATTTTTTTCAAACATAAATCGTCACCACAAGTATCACATATTGCACTATTACCACTTTTACCTCTATTACCACGAGGACCTTTGTTTCCTTTTGGCAGTTTAATACTAAGTACATAATTGTTAAATATTTTTTTAACAGGATAAGACACTAATGTTGTGTAAGTCATCAATATTATGAAAAAAATTAATATTTTAGTTCCTTTAATATTTACCTTTTTTTCAATAACATTAATATTTACTAAGCAAATGATACTTATTAATGTTAAAATAGTTATAATTGAATAACTAATAATATTATTCATTTAATATATATAAACAAATTAAAAAATAAAAATAGTTGAATAGATATTCATTCCAACAATTTAAATAAAGATTTAAAATAAAAATTTAAATAGAGATTGTAATAAAAATTTAATAATTACTAATTCTAAAACAAGTAAAACTATTAACACTAATAATTCTATTTATTATTACATTCTTTAGGAGGTATACCCCATTTCCAAATAGGTCTATCTTTAATTCTAATAAAGGGGTTTGGTTTTACTTTAGTATTCAAGTTTTCATCTAAATAAGCATCATTTTGGAAATAATCATTTAAAAATTGATGACCTATTCTACTATTATATAATAAACTTGAATCAAAATTTTCACTTGAATTAACATCTTCTAGTGTTTCATATACTTCTCCTCCTAATTTATTTCTAAGTCTAATATCTTCTTCACAATTATTTCTTAATATTTCTTTTAACCATAATGTTGTTTCAGTTTTAAGAATATTTAATAATCTTTGATATTCTGATTCATGGTCTTTAAATAATATACAATCACTATTAGTATTACATTTTCTATATACTCCATATTTATCGGGAATATTACATTTTCTTTCAATAGGAACGCCAAAATTATATGTCATAACACATTCATGGGATTTAAGAGAGTCATTTGTTGAATTTAAATAGAAATGATCCAAAAATTGTTTTGAATAGCATATTCTTTTTATATTATCTTTTAAATAAAAATTTTTAATTTGGTATTCTTTAACATCAAACTCTATTTTATTTGATTTTTTTATTTCTTCATATTCTTTTTCCAAATTATTAATTAAATCAACATAACATCTTTCTGCAAAATTTTTAGTAAAGTAATTTATGCCATCTTCACCAGTATTTCCTACTTCACCAATATCACCTATAGGTGGTTCAGTATCAACTATATTATAAATGAAATATTTGGTAACGATAAAATTGAATAATCCAAAAAACGTAATACCTAAAAGCATATAAACACCATAATATAGTTTATCGTTAAAGAATTTTTTAATATTATATTTTATCAAAAACAATATTGATATAATAATTAATATTAAAAATGTTGATATAAAAAACAAAAATTTTCGTGTGTTTATGAGTATTGATAATATTATTAGTGAACTCCATAAGAAAATATTTGCTATTTTGAATAATGGTTCATTTGATTTACTGGCCAAATATTTATGTATAAAGAAAGCTATAAAAGTAAATATTATAGTTTCAGCTATTATAAACTTAGTAATAGTCATTAATATATATGAATAAATAAAAATATAAAACAAAATAAAATACACTTATGTATAGATTAGGAAATTATAACACTTATTTATATAACACTTATCTATATAACACTTATCTATATAACACTTATCTATATAACACTTATCTATATAACACTTATCTATATAACACTTATCTATATAACACTTATCTATATTGTGGTAATTTATCTTGTACAATTGTATCATATTTAAATCTATAATGATTGTTGATATCTTCATTAGATGGATTATTGCTTAAATTTTCAGGACACATTGTTAATTCGTAATGTCCTTTTCCTAATGAATCATAATAATGTCTCAAACATCTTTGTGAACTTGTATCATCATTATTTAAAAATTCACCCTTTGGTCTTAAATTAATATGTGCTGAATTTACATCATTTTGTCCCTCTCTATGCATAACATTCCAAATATGATAATCATTTTTGTTATCACAAACATCTGAAACCCTAACATCACCTCTTTCACTACATACTAAACATGCTGAATAATCTTTTTTATTTTTACTATAAGTTTTTAAAAAGTATGTATCACTTTTACTTTCTGATCTTTTATTACTATCATCAACTAAATAAAATCGTTTAGGTTCGTTATTATCTCCTTTTATACTTATTTGATTAACGTTTGGAACTGGCATTGTTACACCAGTATCTTGAATAGTATTTTCAAAAGATGTAGGAGTTTCTTTATTTGTGATTACTGCATTTTCTGGTTTTGAGCCAAAAAATATATCATGTTTATATACTTGCTCATTAGGATTACTATTTTCTTTAACCTTTAATTCAAAATTTTTAGGTATAATACCTTCAGCGGCGAGTAAATATTTATCTATAATTTTATATGCATGTAAATCAGCAGGTAGTTTCTTTTGAAATCCTTGTCCAGCATTTATTCTAAACAAATTATAACCACCATCATCTTGAATATCAAAATTAATATTATTTCTATTTTCTTCAAAAATATTTGAGGCACCAGCACTAAAAAGTGTACAACTTACAGGTTTTTTAAAAAAATATGGTCTTTTTTTTGTATAATTTAAATAATTATCAAACTTTAAATAATTTGTGTTATCGTTTTTCCATACTAAAGGCCCCATACTCATTTTTTTTACACAATATTCTGGCACACATTTTATTTGTAAGTCTTCAACATTTTCACCATGTTTTACAGCAACATCTCCTAAAGCAACATAACCTTTTGGTGGAATAGGTCTATATATTTTTACAGCATTATCATTTACTTGACAATCAACACATCCTTTTTTACTATCCCATAAAAGTTTATAGTTTTTTGGACTAACAACATCACCACTTACTAAAATGGTTTCTTTTTCGGGTCCATCATTATTATGAATTAAATTACCATTTTCTCCATGACCAGCACCACAATAGTTTTGTGATTTTGGTAATCTTTCTTTATATTGTTTTTTTTTTACATCTAACATAGCAGTCCAAACACTTCCAACAGGATAATAAATTTGGTTTTTTTCATCTTTAAAAATATCCACATTATATAGTGTTAGTGGTGGTGGTTCATTATATGAATCTGTTTTCCAAGCACCTTTATATTCTTTTAATCCACTATTTGGATTAAGAAAAATACATGATTTAATTTTGTTAGGATTGGAATTATCATCTCCCATTTGATTATATATACAATATTTTGAATCCCAAATATCTTTTTTCATTTTTGTATCATATACCTTTGTATAATTATTAGTTTTTTTTATAAACAATTTTGGTTCATCAGTAGTAGGCAAAACAACATTTTGACTTTTTATTTCTAATTTTAATTTAGTGGTTTCATTATTACCAGACCAATTATAAATATCATAATTTGCTATAGTATTTAATGGCGAAACCATACTATTATTACTATATTTACCATCTTCATTTTTAATGTCTTCAAATGTTAAATATTTATCTGTTAAATATTTAATTCCTAAATAATCTTCTGGATTTGTAGCATTATCTGGATTATATGTAAAAAATAAATCAACCCATTCTTCAATCGTATTTTCGAGGTATTTTATTAATTTATTTTCATTAGGTTTCTTTTTTAATTTTTGGGAAATAATATTTGTATATTTCTCACTACTACATATTTTATTTATTAAGTCTTTGAATTCTTCATTTTTAATTTCAAATGTTTGGCTACTATGTTGTCTATCATGTTGTTTTAAAACGTCATTCATTCTTTTATTAAAATATTTATTTAAATGTTCTGTTACTCTAACATAACAAACTTTTTGACCACATTTTGAATCACAAATACCTTTGTTTCCTTTTTTACCCTTTGGTCCTTTCATTCCCCTATCACCAATTAATGCAACCTTATCTTTTGTTTTAAAAAAGGAAAATGTAGCCAAGATTATATTAAATAGTGTACTTAAAGCTATTATATAAAGGGCAATATTTAGTATTTTTTTATAAGGTTCTTCTTTTTGTTTAAGAATTATTTTTACTAGATTTAGTAAAATAATTCCAATTATGAATATACTAATAAGTATTCCAACTATAAAATACATTAATATATATATAGAAATTTAGAATAAAAAATAAATTAAATAATATAACCAATCATTTATTTAGTAATTGTATTTTTTATAATTCTTCTGAATTCTTCGATAGGATCGCCACTTTCTGGGTCAAAAACTTCACATTGTGGAATAAGAATATCGATATATGTATTAATATGTCTAAGTTGTTTCTTTTCTTTTGTGTTGAGTTCAAGATTTTTACCTTGTTTGACTAATATTGCTTTATATTCTGGGAATGTATCAGCAATAGTGTCCTTGATAAGTTTTCTGCAATTTGAAATACCACAGTTTTTAGCCATTGAACAAACACCATCAGAACCTTTTTGTCCTGATTCACCTGGATCACCTCTATCACCTTTAATACCAGGATTATTTCTTAATTTAATATAGTATTTAAAGGTAATATAAATGTTATAGCAAGAAATATACAATAGAAACATAACAGCGAAAAAAATAGCTTTGATATTTCTATCAGCAATAAGTTGCCCAATAATAATTGTAAAAAATACGTAAAATATAGAATACCAATAAAACATTATTTAAAATATACAAACAAAATTATTAATAATTTTAGAATAAACAATAATGAAATTAAAACCAAATTAATAATTAAACCAAGTTAATACTTAAACCAAGTTAATAATTAAACCAAGTTAATAATTAAACCAAGTTAATAAAAAATTAAATAATAGATAATAAAAAATATTTAAATTTTGTTTTTATTTTTCAAAATACTAAACCCTAGTGTTAACTTTCTAAGTGTTAACTTTCTAAGTGTTAACTTTCTAAGTGTTAACTTTCTAAGTGTTAACTTTCTAAGTGTTAACTTTCTAAGTGTTAACTTTCTAAGTGTTAACTTTCTAAGTGTTA
>Ga0222714_10004298_pt1 | contig 14035 bp, 8 predicted proteins | sample C33_3DmetaG_FD_165048 | JGI IMG/M metagenome (GOLD analysis project Ga0222714, IMG submission 165048) | Estuarine water microbial communities from San Francisco Bay, California, United States - C33_3D | ecosystem: Environmental > Aquatic > Marine > Unclassified | place: USA: California... | reverse complement strand
GTCGAGGGATGTGACGTGGCCGATTCGACACGGGCAGGTGGAGAATTGGGAAATGATGGAGAAGTTTTGGCAAGCGTCGATGTGTCAGTATTTGAAATGTGACCCCGAGGAGCATTACTTTTTGCTCACTGAGCCACCGCTGAACCCGCCGGAGAATCGGGAGTACACGGCGGAGGTGATGTTTGAGTCGTTCAACGTCCCGGGATTGTACATCGGCGTGCAAGCGGTGTTGGCGCTCGCGGCGTCCATTGCGAGCAAGAAACAAAACCAGTACGCGTCGGCGTTAACGGGGACGGTGATTGATATCGGAGATGGCGTCACGCACGTGATTCCAGTAAGTGATGGTTACGTGCTAGGGAGTTCTATTAAGAGCGTGCCGCTCGCGGGGCGAGATTTAACGACGTTTGTGCAGTATCTCATGCGTGAACGAGGCGAGCGCGTGCCTCCAGAGCAAGCCATGGATGTGGCGCGACGAGTGAAGGAAGATTATGGGTATGTGTGCAAAGATGTGGCGAAAGAATTCGTGTTGCACGAGCGCATGCCGAATGAATACATAGTTCAAATGCACGGCGTACGAGGAAAGACAGGCGACTCGTGGACGGCGGATATCGGCTACGAGCGTTTTCTCGCCCCAGAAGTATTCTTCCAACCAGAAATTTACTCCTCGGATTACATCACGCCTTTGCCGGAGCTCGTGCATCAGGCCATTGCATCTGCACCGATTGATACTCGACGCAACTTGTACGGAAACATCGTGCTTTCGGGCGGGAGCACGATGTTCAAAGGTTTTGGCAAGCGCATTAAAAGAGATGTTAAGCGTCTTGTTGACGGTCGCAACGCAGCCACCGCGAAGGGTAGTACATTAGTAGGCACCGAAGTTGACGTCGAAGTCGTCACGCATCACATGCAGCGCGCGGCGGTGTGGTTTGGAGGAAGCGTACTCGCGTCAACGCCTGGATTTTACGCCAGTTGTCACACCAAGGCTGACTATGAAGAATACGGCGCGTCAATCGTACGAGCAAATCCAGTCTTCCGCGGCATTTAATAGCATAGCGTTCTCGTGAACAATTTGTATCATCAAAAGCTAAACTTCTAATCTATTGCATGGCTAGTATTCGTCTTCTATTTATTGCTTGGGCGTTTGTTCGGCGGTTGGTATCCATACCCAGAGCGATACTCGTCATCGTTTGGACGACCAGAACCAGTCAGCGCGCGCTCGCGCGCGGATTCACGCTGCTCGCGAGCGATGCGCTCTTCGCGTAAACGACGAAGCGCGTCCTCGTCGACGTCATCCCGAGAGCTTTTTTGCCGATGTTTTTCCTTCTTTTCCTTCTTTTCCTTCTTGACTCTTTTTGACTCGCGCAGCCGGCGGTCGTCGACGGATCGCTTGGCCGACGATGCCGCCGGTGCCGCCAACGCCTGTACCCGGGACGTCGACGAAAGCTTCCGCAATGCGCTCTCTTCCTCGCGCTCCCGACGAATACGCGCAGGTAAACTCTCGTACGTCGTCCCGCCTTGACCATTCGCGCTCGCGTACCACGGCGTGTTTCTCTCGCCCGCGCCATCACGCCCGCCGAATCGAAGACCTTCGTCTTCACCCTGCGCCGCTGACGCAACAGTTTTACTTGTTGTATTCCGCCCACCACTGCGTGCCGCTGCGGCCTCCTCTTCAGCGAACAAGTTTACGTGTCCGCTGACGCTGACGTCTCGTCTCGCGTCCTCGTCGACGCCTCTTTCCACCTTGGCGCGACGTAATTCCCCCAATCTCGCGTCTCGGGCCGCATCCAGGGCCTCCGCACGCTCCTCTGCGATGCGTGCCGCGTGCGCCTCCTCGTCTCTTCGCACGCGATCGCGCTGTTTCTGCCCGTACACGTTCCAGCTCTTCTGCGGGAGAATGTTCAATCCACCGTGACCACCCATGGGACGCGTCGCACGCCGCGAACGCAATCACGACGATCGTGCGTGGTGCGATGAAAGCGCGTGCAACACGAGTCGTAAGTAGTGATGACGCGACGCCCGCGCGACGCGCGTCAACGTGTGAAGTTTTGTCGCTGAGCTACTACGTGACTTTTTTACAACAATTCGCAGAGTTCTACTTTACCGTACACCGCGCGCGCGCGTCTCAACTCGCCCAATCGCGCGCGAGAGAATCCGCTTTGGCGCGTCCGAACGCTGCTTCGCTCGCGCCGTTACTCGTACTGGCGCGCGCGGCGGCATCCGCTCTCGTCGCCGCGCGTCCGTGCGCGCTCTTCGCGAACGTCTCCTGTCTCGCCTGCGCCGACGCCACCGCCCGCGCGCGCGCCTCAGCGCGCTCCGCCGCCTCAGCGCGTTCCCGTTCGCGTCTTCGCGCGCGCGCTTCGGGACTTTCGCGGAATAAACTCCCAAAGCAACAACAACAACATGAATCATCTTCATGCGCATCAACAGCATCGTCGTCGTCGACATCATCCGCGGCGCGTCCGCCTTCGACGTCGCGACCGCCGTCGTCGGCGTTGGCGAGCAAACCTGACGTGTCGCGCGTCGATGCGTACGACGCCGCCATCGTCGTCGTCGATCGCGTCGCGCGCCGCGCGTCTTCCTGTGCCGTCGGTCCGACAGTTGGGGTCTCTTCACAGGCTCTCGCCGCTCAGGCGTCACACGTCGACGATCGCTCGGCTCGCACGCGGTATCGCGCGCGGCATCCATCGCGATAGCCTCGCTCGCATTTTTTCTGCGCGCGGCGGTCGACGGCGGCGCGCACGCGGCGCGTTTGACGCGCGCGCGGTCGATCGGGACATAAAACCTCTGCCTGTGCGCGCGTGTGAAGTGATTGTGCGCGGAGGTTTCACGCACGCCACGCGCGATGGTTGGCGCGATTACGTGCAGGCACGCCGAGGGGAAACGTGGTGATCATCACTACGTCGTCGATGCGCGGTTTGAGCCGATGAGCGTGGAGAGTATTGATGGAGCTCGCGCCGGGACGAACGCAGAGCTGGCGACGGCGCGGGGCGGGGACGGTAAGGAGTCGGCGCATAATCACAGTGGGAATAAGGCACCGAACGCACGACTCGGGGCGTTGAGGTGCGATATACGCGGGGCTAAGGATGAGGACGCGAAGCATCGCGCTGTGAGTATTGCTTGTTCGTGTTCGATGACGCCGGCGTTCGCCCGGGCGTGCGCGAGAGCAGTCGCAAGAGGCGCTCGTAAGTCAGGGAATGCAAAGACGAGAACGCGCGCGTGCATAGCGAAACGGCGAAACGATCGTGTCGGTGTGGAGTACTGGGTTGTTGTCGCGTGCACGGCTGAAGGTGATAAGGAAGAAGAGGACTACATCGGAGCACGAGACCGTACGATGTCGTTTCGAATAGAAAACGGCGCCGACGATGAAGCGAAGCGAAGAGCGACGGCGTTCACAGCCAGTGCAGCGTTCGACGCTTGGGCGAGTGGATCAAAATGCGTGCCTGGACCGAAAGATCCGGGTCTTGGAGGGTCTTTAGTGCGCGCAAAGAAGCATGCGTACTCGTACAGCGGCATCATGGGCGACGACATCATCGACTGCGCCTGCGGCGATAACGAAGAATACGGCTTCATGGTGGCATGCGAGACCTGCGGAGCGTGGGAACATGGCGTTTGCTGTCAAATTTATTCCGAAAAAGAAATTCCACAGGCGTACAAATGCTCAGCGTGTGTTAGACTTGCTGAGAAGGCTTTCGTCGTGCTCGAGTATTCAACGACGGAGGATAAAAGCAACTCACAGTTGCGAACAGCACCGCGGCCGGTGCGTCCTCCCGAGAGCGATGAAATTGAAGATGATGGATTTGGTACTATTGATGGCGTCGCATCGTTGCTTCAGGAGGAACGTATCGTAGTGTGTTGCATCTGTGGTTGCGAAGACTGCGATGGTGGCTATGGAAAAATGGTGCGCGCGTGTTCATGTGACAATGGTGGTGCCATCGCGCATGAGAGTTGCATGAAAGATTGGGTTGAAACTTCCGAGAAGGAAAAGGAATCTGAAATAGCAGGTGGTCGTTCTCGCGCAGCCTCGCGATCAACTGAGATCGCGGTGAAGTGCAAGGCGTGCGGTGATGCAGGTGGCAAAGCTTCTGGCGTCGCTGATTCATCACACGTCGATGAAATGCTCAAGGCGTTCGGCAAAGCCATTGAAGACACGTCTGCAAGGTATGAAGCCGAGGCTAAGGCGTACCGCGCCAATCCGAAGACAAGTCGAAAAAATACAAACCCAGAACGCAAGCGAAAAGAAAAGCCAAAAGAGCCCAAGAGCGAAACCAAGGTGAAAGTTGAGAAGAAGCGCGCGAGCCCCGTCGCCGAAGACGTTCCCGACGCGAAAATCAACGTCACGACGCCAGCGGAAAAATTGAAAAGTAAAGCTGAAAAGTTTGCTAATACGCCGGTATCGATGCTGCCGTTGAAGAAGAGGCGAATGATGGCCTGGGACTCGGAGCAGAAACTTCGTCAGGTCTAGCTGTCACGTTCAAGCCCTTTTAGCGACGAGTCTAGCACATATTTTAATCAATTTCTATAGTGATTCTTTCAACTAGTACGCGCGCGTTATGCGCGCGTTACGCGTGCAATCTTATTCTATCGCTCCCTTCTCCTGCAGCAACCCGCGGAGATATTCTTTCGCGCCACCGCTCTTCCACAAATCGTGCCACTCATAGTAAGGCACAACCATGACGTCCCAACCGCGAGAAACGAGTGCTTGATTCCTAAGTTTTGTTTTCTGGCTCTCAACAGTCGTCAAGTTTGAGTAATAATGCGAAGGGCCGTCACACTCTATGGCAATATTTTTACTGCGCACGCTGATGTCAATACTGTACAGGCCATCAGCTGTAACGTCTTCCATCACCGTCTCAAGACCCAGACTTTTGATTGTGTCCTCGACGTTGTGCTGGAAGGTACTCACACGAGTGTCTGTCGTTTGCGACAACCACGTCTTTCGTGCGTCTTCCTGGACCCATTCGGGAAAAACAACGTCAACCTTTGTCCGGTCGGGGTCGAAATCATGCTGCATGAGCATCGCATGATAGATCATTTTCAAACCTTCGGGGACGAATTCTTTCAAATCACGGCGAAAGAGCTCGCGCACGGCAGCCTTGTATAAGCTTGACTCAAATGCGCCGACTGACGCGATGGCCCAAGTTATATTTGATATATCTTGACTATTGCCTTCGCTCAGTCGGAACCATGATGGCGTCACTGCTTCAAATGTCTTTTTCAATCCTCCATCTTTAGAGCCTCCGAAGTATGCGAGACCAATTGATGTGTTCGCGAGCGCTTGCGTCGTGTACTCTTCTCGCCGCTCGAGTAGGCAACGTTCGAGCGCGGCCAAGGTAGCGTCACCCGGATGATGTAAGAGTTGTGCGTACGCCCACGCTGAATTCGACAACTCTTGCGCTTTGAACGTATCCGCGTTGTTCGCGACCCAGGAAGCTAAGCCATCGAGCAGCTTCTCGCCTGGGTTAACTCCCAAAGACGCGTACGTCCATAGCGCGTTTGACACCGCCTGCGTACTAAATTGTCCATCATTTGCACCCTCGGCTCGTGTCAGCTCGACATCGTCTTTGGGTATATTCGCCAACAATGCCGGCGCCAGAATCTCCGCGAGTTTCACTCCGCGCGGATGCTTAAGTGTGGTATATGCCCATAACGTATTCGTCACCGCTTGCGGATAAAACGCTTCCACCTTTTGCTCCATTTCATCAGCCACGAGAGTCAACAAGTCTCCTCGAGGCCGATATCCAAGCACCGCGCACGACCACGCCAAATTACTTAAATTCTGCACCTCGAACGTCGTCAGCAATCGTCGAGTGATGATTTCTAACTCCTCTACTCGCCCATCCCGTTGGGCGCGCCAACCGCGCGGCACTCGTCCTTGTCTATGCATCTTTGCCACCCTATGCCAAGCCGTGGCGCAGTTCACCATGTTATACAAGTGCCCCCTCGCGCGCACGTGCTCTAATATTTCCTCTGCGTTCACACTCGACGTGATTTCTCGATTAAGTTCGACGCTCAGCGCTCGAGCAGGGGACAAACCGCGTCGACCGCCGCTCGAGGACGCCGACGCGAGCTCTGTATTGGCACGTTCCCAGTCCGCAAACACCCGTCGCGACGACGCCGTCGACGTCGGCGATTGTGTGCGACCATGGCGTTTGTATCTCGGCGTGTACTCGCGCGCCCGCGTCGCCGAAGACGTCGCCGAAGACGACGATGGAGCCGACTTGGTCCCAACTTCCCTGGTGTACGTCTCATCAAACACCACCACTCGACGGTCCGTGCTCAGCGCGCGCCGCGCCAATCGCGCGATGCCGTCGTCGCCAACGAAGCGAGACGATGATGATTGCGTGAAGACGCGCGCCGACGCCACCGCACGCGCGCAGAGCGTCAACGCGGTGATGAGCTCGCGCGCCATGGTGTCACGAGGATCGTCACACTAAGACGCGCATTTTCTCGCGATGACGACGCTGCGCGCGGGAGATGTGGTGCTCGGAAAGCTCAAAGGCGCGCCCGCGCAGCCGTGTAGAGTGCGTACGCGGCGCGAACGCGGTGTATATGTGCGATTTTCGCGTGGAGCCGGGGTGATGATTGCACGTGGGAATGCGCTCGGGACTGACCTGGAGATTGAATGTTTTACGCGACGCAGGTGCTTGGAGATGACGACGACGCGGAGGCGATTGATATATTAAAACCGCGCAAGAAGTGTCATCGCGTCATGTGGTTTGGGGCGCCTGAAAACGCCAAGTATGGGTACGTGGGGTACGCGGATGCGTCTGCGTACGACGCCGAGGCGTTTCGAGCGTCTTTGGAAAACGTTAAGCGAGGGCGTGAGAAATTGGAAGCGGCGGCGGAGGCGGCAGAGGTGTATGGGCGTGGAGAAGTAAATGCTAGTGATGCGCAGGACCCACCGTCTTCTCCGGGGACGGTGGCCAGGCGTGAGGAGGAGGAACAAAGAGAACGCGAGGACGCGGAGGCTGCGGCGTTGGAGGTCCTCATGGGAGGCGCGCCTTTGGTAGAGGCACCGAGAGCAAAACCGGCGAAGAAGAGCGCCGGAGCGCGGCGTAAAAAGGCCATCGATGAGGACGAGGACGAAGAAGCGCCTGTGCACGCGAAAGAAGATGAAGGAGAAGAGTACGCGCCAGACGCCGAAGACGAAGACGACAAACCGAAGAGTGGCGGCAAAAAGCGCAAATTGTCCAAAAAGTCTGACGATAGTAAACCAGTGGCGGAGAAGAAGAAGCCCGCCAAGGCTGAGAAAAAGCCAAGAGTTGAAGTTGAAAAGCCAGTGATCAAAGTACCGTCGAGTACGCCTAGATTATTAGAATTGAAGTCTGAACTCGAGGACGGGTTGCAAGCGTACGAGGATTCGCAAGCGGCGCAAGAACGTGCGCGGGCTGAATGTGAAGAAGCCAGAGCCGCCTTGGCAGCGGCGCAATTAAAGGTTGAACAAAGCGACTCTCACACGAATCGCGTCGTACGCCGATTAAAGCAAACTGCGAGGCACATTCAGGAGCAAAGTGTCAACCCGACAATGCTTCAAGAAACGTTGATTACGCGCACCATCAAACGCGGAAGCAAGGTGAAGGATTCATCGTTGGCTGATTTCGCCAAGACGTGCGGGGCTGTGATGGCAGAGTGGATTGAACTCGTGCGTACGTCCGCAGCAACGTTGATTGCGGTCAAACCCGTCGCTGCTGCTGTCACGAAAGAACCCAAAAAGGAGAGCGAAGACGCCGTCATGGAGGACGCCGCCGAGGTCAAGCCAGAAATCGAAGAAGAGCCGTCACGACCGACGTTGCCGCCCGTGCTCGGTGAAATTTTTGCCAAAGCTGGGACGGCAACTATCGCACCAGTGGTGAAACCCACGACTGGTGGTGCGATCATTCCGAAAGAACCGACGCACGACGCCACGCGTTTACGAGTCGCGCGCTACTTGGAGCGCGAATGCGGCTTATCCCGAAACGCCTCGCTCACGCTCGAAGCGGCGATATTCGATCAAACCGCCGAGCCTGGTTTACAGTACAAGAGCGCACTGAAACGTTTAGTGGATCAACCAACGGTATTAACGTCGGCTAAAGATGCGTTACACACGGGAAAAGTTGCGCCAATCGTATTGCTCTCGCTTCGAGGAGAAATGTAAACGACCTTGTAACGAAAACGAATAAATCAAATCTAAATACACACTCACAAACTACGCACTAACGCATCTTAAAATTCAACTTACGCATCGGTCCTAACAACGACGCGTGAACCAACGTCGTCCCTCGCAAATCTCGTCGCTGTTTCGGGCTCTTTGCGAAACTCTTGTGTCGCTTCCCCTTGTGCCGACGTAAAATCTTCTTCCCACTTCCCGTGACTTGGAACCGCCCTTTCCAGCTCGAATACGGTTTAATTTTAATCTTCTTCCCTGGCGTGATTTTCTTTGCCATCGTGCGCGCCGCGCCGGCGCTCGAGAGCGGCGAAGACGCCGCGAGCGGTCGCGTCGGCGTCCAAGCCCTCGCGCGAGACCCCATCGTCGACGCCGTCATCGTCGACGCGCGCGCCTCCATCGCGCCTCGCGTCCCGCACGTCACGAGCGACGCAAACCCACGCGGTGATGCGCTCCATCGACGCACCGCGCGCGCCACCGCCGTCGTCGCCATGGTTGTCGCTGAGGTTGACGCGAGTGATCCACCGCACGGCGCCGCGGCGCGCGCCGCGTACGCGCCTCGCGCGAACGACGCGAACGCAGACGATGACGACGACGACGACGACGACGTCGCCGTCATCGTCGACGTCGACGGCGGCGCGAGCGCGCGAGCGAGCGCGCTCGCGCGAAGGAGCGTGCGAACCGTCGTCATGGCGCAGCGCACAATGCCGCCACACGCCCGCGCGCGATGCTCGACGTCGCGCGCGACGCCGCGCTTCTCGCGCTCGGCGCGGCGTGTGGGTTCATCGCGCAGCGCCTGCGCGCGCGCGCGCGCCCGGGCGACGACGACGCGGCGCGCATGAAGCGCGAACGCGAAGCTGAAAGAGCTGGACGCACGCGCGCCGAGCGTGACGTTCGCGCGCTGCGCCTCGAGCTCGCGCGCGTCAGTGGCGGTGAGGCGACGACGACGTCGAGTGCGACGTCTGCGGCGGATGTGCGCTACGCGTTGCGCGCGCTGGGCACGTTTCGGTCGGCGTTTCGCCGGCGTTTGGGCGCGCCCAGGCAACCGAGTTTGGTGCCGCTCGCGCGAGGACGCGTAGCTCTGCACGCACACGTGCCCGCGAGCGCGCTCGAGGGGTTGGAGGAGTTTTCGCACTGTTGGTTGGTGTTTTTATTTCATGAAAACACGGATTTCCACGCGAGCGTGACGCGGGAGATTGGGAAGACGGGCAAGACGGGCGCCGCCGACGGGCCGCGAACGACGACACGTGGGAAAATTCGCGTACCGAGATTGAACGGTGAAAAACGAGGGTGTTTAGCCACGCGGACGCCGCACAGGCCGTGCCCGATTGGGTTGAGTTTAGTAGAGATCGTGAGCGTGGGTGAGCGATGGTTGGATGTCGCCGGGGCGGATGTGGTGAACGGGTCGCCGATTTTGGACGTCAAGCCTTACGTACCGTATTCAGATTGTAACGCCGAAGCGCGCGCGCCTTTGTGGGTGAGCGGGCCCGTTGATGATGGTGGGGATGGGCCGTTACACGTGGATGAAGTCGTCATGACGGACGCTGGCGAGCTCGCGGTGCGCAGGGCGTGGGAGGCGACGAAGAAGCGTTCATTGTATCGCGACGCGGATGAATTTGTGGCATTCACGTTGCAAGCACTCGGCCGGGATTTACGTTCGTATCATCAGCGTTTGAAACCAACACTAACATCAGCACCGGCAGCCGCGTCAGTGGCTGGAAACGGTGACGAAGATCACGCCGCGGGCGATGATATTGAATGGAAGTGCGCGCTGGATGGCGTTGTAGTGTCGTATAAACACGTCGGCAAGCGCGTCTTTGTCGTCGGCGCCGAAAAGGATACAGCTGATGACTCCGACGCGTATTAAACTACTAGCGTAAATAGAAGACATAGATCGATAGACGTTGTGAATCAGTACTAGGCAGCTTTAGCTTTTTATTGGTTTCCGAGCGCGACGCAGCTCACCCACAGTGCGCGACGCATCGACGGCGTCGTCATGGACGAGATGAGTTCAGACGACGATAGTGAGGTACGTGTACGCGCATCACGTTCGTGGAGGCTTCAAACGAGACGCGCGCGCGCTCGTTTGGTGCGCGACTGTTGACGTAACGGTTCGAGTAGCGTCGCCGTGCTCACCGTCAGACACGCGATACGCGCGCGCCGTGACGCGCTTCGACGCGTAAACATAACGACTGACGTCGTGTCTCACGCGGTGTCTGCGTGTTCGCGCGCATTTAGGATGACAACGTACGCGTGGACGACGTGATGGTGTCGTCCAGCGAGGAAGAGCTCGAGGAGTCCGCGGACGGCGCGGGCCATGTCGACACCACCGAACGCGAGATGACACGCGAACGGCGTCTCGCAGAAGGTTTGTCGCTATCGTGTTCGATGTCCGAAGCGCCGGACGATGAGGTGCGCGCGTTGGTTCGGAAAGTGTCCGCGCGCTTGGAAGAGGTGGATGGCGCAAAGGAGGCTGAGCTCGAGCGCGACGCCGGGCGCGCGGATACGCGAGACGCGGAGGATTTAGATGAGGATGGTTTGGCGATCGCCGCTGCGCGAGAGAAAGCGCTCATGGGCGATAGGTCGAACTGCGCCGGGGAAACATCGGAAGTTGGGGGATGGGACTACGGCGCGGAGGAGGCGCAAGAAGCGTTGCGAGCGTTTATGGAGCAAATAAACACTCGCAGCAACGCGGCAAATAGTTACGCACGCGTTGGCGCTGTGCACGTGGCAAATGCCAAGGGTATGACAGATGCGATTATGGATACCGTTGACGCAGGACGGCCGATGTGCTGCGCTGTCGGGGCTGGACGTCGCGTGGCGGTGGGCACGGATGGTGGCTTTATTTTTCTGCAACGCGAGACAAAAGATGAAGATACGGAGGTTTCATGCTTGAGAACGGCTAATAACTTTGCAGGTTTATCAGTGACGCCGAGTGTGACGAGTTTGTGTTTTAGCGAGCGCGGTGAGTGGCTTTTGGCTGGATACGACGATGGAGGTTTAGCACTATGGGACATCAAGCGCAATCCAACAATTTTAAAGACAATCGTCGGCGCGCATCGAACGCCAGTCGTGGCGCTTTCGATGCTTCCAGTCTTAAATGCGAGCGGCGCTGTAGATGCAATATCGTCCGAAGAAGGTGGTTTGGTGATTCATCACACGTTTTCGCCGCTTGGAATGGGTGTGATTCGCGTCAAATCGACATCGTTGGGCGAACGAACGTTTGTCATTGCTGCCCAAGCGATGCCGAGAGCGCACCACATAAGTGCATCAGAAATAAATGCGCATGAAAATGGAATCATCAGTCCAACGTGGGGTGAAACACCGTCTACATTTGATGCAGCGAAACATGTTGCCGATGGGGCTGGCATTGTGGCATTGTGCACGATGAATGCTGTGCTTATCATGCGCCTCCATCCGCGTGCTGAAGTCATTGCCAAGATTGTGCGCCCGCCGAACACGGATACGAAAGTGTTGCCCGTGATGTGTTGGAGTCCGCGAAATGTGGATGATATAGTTGTAGAAGAAGATGTCGAGAACTGCAATCTTGTCGTCGTTTGGGGATCGAGCGTGTACGTTCTCGCCGTAAAAGTCGAAGCAACGCGAGCTTTACAAAAGATGAATTCTGAGCATGAGAAACGAAGTGGTAATGCTTCGCAGGTGCTCAAGTCGTGGTCATTCGACTCAAATGTTTCGGTGGGTGCAGTCGCAGTAGCATGGCTCACGCAAGACGTCATATGCGTATTGAGCGATCGTCAAAAGTTGCATGTGTGCACACCCGAAGGAGTCAACATTGAGCAAATATTGCTGAATGAACCTCCGAGCTCACGAGAGATTACGCGCACGAGTCACGGCCAGGAAGTTGGCTCTGAGCGATTACAGTGCTGGAATAGCACTGTCACCATGCATGGTGTGTATCTGGCTATTCTTTCACCGTCGAGATTGAGGCTTGGGAAACTTTTGGGCTGGCGCGAACGCGTGCATGCGAAGAAGAACGCCAACGATTGGGTTGGCGCTTTTGAAACTCTTTTGCAAGCGCGCGATCAAAAAGTAGCGATTTGGCCCATCTTACCAAAGAAGTTCAATGACAGCGAGTTGACGAAGAAGAAAACACTGGAGATACTCATGGAGCTCGTGCCCAAATTTTTGGTTGAATCACTCAGTGCACGCGCACCACACGTAGACAATCCTGCGCATCAAGATGCGATCACTCGGGTTGTTCTTGGATTATTTCTGGCGTTTGACGCATTGGAACTACTATACTCCCCCACTATTTTTGGGGTGTTCTTGCATTCAAAATGTGAATCAGCCTTTTTGGAACGCATAGTACCACACGTGATGTCTGACAAGCTCCGCGCATTGCCGGTGGAAGTAATGCAAGCTTTGGTGGATCATTACGCTGCACTTGGCGACGCGGACGTGATTGAAAAGTGTGTTTTACACATGGATGTGGAGTCGCTAGACCTAAATCAGGTTGCTCGATTGTGCAAACAACATGGTATGTACAGTGCTTTTGCTCACGTATTTACGAGAGTATTGAATGACTTTACGACGCCGATGGAGACCATGTTTAACGCGTCGTTGACTCCAGTTTTCGGTTACAAGACGCGTGTTCGGCAGCTCTTGCTGTTTATGTTAGAAAGCATGCGCGGAAAGCCGTTTCCTACAGGTCAAGGTGAACTTTCAAAAGATCTTGTGGCACGCGTGCACATGGAAATAATGAAATTTCTTTTTGCTCCCGTTGCTTTAGACTCTTTCGTGAATACCACTCACGATATGGACAGGCGAGTGTGCATCGCATGGCATGCAGCAATGCAACTTGCATCCAATTCGAAAGTCCTTGATTTACCACCAGCTCGCCTGTTGTATTTGCTTCTCGCTGAGCCAAAGGCATCGAGCACCGTACTCATGGAGGCGATTAAAGATTGGGATGCCTCAGAGAGTGAAATCTTAAATCTCGAAGACGCGTCATCCGAACGCATGGGGTCTCAAATAATTGCTGAAGCCGCTGTTTTTGCAGCAAAAGCATGCGGTGAGGCAGACTTGCCAACAAGTCGATCATCCCTTCTCATATTTACGGCGAGTATTGTGGGCGCCGGAAGAGCCGCCGTCGCGCAAAGTGTTGAGGAGGACTTACTTGAGGCCCTAGTATGTGCGAGTACGGTGAATGACAAAGTTGACCGGGAAGAAGCAATGGTATCGATTTTGGGTCGAAGAATTGACGAGGGTACAATGCCACAAAATGCACTCAACGTACTCAAGCTTGCATCAGATGCACATTTCGTGCAAGCAGAAGCCGTCATACAAATGGCACATGGCGATCACGTAAGCGCTATTAGAGCGTTTGCAGCAGATAGACATTATCATACTGCGGCCACGCACTATGTGGATGTCTTGCTCGGGAAAGCAGAGCCAGGAATGTTAAGGGCGCAGCAAAATAATGCTGGACCTGCTGTGGGGCGTGCTCAACCGCTGGATCCTAAAGATGTTGAATCTTTTCGCAAGAAACTGTTGGAAGATATGCCTGCAATTTTACATATTTCTGCAGAGGTATGCGCTCGAATTGCCGTGGCTCATTTTCCAGAAGCACAAGCCGAAGTCTTACGCGCGCTATCACCTGAACCTATGCTTCAGTTTCAATACTTGCGGCAAGTTCTAGAGGCTGCGCATGAATCAAGCGAGTCTGAGTATCGTCCGTACGATATGACACTCACCGATCTGGTTTCCGCTACAAATCATCTCGTGACTTCTGAGATGAATGAGCTATACTTTCGTCTCATGTGTCAGTTTGAGCCCCAAGGAGTTCTCAGATTTTTACGATCGAACGCGGCGCATGAATTGGATAGTGAAAAATGTCTGTCGTACTGTCAAGAATTTCACGTGAATGACGCC
>Ga0222714_10004297_pt1 | contig 14035 bp, 15 predicted proteins | sample C33_3DmetaG_FD_165048 | JGI IMG/M metagenome (GOLD analysis project Ga0222714, IMG submission 165048) | Estuarine water microbial communities from San Francisco Bay, California, United States - C33_3D | ecosystem: Environmental > Aquatic > Marine > Unclassified | place: USA: California... | reverse complement strand
ATTCCCATCGGCTACCAGCACCTCGGCCATTATTAGACTAGGATAAGGAGTAGAACATGTTTAAAGATACAGCAGAAACGGTTGAAAAGGTCACCGCTGGCCTTGTTGCCAAGAGTGGGTTTGGTGAGCACTCCAAGGCGGGTGGCGTATTCCACGTACAGTGTTTTGACAGCGCTGGCAACCTTAAATGGGAAGACCAGATGCACAATCTGGTTGTAAACGTCGGCCTGCAAGACATGAACACTCAATACTTCAAAGGTAGTTCTTATACTGCGGCGTTTTATCTTGGGCTTGTTACTGGCCCCGGTTCTGGAACCACATACGCAGCGGCGGATACTTTGGCATCACACGCGGGCTGGACTGAATTTACGAACTACTCTGGTTCTCGCAAAGCAGTTACGTTTGGTACGGCCACTACTGCCGATCCTTCGGTGATCGACAACTCTGCTTCTCCGGCCCAGTTTGTTATTTCTGGCGCGGGCGGCACGGTCGCTGGAGCATTCTTGTGCACGGTTTCTTCGGGAACTTCCGGAACTCTGTTCTCTGAGGCAGATTTTCAGTCCCCCGGAGATCGGGTTGTGGTATCCGGCGATACCCTGAATGTAACCTACACATTCAGCTTGGATGCGGCGTAACTAGGCAATGTTCGGAATATCGGCATTTGCAGCCGTTCCGTTCTCAGCGCTATCCGGCGGAGTTACATTTGATTCATACGCAAGTGACTCTGCTTCGGGGGCGATGAGCGCGGCTGCGCTTGCTGATTTCTTGGTAGCTGAGAGTGAGTCTTCTAGCGTAACCGAGCAGTTTACTGTCGCCGCGTCTACATTCTCTGCGGTGAATGCTGAATCCGTAGCTGGTAGTGAGGCAGTGTCTTCTTTGGTCGACTTCTTGGGCTTGGTAGGGGAATACGCGCAGGGGCAAGATACCTCCGGGGCAGTCGTAGATTTCCTAGCAAGTGTTCTGGTTTCGGCGTCAGCACAGGATCAGGCTGCTGCTTTAGCTTCATTTAATTCGGCGGTAGACAATACAGCATCGGCGTCTGATGTAGTTTTGGCGCTTATTGATTTTATTGTTAGCGTTACCGATACAGCTTCGGGGCTCGATGTAATACCCCCGCCGTCAATAACCTATAACATAACAGTTGCTGAATCCGCCGCAGGTAGTGTTTCTGTAGCTACACTAATTGATTTCCTGAATGCAGTTAGCGAATCGGCAGCCGGGGTGGATGCAAACACTGTCGCTCCGTCTATATTCAACGCCCCGGTTGTGGAGTCTGCAACCGGTATAGATAGCTATTTTGCCCAAGGTATACTTAACTCTATATTATCTGAGGCTGTAACGGCGCAAGACTTGCTATTGGCTAGGTTTTTGTGGGAGCTGATTGTCAACGAACAAAGCGCCAATTGGGCTAATATTACTTCAAGCCAAACCCCGTCTTGGACTACTATATCTGCCGATACGAATGCTAATTGGTCAGATATAACAACGATACAGTGAGATAAATATGGCGCTTACCGTTAAAGACCGCGTACGAGTAGTAACCACAACCACGGGAACGTCTGACTTTACTGTGGGCGGAGCGGTTGCCGGGTATCAGAACTTTTCAGTGATAGGCGATGGTAACACCACGTACTACACCTGCTCGGATTCGGTAACTGGGGACTGGGAAGTAGGCGTAGGGACTTACTCGTCCAGTGGCCCCACGCTTAGCCGTGATACGGTTCTTGAATCCAGCAACTCCGGCAGTAAAGTAAGTTTTGCTGCTGGGTCTAAAGACTTATTTGTTACCTACCCTGCGGAAAGGGCTGTGTATTTAGACACGGCTGGGTCTGCGGTTACGACGCTGGACGTTGGTACGCTGGGTGTTTCTACTGCAAATATTACAACCGCGAATATTACGAGTGGTACAGTCTCCAACACCCCATCAAGCGGAACCGACATCGCTAACAAAACGTATGTAGACACGATTGCTTCGTCTGGTGTCACGTACCACGCACCGGTTAAATATGAAGCGCCAAACGCGCTTACAGCGACATACAACAACGGCACCTCCGGGGTTGGGGCGACACTGACTAACTCTGGAACGCTTGGTGCCTTCACACCTGACGGAGTTGTGGCATCTGTCAACGATAGAATTCTTGTTTATCAGCAAGCCAGCGCCGCGCATAATGGTGTTTACACAGTTACAACAGTTGGCAATGGATCAACCGCATGGGTGTTGACCCGTTCAACCGATACTGACTCTTATGCTTTGAAAGACCCGAATGGTCTGGGCGAAGGTGATGCTTTCTTTGTCACGTCGGGTAACACGGGTGCCGGTGAAACTTATATCTGCAACACACAAGGCACAATTACGTTTGGCACGACAGCCATCAATTTTGTGCAAGTGTCCTCTGCTCAGATTTATTCTGCTGGCACGGGGCTCACCCTCAGCGGCACCCAGTTCAGCATTACAAATACGGGCACGGCTGGCACGTATGGTTCGGCTTCCTCCGTCCCGGTGCTTACGACGAATGCCCAAGGGCAGGTTACCTCTGTCACCAACACGGCTATTTCAATCACTTCCGCCGCCGTATCCGGCCTCGCCGCTTCTGCAACCACGGACACCACAAACGCCGCGAACATCACCAGCGGCACACTGCCCTCCGCCAGATTGATCGGGTCATACACAAATATCACGGGGGTCGGTACCCTTACTTCTGGTACGTGGAATGCGTCTACTATAGGGGCCGCGTATGGCGGAACCGGACAAAGTTCTTACACGACCGGTGATTTGCTCTATGCTTCGTCTTCGTCTGCGCTGTCCACACTTGCTGATGTAGCCACTGGAAATGCCCTGATATCTGGTGGTGTAGGCACAGCTCCTTCTTGGGGCAAAGTTGGGTTGACTACCCATGTCAGTGGGACATTGCCCGTTGCAAGCGGTGGTACGGGAGCCACGACTCTGACGGGGTATGTGTACGGTAATGGGACTGGGGCGATGACTGCTTCAACCTCTATTCCAAACGCTGCTACGACCGCTACAAGTGCGAATACGGCTTCTGCTATTGTGGCCCGTGATGCGTCCGGTAACTTCAGCGCAGGCACTATTACTGCTAGTTTGTCTGGTAACGCTACTACTGCTACTACCGCCAGCGCAACAACTGCGGCGGCAACGTTCAATAACGGCGGGACTGGAGATGCTTCTGGCACCACCTTTAACGGCAGTACGGCAAAAACCATCTCCTACAACACTGTGGGTGCTTCTCCGTTGGCGGGTTCTTCCAGTCTGACCACCACGGGAACAGTAACTTCTGGTACTTGGTCTGCATCATTCGGGGCTGTGTCGGGCGCAAACTTGACCAACCTGACCGCAGGCAACTTGTCGGGGACAATCCCGTCCGCAGTTCTGGGTAACTCGACCACGTACGTCGGTACCACAGCGATTGCGTTGAACCGTGCAACGGCCAATCAAGCCTTGACGGGCATTACCAGCGTCACATTCCCCGGTGCGACTTCAGGTTCAGTTCAGTTGATCCCTGCTGCTACGGCTGGCATAGGAACGGTTTTGACGATGCCTGCAACTACAGGCACTGTTATTACCTCTGGGGATACCGGCACTGTAACCAGCACAATGATTGCTGACGGTACTATTGTCAACGCTGACATTAACGCTTCAGCGGCAATTGCGGTATCCAAGTTAGCCGCTTCCACTATTTCTGGGGTAACGCTTGGAGGCACGCTAAGTACTTTGACAATGAACACGTCAGGTACGGGTTTATCTGGTTCAACGACATACAATGGTTCTGGCGCCTCTACTTTCACGGTCACATCAAACGCTACAAATGCAAATACCGCCTCTACTATTGTTGCTAGGGATGCTTCTGGTAACTTTAGTGCTGGAACTATTACCGCAACTGGATTTTCCGGCCCACTAAACGGAACGGTAGGCGCAACAACACCGTCCACTGGTGCGTTTACGACACTGAGTGCGAGTGGTGTAGCAACATTCTCCGCAGGAAGCGCAGCCGCACCTGCAATTACGACTTCTGGAGATACAAATACAGGTATTTTCTTCCCTGCTGCCGATACGATTGCGTTTACTGAAGGCGGCGCGGAAGCCATGCGTATCGACTCCTCCGGCAACGTAGGGATTGGTACGACTTCGCCGAGCGCAACAGATAGGCTAACCATAGGTGACGGTGCTGTTGCAAATAACGCATCTATCTCCATCAACGGCGGTAGTAACAACGCCAGAGGTACAGGCATCAAGTTCTCGAAGGCTGGCACTGCTGTTGGCTTTATTGGTTCTGCTAGTTGGCTTGAGGGCGGGACAAGTGACGCACTAGCATTTTCGGCCAATAGCTCGGCGACTGTTGCTATGCGCATCGACTCATCCGGTAACGTAGGAGTAGGTGTTACGCCGACTACCAAATTGGATGTATCCGGCACTTCTCGATACACATTTAACGTATCTAACGCATATACGCTGCAAACCTCACTTAACGCTGCCGGTTCTGCTTTCGCAGATGATTACAAAAATGCCTTGTCACACATCTGGCAGACAAGCGGAACCGAACGCATGCGTATCGACTCCTCCGGTAACGTAGGGATTGGGACGAGTTCGCCGGGGTATAAACTCGAAGTTAACGGTAACGCTTCAACATCTACCTCCGGTATTGTCCGTTCCGGAAACGGCATTTTTGTGAACGCGCAAGCAATTTCTACAAACTACACCATTGCAGCCACCGACAACGGACTGAGCGCGGGGCCGGTAACTATAAACTCCGGAATTACGGTTACTGTTAGCTCTGGTGCAGTATGGACTGTCGTGTAAGTTTTACAAATACATAGGAGAAATTTATGAGTCAGCGAATCATCTATACAGCAGCCGATGGGAATATGTGCGTTATCGTTCCCGCCCCAGAGGCTCAATGGACAGACGTAATGAAAACCATCCCTAACGGTGTTGATTATGAAGTTGTGGATGTTTCTGAAGTTCCGTCAGACCGGACATTTCGTAACGCTTGGGTTCACGCAAAAGGGCAGTCGAATAAAGTTGGCGTAGATCTCCCGAAAGCAAAAGAAATAGTCCACACTAAGCGCCGCGAACGTAGGCAGATTGAACTGGCTCCGCTTGACCAGTTAATCAACATCAATGTTGCCAAACCGCAAACCGTTGCTACTATCGAAGCGCAGCGGCAAGTCATTCGGGATAAATATGCCAAGATTCAGATTGACATTGATTCTGCTCCGGGTGTGCCTGAACTCAAGTTAATCATTGAAGGGCTGTAAATTATGAGCACGGCCAAATTTAATCAGTGGCTCAACTCAGATGGCACTGAGAATTACAAGTGTCGTGCTTGGGTTAACTTTAACGGAACTGGTACGGTAGCTATTCGTGCATCAGGGAATGTAACGAGCATTACTGATAATGGTACGGGTAACTACACAGTTAACTTTACTAATGCAATGTCGGATGCGAATTATTCAGGCGTTGTTAGTTGTGGTTATACATCTTATGCGGCTCCAAATATTGGAGAAGGAGCAGTTCCAACAGCATCGGCATTTAGGTTTGTAAATAGAAATCAACAAAGTGGAAGTGCTTTCGATTTGGAATTTAATATGGTAGCCATCTTCCGCTAATCAGGATCAACCATGTCCACAATAAAATCAGACAACATTGCGACTTTAGCGGGTGTTACAACGTCAATGGCAAACGCTGTTAATGGCAGCGCAAAGGCGTGGGTAAACTTCAATGGAACCGGCACCGTTGCAATCAGGGCATCGTATAACGTGACGAGCATTACTGATAATGGTACTGGCGACTATACGGTGAACTTTACGAATGCGATGTCGGATGCAAATTATTCTGTTAGCGCAGTTCCTAGTCCCGCCGCAGCATCTTCGGCTAGGATGGTCTGTCAAGTTTTTACAAACTCTGGCGGAATAACCACGGTGGCACCGAGCACATCGGCGTTTAGATTGGCGGCATTTAACATGCCAACTGCAACTAACTATGACCCAGACTATATCTGTGTCGCCATTTTCCGCTAACCCTATGTCAACCTTATCCGCAGGTAATTAAATATGGCATCCGTAATCAGAGGTTCAGATAATTTTGACTCGCAGTATGGCGCTACGCTTAAAGCATGGGTCAACTTCAACGGCACCGGCACTGTAGCCATAAGGGCATCTCTTAATGTTTCAAGCATCACGGATAATGGTACGGGTGACTATACGGTGAATTTCACGAACGCCATGTCGGATGCGAATTATTCGTATGTAGGTGTGGGTAGACGAGATTCCTCAACGCAACGGCCTGTGGTTCTGTCTCAAGCAAACACAGCGACTTATAATCCTGCAACCACATCGCTTAGATTTATAACATTTGTAGAAGCTGCCGCCGCCGCTGAAGACCCGTTGGCTTTTAACGTAGTCATCTTCCGCTAAAGGACAACCATGAACCAACGAATCAAGTGCTGCTGCATGTCACTTAATAAATAAGGAAAAAACATGGAAACCAAAGAAATTGAGCTGAAACTGACTGTTGCAGAGGTAAACGGTATACTACAAGCACTGGGCCAAATGCCCTATGCGCAGGTGGTGTCTTTGGTGCTAAAAATCCAACAGCAGGCGCAGGCGCAAGTTTCTGAGCCCCAAGAAGCTCAGTAACCCAAAAGGAGTAATGCCGTGGCATCTACATACAGTACTAACCTAAAAATCGAGCTGATGGGGCTGGGTGACCAATCCGGTACTTGGGGCACGACGACCAACACCAACCTTGGCACCGCGCTGGAGCAGGCGATAGTAGGCTACGGCAACCCCAATTTTGCTACGGACGCCAACACTACTATCTCCCTGACGGACTCCAACGCCTCCCAAACGGCCCGGGCGTTTGTGCTGAATGTCACGTCGTCGGTCTCCCTGACCGCGACCCGGGAGCTGGTGGTTCCCACCGTCCAGAAGCCTTACATCATCCGGAATAACACTACGGGTGGCCAGAGTATTACGGTCAAGACCTCCGCCGGAACCGGGGTGACGGTGCCTGCTGGCAAATACGCGTATGTATACGCTAACGGCACGGACGTGGTGTCGTCGATTGATCACATCCCCTCCCTGACTCTGGCTACTGCGCTGGCGGCAACTTCCGGGGGTACTGGCCAGTCCAGCTATGCTATTGGCGACCTTCTCTACGCCTCGACGACCACGGCCCTGTCCAAGCTGGCGGATGTGGCTACGGGCAATGCGCTGATCTCCGGCGGTGTTTCTACCGCTCCTGCTTGGGGCAAAGTCGGCCTAACCACCCACGTCTCGGGCACCCTGCCGGTAGCCAACGGCGGCACTGGCGACACGACCTACACCAACGGCCAACTGCTGATTGGTAACACGACCGGCAACACCCTGACCAAAGCTACCCTGACTGCGGGCACCGGCATTACCATCACCAACGGCACTGGCTCCATCACGATCGCTGGCAACACCGGCACTGTGACCTCAGTCAGCGGCACTGGCACGGTCAACGGCATCACCCTCACTGGCACGGTTACTTCATCCGGCAGTCTGACACTGGGCGGCACCCTCTCGGGTGTAAGCCTCACGACCCAAGTCACCGGCACCCTGCCCGTGGCGAATGGTGGTACAGGGTCGTCCACCGCTTCTGGCGCAAGGACGAATTTAGGGTTGGGGTCAATAGCTACGCAGGATTCTAACAACGTATCTATCAGTGGCGGTGCTATTACTGGCACTACGATCAACGGGAATACTGTAGGCTCTAACTCGGTAGGTGCTAGGACTATATCGACTGCAGCTCCTACCGGCGGTTCTAACGGTGATATTTGGTACAGGGTCGCTTCGTAATGGCTCGTTCTATTTCAGTAAATCAGAGCGGAACCTACAAAGAGGTTGTTCAGGCGTACGTCAGAGACGGCGGGGTCTGGAAAAGCCCGACCGAGATTTACGTCAATCAAAGTGGTACTTGGAAGCAGGTTTATCCTGATACTGGCTCTATTGTATACACAAGCGGGTCTGGGAATTTTACGGTTCCCAATGGAGTTCAAACAATAACCTACACAATCGTGGGTGGCGGTGGTGGTGGATCGTGGGGCTTTCAAGCTGCTGACTTAAATTTTGGGTTTGAATATCCATATGTTGGCGGTGGCGGTGGTAGCGGTGGTTTTAAAGTAAATCAGACGCTTGCTGTTACTCCGGGGCAGGTTATCGCTTACTCCGTTGGTGCTGGTGGCGCTACCACTGGCGGTGGTGGGTACGGAAACCTTATCGGCACGGATGGAAGTAGCACTACGTTTGGTGCAGATTCGGTCACTGGCGGCGGACGAGGAGTCGGCCACAACGTATCAGGCGGCGGCGCTAATCCATATGATGTTTCGTATAGTGGAGCCGCAGGAAGTCCAAACGGGAACGCCGGGTTGTGGGCTCTTATTGGTGGCGAGGGCGGCACCACTGTTTATCAAGGCGGGACTGGTTACGGTGGCTACGGTAATGGCGGCGATGGTGGCCCCGGCAACGTGAACGCCGGTTCTGGTACCGCAGGTGGCGGTGGCGCGGTTATCATTTCGTGGTAGAGGAAAGTGCAAAACAATATGCTTACTGAAAAAGATGTATTTGCAATCAGCAAATTGCACCCTCCGGTACTTGGAGATTCTCCCAGCGTTACTGTTGAGCTTCCGCCTGAAGACAGCACCCCTTTTGTCTGCGCTCCGGATTCGTTAAACGCGCAACGGTTTTTGATCCCTCCGCGTGTATTGATGTCGGCAAAAAGCTACAATTTTTTTGCATACCTAGGATCACAGTTTGTCGATAGGACGGGCACTATTGTAGACCCTAGGGTTCCAAATATTGTTGTTGATCAAGCAATACCAAATGTTGCTGTAGACCCGGGTAGTTTTGAGTCAGTAACCGACGCTGTTGCTAACGCTACCATTCAAAAAGCCGCCGTGGCTAATAAGCCAATAGCGGTGCTTTACAGCGGCGGCCTCGATAGCATGTGCGTTGCTTCTGCCCTACTTAAAGCCGGGGCTCACATAACAGTAGTTGGGTCGCAAACATCCATTGCCGAGTGCCCATCGTTTTATAACGGAGTGCTTTGCAACAATGGCCAAGTTACGTTGGCAATTGGGAATCCAATCCTGTTCGTCAGGCAGAACCGCGACGATTATCTATGGGTTACCGGGGAATGCGGTGCGCATATTATGGGGACAGTTAATTGGAAAAAATTTGGTGGCGGTTTAAACGAAACCACACAATCCATACTTTCTTCTTCCGCCCCTCTTTACGGGATTCCTGATCAAATCCGCGCTGACTTGTTGCCGGTTATAGACGCCTGTCCCTTCCCCCTAAAAACAAATTACGACTACCAATGGTGGGTCATATTTGCCTTGAAGTGGCAGTTTGTTGCGTTCCGTTTTCAGATGTGGTCTGGTGGGCTGTGCCCTCATTTTGTTAATTTTTTCATGGATGATTCGTATCAGCAGTGGGCGATATGTAACGATGTTACAGTCAAGTGCCCTAATTATGAGTGGAAAAACTACAAAATGCCTATGCGCGATTACATTTATGCTTTTTCCGCTGATCGTGCCGCTGCGTCTACCCCAAAACGATACTCCATGGAATTGACCTACCCCAATCTGCAGGGGCTGCACGGAACCTACGTCACCGCTGACCCGCGCAAGGTAGGGTTTGTTGATGAACAAACGTACAACCAAGTTATGTCCGCGCCCAATGACATTAGGGTAAGTTCTTTTTAGCATGAAAATTATTTTTATTTTGTTGGCGATGTTAGCATCGATCAACTCTGCGGCGGATACCCGTGTAGTTATTGGATACCCGCCGGGAGGCGTCCAAGACGTTATTGTGCAGACTATGCGAAAAGTTTCTCCGCGTTTGAGTGTTGAATATCGACCCGGCGCGGGCACTGTATTTATGATTTCGCAAGCATCAAAGTGGCCCCCAGACGGAGCTTCAGTTTTTATTTCTACAGCATCAATATCAAACGGGCCCCTTTTCTACCCAGAACTGTCTTATGACCCGTTTGCTTTTGTCCCAATAACGTACGTTGGGGAAACCGATAGCGTTTTGCTAATTCACCCTTCAGTTCCAGCTAACACCGTAAAAGAGTTTGCCAACCTTGCCGGGGGGCAAAAAGGAAAAATGTCCTATGGTTTTGGGGGGCACTCAACAGTTTCTTATTACGGCATGGAAAAACTGATGGGGCTTACCGGGGGTAGGTTGCTTCCAGTGGGGTATAAATCAGTGTCTCTTGTCCCGCCTGACGTAATGCGGGGTGATGTGGACTCAGTGTTGCTGCCGGTTCCTAATGCTGCCTCTACTTATTTGGCGGCCATTAAATCTGGGAAAATACGTGTTATCGCTAGTACGGGCTCCAAGCGGTCGAGCGTATTTCCGGAGACACCCACTATTTCAGAGACTTACCCGGGGTACAAGGCGGTTATGTGGTGGGGTATTTTTGCCCCGCCCGGTACAAACTATAATGACGCAGAGCGGTTGCAGGCAGTTTTTTCCTCCACGGTAGCTAAAGTATCACCAGAACTGCAGGCTCTTGGGGTCGTTACCGCTAATAAGAAACCCGAAGAGTTGTCTGCGTTGGTGCGTTCAGAGCATAGGGAGTGGCTGAAATTGGTAAAGTCATTTAAATAAAAGGAACCCATCTGGAAGAAAGGCAGAAACGATGAGCGAACAAATCATTCAGCCGGAATCGGCAAAAGAAGTCGCAGGTAAGACTATCGGTAAGCAAGGTCTTTTCTACATCACGCTCATCGTATGCGTAGGTGTCGGCGCTTCGATTGTGCTGGAAGAATCCAAGATGGCTGCGGTGATGGGGCTGCTTGGTGCTAGTCTGACCGCTTTGATTTCCATGATGAACGGCATTGCCGGTGCTACTCCGAAGCAGGAGAAGCCGGAGTTTGAAGTCATGAAGCAACTTATTGATCGTCTTGACCGCATGGCTGACCGCGACCCGATGTCTGTTTCCGTGGAAAGCGATAAGGTTGTGGTCAAGAAGGGTGACAGCGAAGTTCACACTGCGAGGTAAACATGATCCCGATTCCCGCACTTTTATCCGTTGGCGCAAAGCTGATCGACAAGTTCTTCCCTGACGCACAGGCTGCGGAACAGGCCAAGCTGAAGCTGCTGGAGATGCAGCAAAACGGTGAACTGGCGCAGTTGAACGCCGATGTAACCGAGCAGCACGAACTGACAGAACGGCTCAAGGCAGACATGAACAGCGATAGCTGGCTGTCCAAGAACATACGGCCTATGACGCTGGTATTTATCCTTGTGACCTACACGGTATTTGGCCTGATGTCTGCGTGGGATATTGACGTAAATAACAACTACGTCGAACTGCTGGGTCAGTGGGGGATGCTGATTATGTCCTTCTATTTTGGAGGCAGGACGCTTGAGAAAATCATGAGCTTCAAAAAGGCCAAGGAATGACCCAACTGACTGCGAACTTCTCGCTTGAAGAACTGACCCGATCCGAAGCCGCTGACCGCAACGGCTGGGACAACACGCCCAACGCGCAGGAGATTGAGAACCTGAAGCGCCTTGCTGCTTTGCTGCAGCAGGTCAAGACGGCGGTTGGTGGTAAGCCCGTGATGATCAACAGCGGTTTCCGGTCAAAGCAGGTCAACGATTCCGTAGGTTCCAAGGACACTAGCCAGCACCGTCTGGGCTGTGCTGCGGATATTCGGGTGCCGGGAATGAAGCCCCGGGAAGTGGTGGAAGCCTGCATCGCTGCTGGGGTGCCTTTTGACCAGATCATCCTAGAATTTGATTCATGGACTCATGTGTCTGTGCCGAACACGCCGGAGTTTAAACCGCGCAACTCCCGCCTGATTATTGACAAGCAGGGCACACGCCCGTTCGCGTGAGGTAACACATGCCGCTATCCAAACTCCAATTCAAAGCCGGTATCAACCGCGAGAACACCAATTACGCCGGTGAAGGAGGTTGGTATGACGGAGACAAGATTCGCTTCCGTTCCGGCTATCCTGAGAAGATTGGTGGCTGGCAGAACCTCGCTGCGTCTGTGGCTGGCGTGTTTAACACCTATAAGGGTGTATGCCGTAACCTCTGGAACTGGATTACGCTCAACAGCAGTAACCTGACCGCGCTTGGCACGGAGCAAAAGCTCTACATCGAGAACGGCGGTGCCTTCTATGACATCACTCCCATCCGCAATACCGTAACCATCAACAATAACCCGTTCGCAATAACCAACGGCAGTAAGCTTGTTGTTGTAACGGATACTGCCCACGGCGCTACGGTCGGAACCTATGTGACGTTCTCTGGGGCGACTGGTGGGGACTACACCGTATTCAACGCTGAGTATGAAATTGTTAAGATCGTAGACGCCAACAGCTATAACATTATCCTCGCTACTGCCGCTACCGCTACGGGGTCTGGTGGTGGAGCTTCGGTATCTGCGGCCTATCAAGCCAACTCCGGTAACTCTGTGGCATCTGTCGGCACGGGGTGGGGTGTGGGCCCATGGAGCCGGGATGGCTGGGGTGAGGAGTACTCTGGCACAGCTGTTGTGGAAGATACCAATGCGCTGCGGCTGTGGTCGCTGGATAACTACGGTGAAGACCTTGTATCGGCTATCCGTGAAGGTGCGATTTATTACTGGGCAGCCGACACGACGACAACCCCGCCCCGCGCAGTGACACTGGAGAGCGAAGCTACCGCTGCTGGGTACGACGGTGACTTCGTCCCCAATAAAGTGTTTGAAATCCATACCTCCGGGGTGCAGCGTTTTGCTATCTGTATCGGGGCCAATCCCTACGATCCGGGCGACTCCGAGACCACGTTTGATCCCATGCTGGTGCGGTGGTCAGACCAAGAAAACATCTACCAATGGGTTCCCGCTGCCACCAATCAAGCGGGTGAAATCCGCATGTCGCACGGTTCTCGTCTGGTTACCGCCCGTCACGGACGGCAGGAGTTTGTGGTCTGGTCAGATAGCGCCATTTACTCAATGCAATACCTTGGGCCACCCTACGTCTGGGGTGTGAACCTGCTCATGGACGGTATCTCCATCGCCTCTCCCAATGCGGTGGTTGGTGCAAGTAACTTGATGTTCTGGATGGGTGTGGATAAGTTCTACATGTACGACGGTCGCGTCCAGACGCTGCCTTGCACGGTTCGTCAGTTTATTTTTGACGACTTTAACTATGACCAAGCTTATCAAGTAGTTGCTGGTGGTAATGAGCAATACAGTGAAATATGGTGGCACTACCCGTCACTGAACAGCACGTTGAATAATCGGTATGTTATTTACAACTACCTCGACAACGTCTGGTATTACGGCACCATCAACCGCACGGCTTGGTTAGACTCACCCCTGCGTGACCGGCCCATGGGGGCATTTAGCGTCAAAGTCAGCTACCTGTCCGCTGCTATCACTTCGTCCGACACCACGATCAACCTGCTTGATGCTGCGTCATATCCGGAGTCCGGCACTATTCAGATTGACAGCGAGAAAATTACATACACCAGCCGGACGGCTACCGCACTCAGTGGGTGTACTCGGGGTGTCAGCGGGACTACGGCTGCTTCTCATGTAGCTTACTCCACTGCTGGTTTGGTAGTTCCCAATCAGGTCATGTACCACGAGACCGGTAACGACGACTTTTCCACGGCGACACCCGCGCCGATTGAGGCGTATATCGATTCTTCAGATTTTGACATCGGAGACGGGCATAACTTCGGGTTCGTATGGCGGATTATCCCTGACCTGACGTTTGACGGCTCGACTACGGCTGCGCCCGATTATCCGGAAGTCACTATGGTCTGCAAGCCACGGCAGTTCTCGGGGTCTGCATATAGCGCACCAAGCTCTCCTTCGGTTACCAGCGCTCAGAGCTACAACACGCAGCGCGTCTACACCGTGCAGCAGTTCACCGGTCAGGTATACACCCGGGTTCGTGGCCGTCAGATGGCGTTCGAGATCAGGTCTACCGGGCAGGGTGTGGCGTGGCAGTTGGGTGCTCCTCGAATTGATATCCGTCCTGAT
>Ga0222714_10004296_pt1 | contig 14037 bp, 9 predicted proteins | sample C33_3DmetaG_FD_165048 | JGI IMG/M metagenome (GOLD analysis project Ga0222714, IMG submission 165048) | Estuarine water microbial communities from San Francisco Bay, California, United States - C33_3D | ecosystem: Environmental > Aquatic > Marine > Unclassified | place: USA: California... | reverse complement strand
GTTCCAGTCGCGTAACGTGTTGAGTAAGAAGATGATGGGCTTGTCATCAATCAAGGGAGCGATTGACAACATCAACTTGTTCAGCGTGATCACCGTACTCAGCTGTTTGGTGTGTCTGCCAATCGCCATGGGCCTTGAGGGCGTGCGATTCACCCCGCAAGCCATGGCTGCGGCCGGTTTAAACGTCGGTGAACTCATTCAGCGATTGGCCATCGCCGGTTTCTGCTTCCAAATGTACCAGCAAATCTCGTACATGATTTTGTCCCGCGTGACGCCGGTGACGCACTCGGTCGGAAACTGCATGAAGCGCGTCACTGTTATCGTAGTGACTTTGATTTATTTCAAGAACCCGGTGTCACCGCTCAACATGGCGGGTACTGCCCTCGCCCTGTTCGGTGTCTTCTTGTATTCTCGCGCCAAGCAGAATGAAAAGGGAGCCAAGAAAGAAAAGGCGGCGGCGGCTGCGGTGGCGGCGCCGACTTCCTCGGGCGCTTCTGGGGCGTACACGGATGAATTCCGTCGCATCACGGGTCTCACGAACATCGAATAAGTTATGCTTCATTTTCCTTCACGTTGATTAGCAACAAATGTTTAATACCCACACCCTCTGGTTTGTTCTATTCGTCCGTCCTCGTATCAGCGTGTTCGTGCGTTTTTACGATTTTTGACGAACGACTGAATGCTTGAAAAAGACGGTTTCGTTTCTTTTTGCATGTGCTACTTCTACTTCGTACAGTAATGTTGAATCTTTTCTACAGTTTAAACAATGTTTGATTAGCCTTTGGTCGACCTCTCGTGGCGTGGACGTAATCGTCGCACAACTTTGAAATTCGTTCTTTGCGCGCATCAGTGAGGAAGGCCCGTACGCCTTGCTCAGTGGTTTGCTGAACTTGCTCGGGCACGTGCGCCATCACCTTTTCGACCGCGCGTTTTCGAATCGACGCGCGGCGCGTGGACGAGACGTTTGCGACGTCAATGACTGATCGCACGAGCTGATCGATGCGTTCCGTAAGCAACGTCCATTTCGTTGCAACTTTTGGTTTGGCTTGAGCCTTGTGCTTTGAGATGGGAATACCCGGCAAGACGTCGTGCGGCGAGTCGACGACTTGTGCATCATCTACGGTATCGTGAGGGGAATCCACGACTTGCGGTCGAGACGACGGCAATTCATCGTGCACAAAGCCTTCAGGATCGCCAAACGAAGGTTCGGCGAGCGCTTTGTGGTCAAAGCCAAAAATCGGTAACGGCGCATACTCGTCCGAGATGGGCCACGACGGAAGGGCGTCGTCCGCACTAACCTTGACGGTGATTCCCGGGAAATGTGCATCCTGCTCCGGCTCCGTGGCTGGGCCTTTAGGAGCGCTGTTGCTCTTGCGTCGTTTCGCAGAGGTTGTGCACGGCGAGCCGACGCTGTTTTGCTCAATCTCTCGTGCGTTCTCCGTGATGGAATACCACGATGCGACAACCATATTGTCCAAATCAGCCCAAACGTCTGGTTGAGGCGTCGAGCTCGGCAGCGCGTCTTGTACGACTTCTTCGGGGTCGTCCTCGTCAGTCTCCGCGCCGTCGTCCACTTCGGTCGGTTGCGCGTCGTCCGCGGCGTCGCACACGGGTTCCTGATCCACTTCCTCCTCGTTCGGCAACAAAGTTCGGGGAACACTAGAAGGAAACATCGCGTGCACGTCCTCGTGTACCTCGGTGCACTCAGGAGAATCTGCATCCGTCATCGCCACTTCTTCCTCCATGTCGTCGTCAAACGCCTCCTCGGCGTCGTAGTCGTCATCGATAACTGGAAGAGGCATGATCGCCACCAAATCATCCGTGAGTTTAGGCGTCGGTTCATACTTGGGTTTTGGAGGCCCACGCGGTTTACGCTTCTTTTTCACGCGCGTCACCGCCTCGAACCCGCCCAAGTCGCCCACGGGTCTGGGTTTCGTGCTCGGAAACATGCTAGTCAAATCAATTTTCGCCACCGCTTCTTCGACGGGCTGCTCGACTTCAGGCGCAGCATCCTCGGCAGCTTCACGTTTCTCAACGTCCACTACCGCGTCATCCGCGTTGAGCGGCGCTACATCCGTCGTTGGCGCCGCGTCCTCGACGACGACAGCCGTCGCCGACCCTCTTGGCGGCTCCTCTTCCTCCGCCTCTTCCTCTTCGCGCACAAACCCTTCAACGAGTGCGTTGAAATCTAAATCTTCCCCATCGTCATCACCGCCAGCGTGCTCGTCATCGCACCGATCGCTCGCACCAGCAGTCTCCACGACCTCGGTCTCGCCCTCAGCCGTCTTCTCAGCCGTCGCCGCCAACTTCGCTGCAATCTCCTGCGCCTTCACCATCGCCTCGCGCACATCAATCGAAACCACCGACGGACTCGCATCGCACACATTCCCGCGCGCGTGCGACGCGTTCACCGGCACCGGCGGCGCCAGCGGCGCTGGACACGCCGCTCTCGGCGCCGCGACGCCCGCTCCGCGCATCTCACAATCCCCCCTCCCCGTACCCCGCCCGTTCGCGTGCGCGTGCGCCGCCAGCGCGCGATCGCGACAGATCACGTAATACTCGCGCCCAACCCGCGCCTCGCGCGCGCGTTCGCCCGTCATCGTCGCCGATTCGCAATCATTCAGAAGAAACTCAAAGCCATCCTGCGTGGCGTGCTTCGCGATCGCCTGCCGCTCGAACGCCGCGCCCTCGAGCTCGATGTACTTGCACACCAAGTGAATGTGCTTGATGTGCGTCGGCGTCACGCCCGCGGGCGGCGGGTCCATGACGACTCGCGCCGAAACACGAAGCGCGTCACAATCTGGCGTTCAGTTGGCTTTCGTGTTCGATGTCGTCGACGTCGTCGATGTCGTCGGCGTCTCGCGCGCGCGTCGCGCCGGGACGCGATGCGCGATCGAACGTCTCGCGCGCTCGCGCGTCGTCGCGCGCCGGGGCGTCGCGCGCGCGCCGCACGGGCGCGGTGCCGAAGGATGTCAAAGTCGACGTGGCACCCGATGATGGTGACGATGTCTTCCGCCGCGCCGTGGCTGTGGCGTGCGCGAGCGCGGTGGCGTGCGCGAACATCGCGTCGACATCGTCCGCGGCGTTGGCGGCGATGGCGATGCCGGCGACGGACGGGGCGACGGAGGCGTACGGGGGTGAGTTTGAGTTTACGACGCCTCCGCCGACGCCCGAGTCGCGAATGCGAGCGCCGCCGCCTGTTATCGACGTCGTCGGCATCAAGCCGACGCTCGATGCTGGGTATAAAACGACGCAGGTGAGTCAGAAACTCACCGCGGGCGAGCGTGAGACGATTGAGTTGTTTAACAAGGCGAAAGGGTCGGTGGTGTACATAACCAACGTCGCGGTGCGAAGAGACGCGTACACGTTAAATTTGACGGAGACCCCGCAAGGGGCTGGTTCGGGCATCGTCTGGGACACTAAAGGACATATCGTGACAAACTATCACGTCATCGACAAGGCGAACGCGCTCAAGGTGACGATTGGGACGGATATTGCCACGCAAAAGGTGTACGACGCCAACGTCGTCGGTTTCGACGACGACAAGGACATCGCGGTGTTGGAGTTGTTGGATCCGGAGGCGCGACGAGATGCCAAGCCGTTAACCATCGGTCGCTCGAGCGAGGCGAGCGTTGGACAACGCGTGTTTGCGATTGGCAATCCATTCGGCCTAGACCATACGTTGACCACTGGCGTCATTTCTGGCCTGGGCCGAGAAATTCAAAGCGGCAACACAGGGCGCCCAATCGACGGGATTATCCAAACCGACGCCGCGATTAATCCAGGGAACAGTGGCGGACCACTGATTAATTCCAGCGGGCAGTTAATCGGGATTAACACGGCGATTTATTCCGCGAGCGGGACGTCGAGCGGCGTCGGCTTTGCGCTCCCGAGCGACATGGTTTCAGGCATCGTGGACCAACTCATTCGTTTCGGGCGCGTCACTCGCCCAATTTTAGGCATTTCATTCGCGCCTGATGGCGCACTCGACCAGCTCGGTCTCGGCGGAGTCTTAGTCCTCGACGCGCGCGAAGGCGGTCCGGCGTGGCGCGCGGGCGTGCGAAGCACGTCTCGCGACGAGAGCGGGCGTCTCATTCTGGGCGACATCATCATCGAGCTTGCGGGCGAACAAATACAAGACAGCAGCGACTTATATCGCACGTTAGATAAACTCACCGTGGGCGACATCGTGGAGTTAAAACTCATCAGAGGCGTCGATAAAGTCACCACAAACATTGAGCTCGACGACGTCAAGGATATGAAACCGCCCACGCCGTCCACCGTCGTCGTGCCCTTACGTTCGAAGAAACCCCCAGGTGCGCCCTACTAGATCAGGTCGCATCATATTTCTTTACATTACATTTTTACCTTCTTTCGCCGCGCGCGCATTGTTATACCATACAAAATATACCGCTCCGATACGCCCGCTGACGGTTGGGCACAACACCGTTCCGGGGGGAAACTCCGGAACTGTTCTGTCCTAATCCAGCGCCAGTGCGCGCCGCGCCCGCGTCCGCGCGCGCCCGATTCGCCATGCCGCGCGATTGGCCCGCGAGTATCGTCATCCCCGCCGAACTCGACGCCGATGACGCCTTCATCGCCTCTGCGCCCGACGCATTCGTGTGCTGCATCACCTGCGACATCATGCGTCAGCCAGCCATGGTGACGCGAACAGGGCGCACGTACGACCGCGCGGCGATCGAGCGGTGGATCAGCGAACACCGGACGGATCCTATGTCGCGCACGGCGATTTCTTTGGATGATTTGGTGCCGAATCTGGCGATACGGGCGCTTATTGAGTCATTCGTGAGCAAGGCGTACGACGCCAAGCGCGCCGAGCCGAGCGCTCCGTCGGCTCTAGTGGCTCCGGCATCGTCGAATGCGGTGAGTGCGGCGGCGATTGCGAAGGCGAAGGAAGTGGCAAAAGCGGCGGATCCGTATTTGTTCCCACGGCGGCGACTCGTGGCGGTGGCGCCCGTGGTAAAGGTGACGGATGTGACGTATCCGGACGCGAGCGCGCTCGAGGAGAATCCGGCGGGGAAATGGTTTCGATTTCGTATGGAGGATTTGACCGCGATCGTGGGCGATTGGGCGTGTAAGAATTTGGAGGCATATAAGACGCAAAATATAAAAGGGGGCGACGGCGCGACGTTTGTGGCGAAGCGTACGTTGAAGGATGGTTCGGAGGGGAAGAGCGCCGCGGTCATCGTGTTCGGCGGACCAGACGGATTGGGTGTTGGATGCTGGAACCCTGCGGGATACGCCAATGCCGGCGACTGGGCTGTTGGAGATACGTTTACGCTTTTGAATTACAGCTCTGAGCTCGCAATGCCGCCGTTGACGTTTCCGTTATCGATTGCCAAATACGAGACGCATTCGGGCACGGGTTGGAATTTACCGGGCGAAGTCATTCGTTTCGGACAATCTGGTCTCGTCGGTGACTGGTGGAAGACGCTTGACGTTGAATTCGTGTTGCACGATATTGGATCGAGAGTGTACGGCGTGCACACGGATGCGCCATACGAAGCCTTGCCGTTTACGGTGACCGCGTTGCGGTCGGATGGCGAGTGGCACGAAGTCGAGCTCGCGCGACGCCAATGTCCGTGGGGTAAGCCGTTCAAGATACCCTTGGACGATGCGTCGTCGATTCGCGTGCGCTGGGAAAGCACCGACTTGCACAAGCTCCCAGGCTCGACCTATCGAAGCGGCGGTGGCCTGCACGCAAACATTGTCGGATGCACGACGTCCATCGATGTGTTAGGCGTGTCTGAAGTCGACCAAGCCGCGGATGGCTCGTATTTCCGCTTCGACGTCGACGCCATGGCGGCAGCCATTGGTGGAGAAGGCGAATGGGAAGGCACGTACGATTGTTTCGTGCTGCGTACTGGAAAAACTGGACGCGTGACGTTTAACAAGCCAGGGAGCTTTTACAAAGCGACCGCGAGCGGGTACGAGAAGGTTACGGGCGCGCAAGGCAAGCAAGTCGCGGCGGCACCCGTAGCGGCGGCGCCCGCCGACCATCCGCGGAATTCTCCAGCGTCGTCCTGGTGCTGTTTCAGTTCGATTGACGTCGACGAAACCGAGCCCACGGGCAACCTCGTGCACGTCGTCTCAGCGCCTAAAAATTACGTCGAACCAGAAGCCAAAGAACCCAAACCGAGTGCCAAACCAAGTGCCAAGAGCGTCTCGCCGACTGATGTTTTCGGCATCGGCTGGTTTGAAAAAGAACAAAAGCCAGGCGATTGGTGCATCGGCGATATCATCTTACTCAAGCGCACGCACGCTGGGCCGTCTTCAGAGCCTACGAAACCTGGCAACGCTAAAGTCGGCACCGACCAGTGGCTTTTGGTGCACTTTCCAGATCCGTTAAAGCCGAACGCCACTGAGCTTGTCCTGCCCATGGTTTAAAGCCATGGTGTTTTATAATATTCGTCACTCACCCGCACGAGCGCGCGCTGTAATATGTCGTAACACCATCACACGATTGAAATAATCACGTAAAAAAGCATGTTGAAATTACACGTCGGTACGAAGCAGCGCATCGGGTCATTTAAAACAAAGTTCGGCGCGTCGTAGCAGCGCGTCGGTGCTCGCTTCCCCGAACGCAAGTTCAGCGTGCCAGAGTCAATGCACGCTGTCTTCATTAAACCAACAATTTTTAAGTGTGCGCGACGTGCGTCGCCATCATGTACCGTCTTCACGTGCGCATGCGTGGTAAACATATTTCATCGTCCCATGTTTCGTGCGTTTTTTGTGCGTTTTTTTCCTTTTTCAATTTGTAGCTTTAGTTCCTCGAGTCGAACGCCACTGAGCTCGCCCTACCCATGGTTTACAACAATGCGAGTGCGCGCTGTAATATATCGTAACATCATCAAACACACGACACATACCGGTACGTTGTTTCGCGTACAGAAGGCGAGACGTCGCTCGCGCCGATCCTCGTGTCTCAACGCTGTCAGAATGCCGCGGTCCTCTCATTCGCTGATCTCGCGTCCAGTAGTGATTGTCCTCGTCCGTTCAAACAGCACCACTCGTTCCATTGACTTTCCTCTCACGGTTACCGTGTCTCTGGCATCGATGGTCATGTCCCATTTGCGCTGTTCCGGACGACCCAGAATCATGTCGTATTCTCCTCCAAAAAAGAGCGTTGGCAAGACTACAGCGTACGTTGCGAGTGCGGCTGTTCCCTTTTTAAGCACGAATTCTACGGTATCTGTTGCCTCCCACAAGTCACCAAAATTTTCGATATACTTGGGTTGTATTGGTTGCGTTGCCAGTCCCAATCGTTTTACTGCCGACCTGGCGATGAAGTTCGCCTCAGCTCCCGTGTCCACCAGCACTTGTATGGCTCCGTCTTTTCGAGATTTTAATTGTTCTGCGCTCTCAAGCTGCAAATTCGCAATTATAAGCGTACTTACGTAGTCTTCTGCTGCGGTAACAGTAACGTCTCGTCTTTCTTCTTTATTCTTTTCTCCTCTGTTTTTCTTTTCTCGTTTTTTCTTTTCTTTTCGTTTTCCCTTTTTTCCTCGTTTTTCCTCGAATGCATCATAATCATACGGGTTAAACATTATAAAATGCCCTTGTTCATCTTCCTCATCTTCCTCATCTACTTCACCTTTCTCATCTACTTCACCTTTCTCGTCTACTTCACCTTTCTCGTCTACTTCACCTTTCTCGTCTACTTCACCTTTCTCATCTCCGTCTCCAACCATGGCCAATTGGGCTCCGACCTTTTTCTAGGTGCTACATCGTCGTACACCTTAGGAGGCGCGTAAACCTTGAAAAGTGCTCGATGCGGAGACGGTTCGTAATCCGCAAATGGTTCATCGCGTCGTTCCTTGGATAAGTATTCTTCATCGACCTCTAAAGTTCCCTCAAACCCTTCGTAATCGTCTTCACCATCGTCTTCACCGAAAAATGGAAATGTATCGTCATCGTCGTCGTCGACCGTTGCATGGATTTCTGCGGACCGTCTGTGTGAACAACGGCCATCGAAACCACAGATCTTAAAGCGCAGCGACGGGTTATCGAGTACAGATTCGTAGAACGCTTTCATAACACCGCGATCCTCTTCATCGTGGCGATCCATGTAAAGAAGCTGGTCAAATGCGAGGTAGAAAAACGACTTGGGTTTCATGGTTTTAGTCGCAGCAAGATTCCATGAAATCATTTCGAGCGCTGCGGCGGCAGAATCGTAACTGTCGCATCTCAAGTGCACAAGCATGAGTGTCGCTGGGGCGGTTTTTCTGCAAAATTCAGGCATCGTGCTTGTGGCAAAACTGTATGCAGGTTTACACACTTCATCAAGGTCGTCTTCGTCGTAGTAATCGTCGTCTTCGTCTTCGTCTTCGTCTTCGTTGGTAATTTCTATTTCTTTGGTATACAGCGGCCCATAATCGAGAAAATTAGTAATGTGCTCCCATCCAAAGACCGATTCCTTTGCTTGGACATGAAGCCACCTCGACGAGCAGGGACAATATTCTTCGACTGTCCATGTAGTGTCCTCGACGTAGTCGTCAGCGTTATAGTCAAACGCCACGACTAACGATTGATACAAATTGCGTTGAAAGCGTTTCGTTATGAACCTAGTCGTCTTCACGCACGTCTTCCCGTCACAAATCTCCAGTGCGAGAGGGCGAAGATGGGGAAATTCTTCCGTCTGTTCTACGATTCGATCAAGAGCGTACTCGAGCGGATTCTCCCGAAGTGGATGTTTCACGATGCTTCGGTTCAAGAGACGGCGAAACGCCGCATACGAGGTGCGCTCAGTCAAACCTTCGAAGAACATCAGCGTTGTTGGCGATGGAATGACACTGTGCGTACCTTTCAAATCATCAGCGTAAGGTGAATCCGCCTTGTCGATCGGCGGCATGGGCCACTCTTCTTTACATCGGCTTCTGCGCCAACGGCGGCCAGCGAGTGACCCGTCGTCGCTCGCGCGGCAGGTCAGCCCGGCACCTCGTCCGCGACGCGGTGCGGTAAAGTTTGCACGCGCTCGCAACATCTTCGTTTGCATCAGCATCATTGGATTCTTGATTTTCAGTGTGCGACGTTCGGCGTCGACATGTGAGGTATTCGCGTTCCATTCTCGTTCATCGGCGAACTGTCCCATGTGTTCAGACAAATGTGTGTGCGTGTTTCAACCTATGCGCGTCTACGCGCATCGCTAAGCCTCAAATCTGGGCATGGCGCCCGTTAAAAATACTTTGCCCGTAATTCCGAGCGTGCCCGCGATGAAGAATGCTACGTCTCTTAGTAATGACACCGGTCCCGCGCCGGTTTCCAACGCGCCGACAAAGCGCGAGCTTTGCATGATGGCCGCCGTCGGCGGCTTGCGAATGTTCTCATACGCCTGTAACGCGTCCGCAGTGGTGGCGTACGTCGATCCAACTTTTGAGAGACACGATGCGACGCATAACGCATCCTGCATGGCTTGGTTTGCACCTTGACCTAAAAATGGTGGCATCGCGTGACAGGCGTCGCCGACGAGCGTCACCGAACCGTCGGCGTCGCTCCATCGCTCGAGCACATCGTGATAATGCACGCCCACGTCAAAGAAACGATCGCATGATTCCGCAACCGTGATTGCACTTTGTGGCACACCCTTGGATCGCAAAAGCGAGAGTGTCTCATCCTTTGCCGCGGGTTTCGCGCGCCACGCGGTGTTTTCGTCCCGCCGCGTTTCGTCTCGCACGCACACCGCGATGTTATGCTGCTTCGCCTCCTTTCGATCGCCACCACCGGTGAAACACAGCATGTACATGCCATCCGCGAACCATTGATGCGCGGTGTTCATTTCACTCGCCGGACGCGCATCGGAACCCGCGGGCGTGCAACCGAAAACAATGCGAATGCCGCTGTACTTGGGGGGCGACGCGCCGCCGTCGACGGCGACGCGCGCTTGACTATCAATGCCATCCGCGCCAATCACTAAATCAAACGACTCCACCGCGTCGTCTTCAAACGTAATGCTTGATTTTGTGCCATTCACGCCCGCCCGCACGCTTTTGACGCCGCGATTCAACATGATGACGTCATCCGGTAACGCCGACGCCATGGCGCGTTGTAAATCCGCGCGCTGCACCGTCCCACACAGCACGCGACCATTCTCACTCACCAGCGCCTCGCGCCCGTCAACATCCGCCGAAATCATCTCGTGTACTTTAACTTCAAATAATTGCTGCCCTTCAACGCGACGCGCGCGGACGCCGAGTAAATCATTCGCGAGAGACGCGTAGACGTCCTCGAGCCCGAGCTCGCACAACACTCGCGCGCCTCCATTTAAATTAAATCCACCGCCGATATTCGGCCGTAACTCGCTCACGCGGTCGAACACTTTGACGTTCGTGATGCCGTACTTGCGCAGCGCCAGCGCTGTGGCTAAACCAGACGGACCGGCGCCGATAATTGCGATAGACTTGTCAGCCCACGCGCGCGGCGTCTCTGGCGCGCTCGCCGCCGCGCGCGTCTCTCGCGAGCCCCGACGGATCTGTCGCGTGCGGTGCGTCGCGCACGATGCGATGCGATGCGCATGTGCGGCGGGTGCGTGGGCAAACATGTGCCGTGTCGCGCAATGACGTGGTGCTTACAAAAAAATATCGCGGTGTGCATTACAAAATCAGTTCATTTCAATTACTTGGTCTTCTTCTTCGCGTCGTCGTCGGCTTGGTCGTCGTCGGATTCATCGTCATCGCTTCGCACGTCTTCTGCGGCACCGGCGACGACGACGCGATGCGCCACCTTGACGATTAAACCAAACCAATACACTTGTAAAAACAAGAGCACGCACAACAACGCGACGCAAAAGTAATACGCGGCGTTGGGCGTAAAAAACTTCCTCGCCTCAAAACCAGCGCTCCATACCACATACGGATACATCACTAAACGCATCACAAAGAATGTGAGCATAAAAATTCCAAACAACACATCCGCGGCGAGTTGGTATCGTTTATTCCCTCGCGCGTCCCCGACGTACTTGGCGCACTTGGCCGCGTGCAACGGTACATCCGCCGGGTCCAACACGAGCATAATCACCGCCCCGACTCTGGTCCACCCCGTGGTGTACGACGATACAATCACCAATATCGTCGCCACGTGATGCAATTGCATCTCCCAAAAATCTTTACGTTTATGCTCCATTAATACGTTTGCCATCGCCGCGACGTACCGCGCGCCGTACGCCAGATAATAACACCGCAACGCCGCGCTCGTGGCTAAAGTCTTCGTCGGTGTGCCTCGCCACCACTCTGTGCTCGGCCAAAACCACGGCTGTTGAGGTACGAGCAACGCACCAATAATCGTAAACGTGCCGTAGAAGACCATCTCTAACGCGCTTTGCGCAAACTTTTGCACTTTCGCGCGTCCTCCGCGCGACTCGCCATTCTTGAATCCCATCAATCGTCTCGCTAACGGCTCCACCACGCACGCGCGCACGAACCAGTTCAGCACAAAGAACGCCACGCAATAGATCACGGACACTTTCACATCCATCGCAAACTCAGGCGCGCGCGTCGTAGGCGCGATACGACCGATTGCGCGTCGATTGAACACATTCGGACTCGCCATCGATCGTCCATCGTCGCCGTCGCGACGCATTTCCTGCGCCAACGCCGCGAGTTGCGCGCGCGTTTCCGCGAGCGCGGCGCGCCATGTGACGCCAGCGGCCATCGTCGCGCACCCGTGCGGCGTTGCCCGGGCGTCAATCCGCGTCGCTCGCGCGGCGGTCCAAAGAGGCGCGGTGTGCGGATATGGTTTTCCGAATCGCCCCGCACATTGCGACGCGCGCGCACGTCGAGCGCGCGACGAACGTCATGCTCGATACGCCGTACGCGGACGAGCTCGCGGCCACGGCCAAGGCGCTGAGCGCGCCCGGAAAGGGCGTGCTCGCGGCGGATGAATCCACGGGAACCATTGGAAAGCGTCTCGCATCGATTGGGTGCGAAAACACGCTCGAATTACGCGTCGCCCTGCGTTCGTTGCTCTTCACCGCGCCTGGTATGGAGGAATACATTTCCGGTGTCATCATGTATGATGAAACATTGCGTGGGACGGCGCTGAGTGGGAAGACATTCGTGCATGAGCTCACGTCTCGCGGGGCGCTCGCCGGGATCAAAGTCGACGCCGGCGTCGTCGCGTTGCCCGGATCGCCCGAGGAAACCACCACGTGTGGCTTGGATGGTCTCGACGCGAGATGTCAGGAATATTACGCTATGGGTGCGCGGTTTGCCAAGTGGCGCGGGGTGTTGACGATTGATACCGCGAAAGGGTTTCCGAGCGCGTTGGCTACGGCTGAAAACGCAAACGCGTTGGCGAGGTACGCGTCGATTTGCCAACGAAATGGATTAGTGCCCATCGTGGAGCCGGAGATTCTCATGAATGGTGAGCATGATGTGGACACGTGCCGCGCGGTGACGGTGCGCGTGCTCGATGCGGTGTTTGCGGCGTTGCGATTACACGGCGTGCGGTTGGATGGGATGATTTTAAAGCCAAACATGGTGACGCCCGGATCGGATCGCAAAGGCGCGGCGAATGACGACGGACTCGATGCGCGCGTGGCGATTGAAACCGTGAAAGCGTTGTGTGATGTCGTCCCACCGAGTGTGCCGGGGATTTTGTTCTTATCTGGCGGGCAAACAGAGGATGAAGCCACGGAGCGATTACGCGTGATGGTTGAATTCGCCGGCGATCGAGCGCCGTGGACGTTGTCGTATTCGTACGGCCGCGCCTTACAAGCGTCGTGCTTGAAGACGTGGCAAGGGAAAGAAGCGAATGTTGTCGCCGCGCAAGAGGCGTTCTTGGCGCGCGCCAAGGCGAATTCGCTCGCATCGTTGGGGAAAAAATAAAGCGCTCAGTCGAGCCGCTTCATCGATCGATCGCGCGCGCGCGTCGGGCGCCATCGATTGATCCACCGCGGACCGGCGCGTCATGCGCGACTCACGCACACAGAAAACAAAACAAAAACACATAGCTCTATTCATGAAATATCACCAATGTGGTACAGTTGTCAACCAGTCGCGACGACAATGCAAGCGCAACCGACGCGCGCGACGCGCAAAGCGGGCACCGCGCGGCGGTCGCGACCACACATCGCGACGCGCGGTTGGCGCGTTCATCACCCGCCACCGTCGCCGGTGACGCATACGCATCGCGGCGGCGACTTCAACGACGGCGACGGCGGCGCGGCGGCGTCGTGCGAAACCACCACTGTCGTCGTCGTCACCGTCACCGTCGACATGCCGCGCAAACGCGCGCGTCGCGAGCGCCACCATTCGTCCACCCCATCCTCCGCCGCCGCATCGCCACCACCGCCGCGCGCGCACGTTCCTCTGGACATCTGGATCATCATCGCAAGCAAACTCTCCGTGGCCGACCGCACATCCATGATGCGCGCGTGTAAGGAATTCGAACGCGCGGTCTTCGCGCACGCGCAATCGCGCGTCGCCGAATCGCAACGCGCGACGCGTCCTGGATGCGTCTTTGTCGACGACGACCCCGCCGTTCCGTGCGCAGACACCGCGGCGGTCGGTGCGTTCGTTCGCGTCGTGCTCGCACGCATGCGCACTGAGCGCGTGGGCACGCGCGAGGAGGAGAAAATTCGACTGGTGGCGTTCTTCGTGAGCGCGTGGTACGATTCAATCGCGGCGTCGACGCACGCGCGCGCGATACGCGCGGCGGCTTTACTTCGCGAATGCACGCGCTCGTGGGACGCACGCGCGCGTGGGCGGTGCGTTGGGGTGTATTTGCGCGAGGATATTGATACGATTGGTGACCGGGTGGATGCGAGGACACGATCGCGGGCGGAGACGAGCGCGTGGTTTGCGATGCACGCGTTAGCCGCCGCGGATGGACGCGATGCTTTTGATTTCGGTGCGTTGGCGCATTTGCGACGGGGCGAGCGCGGCGAAGCGTGGGTGCGGTTCTCGGAAGGGTTTAGTGGGGTGTTGTCCACGCGCGAGGCGACGCATCCGGGGTTGTTTGCGGTGTTGTGTGGGCCGTGCGCGGTGACGTTTTGGCGGCGGGCGCTCGCGACGGAGATTG
>Ga0222714_10004295_pt1 | contig 14038 bp, 11 predicted proteins | sample C33_3DmetaG_FD_165048 | JGI IMG/M metagenome (GOLD analysis project Ga0222714, IMG submission 165048) | Estuarine water microbial communities from San Francisco Bay, California, United States - C33_3D | ecosystem: Environmental > Aquatic > Marine > Unclassified | place: USA: California... | reverse complement strand
ATGCATTTTCAGGAGAAGCTATTTATTTATTACCTGAAAATGATCATTTAGGTTGGTATGTTCCGCATCAAGGGACAAACGTGTGGATGGATATGTTAGCTATTCCTAAAAATTCTGAAAATAAAGATTTAGCATACACATTTATTAACTATATGATGAGTTATGAAGTTGCACTTGCAAACTCAATCACCATTGGTTATACATCTCCAAGACAAGATGTTGTTGAATATATTGTGGATAACGAACTATATGGTCCAGAATACGCTGTTGAAATTCGTGCATTTGATCAAATGCACAGATATAACCTAGATTTAAAATTAAAAATTGAAAATATTTGGGCACGATTAAGAGCTGGTAATTAATTAAAGTTTAATAAGAAAAAATGAGCATCTAAATAGGTGCTTATTTCTTTATCGATTACTCTAAATATAGTGATAAACTTTCTAGTTTTTTAAAAGATTCTTTACAGTCTTTTAAATGATTGATATAACGTTTAATGATTTGTCGAAGGTTCATCTAGGTGTCTTTTCCTAAATAAAAATTTAACACACAATACACTATTTTTATTATTTTTTATTATTTAAAATTATTAATAAACACTTTTGTTTCATGTTATGATATGGCTGGAGGATTTAATATGATGATTTCTTCGCTATTACAAACACTAAATATTCGTGAAACACATGAACCACATTATTACAGCTCAGTCTACAAATTCTTTAAAAGCTTAGAAGGTCAAGGAATACTTTTAAAAGAAGAGGATACCTTTTACATTCAAAAATTACTTGTTCCAGAACGCATTATTACTTTTCAAGTACCATGGGAAGATGATCAAGGTCATTTACATGTGAATACGGGATACCGTGTTCAACATAATGGTGCGTTAGGATTATATAAAGGTGGATTACGATTTCATCCATCTGTTAATTTAGATATTATTAAAGCTCTCGCTTTTGAACAAACCTTTAAAAATGCGCTAACAGGTTACCCCATGGGTGGGGCAAAAGGTGGTAGCGATTTTAATCCTAAAGGACGATCTAAAAGAGAGGTAAGACGATTTAGTTATGCGTTTATTGAAGCACTTGCGCCTTATATCGGAGAACATGTTGATATCCCTGCAGGGGATCTTGGTATAGATGGTGAAATTCTAGGATATATGAACGCGAAGTATCAAAATTTAAAACAAGAAAGTTTATATCCATTAACGGGTAAGCCTGTTCTACTTAACGGATCATTTATAAGAAAAGAAGCAACAGGATTTGGACTTATTTATTTTATCGACGCATTTTATCAAGAAGTCTTAAACGATTCGATTCAAGGTAAAACCATTTTAATTAGTGGTGCTGGGAATGTTGGCATACACGCTGCACTTAAGGCATCTTCATTAGGTGGAATCGTTGTTGGAATTTCAGATTCAAGTGGATATGTCTATGATCCTCAAGGGCTCAATATATCAGAGATTATTGATCATAAAATCACAAATAACCAACCACTTGAAATCTACCATAATCAAAACATCGTGTTTAAAGATAACATGTTTTGGCATCATCCTTGTGAGATTGCACTGCCTTGTGCGAAAGAAGATGATGTTGGTTTAGAAGATATCAAACTACTTCATCAAAATGGTGTAAAAGTCGTTGCAGAAGGCGCCAATATTGCAGTTAAAAGTGAGGCGATTCAGTACATGAAAGAAAATAAAATCATGTATGGTCCTGGAAAAGCAGCAAATGCAGGTGGTGTCTTTGTATCAGCACTTGAAATTGAACAAAATAGAACCTTTCATCAGTGGCATCCAGCTGTTGTTGATGATAAACTTAAAACATTGATGAAAAATCTTTTTCATGACATGTATAATCAAGCAAATCAACAATATGAAAAACTGATGGGTGCAGCAAATCAACTCGCATACATTAGAATTTTACAAGCAATGAAATTAAGAGGATTGTATTAAAAAAAGACGATCAAGTGATCGTCTTTTTTATTAATGAGGATAGCTCGCAAGTGTTGATACAGATGCTGTGACAGTTATTGTACCAGTTTCTATTGCTTCAGTTGCATTAAATTGACCATAATAACCATATTTCCATGATGTACGAGTACCAGATGAAAGTGGATAAAAGATTGTGTTAGTGGAAATAGTTATTCAAGAACTATCAATTCTTTTGATGGAGGAACATTGAAAGATGTGTTTACTCTAGATTATGATGGTCGTTCACAACTTCAAACATTAGCAGTTATTTTACAACGTATGGAACAACTTTTTGATTCAACCATTTGGGATTTCGAAAACACTTTAGAAGACGGACATCCAACGCTTAAATAAACTTAATATAGAAACAAAAAACACACTCCTAATTTTGGGGGTGTTTTTTATAAGAAAACCTTTGCAATTTTAAAATGTTTCATATATAATAAAGAGCGGTAATTTTAAATTACGAAATTGAAAAGGGGTATTTATGAAAAAAGGATTACGCTTATTATTTATCTTTGCGTTACTCATTACACTTGTTGCTTGTGGCGACCGTGAAATCCCAACATTTGATGATATTTTAAATCAAACAGTTGATGTAGGTAGTGATGCAAGAAATTGGGAAGATTTATTAGAAAATCTTTCAGATAATGAAACACCAGTAGATGCATTAGTCATTGAAGTTGATGATAATGTAAACTATGATGTCCCAGGGACTTACAATGTTACCATCACGGTCACTGACGAGAGCGATAACGTTGCTTCAGTAACTTTTTCAGTGACTGTAGAGGATAATGAAAAACCCGTTATTACGCTTGTAGGTGGCGCATCAATAAGTTTAATTGCTGGAGAATCATTTACAGATTTAGGTGCGACTTATGCGGATAACGTTGATGGAACTGGTAATGCAACAGTTTCAGGAACAGTGAATACAGCTGTCGCTGGAACATACACATTAACTTATAGGTATACAGACGCTGCTGGTAATGCTGCAGATCCCATAACACGTACTGTAACAGTTGTTCCACTTGATACACAAAATCCAGTAATCACATTAACAGGTGATGCTGTTTTGACTGTAGAAGCAGGAGCAGCATTTACAGATCCAGGAGCAACTTTCTCAGATAACTTGGATGGTACTGGTGCAGCGATTGCATCAGGTTCAGTGAATACATCTGCTTTAGGAACATACACATTAACTTATAACTACACAGATGCTCAAGGCAATGCTGCAACACCAGTAACAAGAACTGTCAATGTTGTTGATACAACCGCACCTGTCATTACTGTTGAGCAATCGACTTATACAGTAGAAGTAGGTTCAACATTTAGTTTACCTACAGCAACTGCAAGTGATAACTTAGATGCAGATGCATCAGTCACTGCTACTGGAAGTGTTGATGCTTCAACAGTAGGATCTTATACATTAACCTACTCACATACAGATAGCGAAGGCAATGCAGCTACTGCTGTCACAGTAACTGTTATTGTTGAAGATACAACTGCACCAGTTGTGACATTAACCGGTGATGCAACTGTTACATTAGAAGCAGGAGCAACATTCACAGACGCTGGCGCAACTGCTTCAGATAACTATGATGCAACTGCAGCTGTTGTTGTTTCAGGTACTGTTAATAACGGAGCACTTGGAACATATACATTAACTTATACATCAACAGATGCTTCAGGTAATGTTGGAACAGCAACACGTACAGTGACAGTTATAGATACAACTTCACCGGTCATTACTGTAACAGGTGGAGCAAGTATAACAGTTCAAATTGGTGAAACCTATACAGAATTAGGTGCAACATTTACAGATAACTTAGACGCAGCAGGAAACGCAACTGTTGCTACTACAAGTGATACAGTGGATACAACAACAGTAGGAACATACACGATTACGTATACAGTTACAGATAGTGCTGGGAATGAGGCAATTGCAACACGTACAGTAACAGTCTCTGATACACCACCAAGACTTGCTCAATACGCACCTAGTGATGATTCTTTATTTGGGATAAGCAATTATTTTAAATTTGGCAGCATCGAAGCATTTTTATTAGACTATGAAGCAAAAACATTACTTGTTATTTTCGAAGGACAAGACGTATTAGGTGAAATTGAATTTGGAAAACAACCAACTGGTCCAAATTCACCTATGCCAAATGAACCAATTTTCAATAACTTATACGCTATTTCTGAAAATGGATTTTTGATACAAACATTTGATTTTATGGATGGATCACAGAACTCCATCGTATTTAATCTTAATACCAAACAAGTTGACGAAAGCTTACCTTCTGGATTTGTAAATTGGTATGCAACCGGTCCAAATCAAGGTCCTACTTCATATTTAACAGAATTTGAAGGATATTTTTACATTGTTGAAGGTGGAGATGATAGAGGACTATATACTTTTAATGCTGATCTAACATTAACCCAACATGTTATTTTCCAAAGAGATTTTGATAATGTGTATTTTATGTATAAAGATGACACATACATAATCATGGAAGTATCAAGTTATGGTGAAAACAACTACCAAGGGGCTATATTATTAGAAACAGCAACTAATGAAATTTTACAAACATATAATAACTGGATAAGTCGTAATTTATTAGGAGAAAACTTAATCATAACGTATTATGATTATTCATTGACAGATAATCAACAAGTGCTTCAAGTATGGACATCTCCTACACAAATGACTACTGAATATGTAGGTTCTTTATATTTCTTTAACGATGAAACTAACAATAACCAAAATAGTCCGATTAACATAGCAACATCTTTAGCTGTAACTTACTATGACTCAGTTAATCAAGAACGACAAGTAAGAATTTATGACGAAACATATTCAAGACTGGTCACACATGTATATGGACAATATTCATGGTCAATTGAAAAAGTTGGAGATTATATTGTAGTTTTAGATGTTGAATCTAATGTATATACATTGCGTGCATTCAAAAATGATGGTTCAGCAGAAGTTACAATCACTGATTTTGGATTATCAACAACATATCAAAGTGTATCAACTACGTATTTAAGTATATATAATTATGGACCGTTTAATAAGCCCTTTGAATATTTATATGTTGTTCAAGGATGGAATGATGATGTTGATGATTCAACATATAAAGCATTCTATTTTGAAGATGGTACAATTAAAATTTTTGACTTGCCAGGACCATTAACAAATAATTCAAACAACTATTTTATCGAAAATAATTCAAAATTGTTATTAACCTCTAGAACTTCGGTGTGGAATAATCTAAATAACACTTATTCTAATACAATATTTACAGCACATGTATATGATTTTGAAACAGAGTCACTTACATCAACCACACCATTAGATTTAGGTGTCTATGTAGGTAACACTAGTTCAAACCTCTCATATATAGAAGGTTATGCGCTCTACACATTTGGTGAATATAATAGCTATGGTACTACTAAGCATTTACTATTATTTGATCTTGAAAATAACACGATACAATTTGGATCTCTTGATACAGCATTGAACCAATCACGGGTAAATAATTTTACAGTTGAAGGGGATGTTGTAACGATAACATTAAATTCAACAGCACTAATATCTAGTGTGAGTGATTTTGGAACATTCACAGAAGGTGAGCCTACATTTGGTGGTGGAAGCGGAAGTGTTTATGATATGCAAGATATTATTAATACAGATGATTTAGTATTAGAAATGGAATTTGGACAATCGGGACCAATGCTTGTTATTTCTCTCAATGGTGTGGAATTACTATCAGTAAATGTTATGAATACATCCTATCAAGTGTATGTGTATGATGTAGAAGGTACAGAAAACGATACGATCTTTATTGGATTTAGACAAGCTGGATATGTCATTGACTTATCTGACCCTAATTTCACTGAATATTATGGTGTTGTAACTTCCGGTGGATTCTTAACACTTGATGATAATTATAATGAATCATTTGATGTTTTACCACTTGATTCATCCATGATTATTGATCACTGGGAATATCACGTACAAAATTAATTATAAAAAAAGAGAAAAGCTAAGCTTTTCTCTTTTTTATTGTTTCTATAGTATGTAATAAAGGTCCATCTAAAACATGTAATTTATTTTGATTTTCTAAAATAGCAATATTTAATGCATCCAGTGTTTGTTGAGCATACTCTAATCCCTTTAGACTGACATACGTTGGTTTTTTTCTAATATCATCTGATTTACTTTTACCTAAGATTTCTGGTGTAGATGTGTATTCTAAAACGTCATCTTGTATTTGAAAATATAAACCTAGTGCATGTCCTAAAGACTCCCAGTTGTTGATATCATTAAAAGCATTAGATGCAATGGCACCAAGTATAAAGGAGGCTTGGATTAAATTTGCAGTTTTATGTACATACATTACTTCTAAATGATTTAAATTAACAGTTTGTTTTTCTGATTCAATATCTAAAATTTGTCCGTAAACCATACCCTTTGAACCGGTTTTACTCGAAAGTATGTCTATTATTTTCACTTTTTGATCAGACGTTAATACCAAAGACGATGAAATGATACGAAAGCTATCCGTTAATAATGCATCACCAACAAGTATTGCGGTTGCCTCATTAAAAGCAATATGTAAAGTTGGTTTTCCACGCCTTAAAGTATCATCATCCATGGATGGAAGATCGTCATGAACTAAGGAATAGGTATGTAATAATTCTAAAGCGATTGCTACATCCATATAAGTTTCAGGATTTAATCCATAATGTTCTATGACTTGAAGCATCAATAGAGGACGTATACGCTTTCCTCCTGCGAGTAAAGCGTAGGTGATACCTTCTTTTAATGTAGAGTTATCTAATGTATCAATATAACGTTTAAGAGCATCGTTTATTTTTTCTATCATGTTTTATCTCCTGTATGTATTATAACAAAAGTATTGAAATTCTTTTGTCGTAATTGTGCAATGCTTAATTATGTGAGTCATTTTATTATATGTCATCGTGCTATAATATATATGGTAGGTTAATGTCAAAAATGCACGGTAAAATCATTTTAATTGGAGAACATGCAGTTGTTTATAATAAACCGGCAATCGTTTGTCCGGTTTTTGATGCTAATGTCTCAGTTGATATTAAACCTTTTGAATACACAAGAATTGAAAGTGATTTTTACAGTGGAGCTATTGAGAATGCATCAGAGCAGTTTGAACCCATTCAACAGTTAATTTTAAAGTTAATGGAGGTAAATAATATTGAACCCGTTCTTATAAAGATTATAAACAATATTCCAATAGCGGCAGGCATGGGAGCATCTGCAGCTATTGCTGGAGCAATCACTAAAGCTATATATCAATATATAAACCAATTATTGACTGAAGATAAGTTAAAGACATGGATATCATATTCTGAAAAGATTGCTCATGGAAATCCAAGTGGTATCGATATGGCGGGTATTTTAACAAACAAAGCATTAATTTTTCAAAAAGATCACGAAATAGAACCCATAAGATTTGATGTAGATGGATTCTTACTGATCGTTTTTAGTAATACACATGGATCAACAAAAGAAGCTGTGTCACTTGTTTCAAAACATATACTGCTCTATCCGAATGCTTTGGATAACATGCAACAATCTGTTTTAAGCGCTAGAAGACACATATTTAATAAAGATATTCATGCTTTAGGAAATGAGATGAACCAATATCAACAATATTTAAATCAATTAGGCGTTTCATCGCCCGTATTAGAAAGTATGATTAAAGAAGCCAGAGATTATGGTGCATTAGGATCAAAACTCTCAGGTGGTGGTTTGGGTGGTTGCATCATTGCATTGTTTGATAACCATGACAAACTCATTGATTTAAAAAGGCATTTTTACAACCAAGGATTTTTTAAACAATTTGTTATTGATTTAAAGAGGATATAAAATGAAAACAGTTACTGCACGTGCTCCAATTAATATCGCACTTATTAAATATTGGGGTAAAAAAGATAGAGTTGAAGTATTACCTTTTCAACCTTCTTTGTCTTTATCATTAGATATTTTTGAAACTAAAACAACGATTAAAGAAGTAAATCTTAAAGGTTTTCATTTTTTAATTAATGGAAAAGAAGATGAGGAAGTTAAACGTAAAACAGAGAAATTCATTCATCTTTTTGATTCGAATCTTTCATTAGAAGGCATTCAAATAGAAACTAATAATACAGGACCAACTGCGGCAGGACTTGCCTCATCTGCGAGTGGATTTGCTGCACTTGCAGTTGCTGCTAATCATTTTTTTGGTTTCCACTATAATTTAGATAAACTTGCAGCAATTACTAGAAAAGGGTCTGGTTCAGCGATTAGAAGTTTACTTCCAGAGGCAGTCGCTTGGTATCCTGAAGGACATATCAAAGCGATTGAATTTCCATTTGATGATGTTGTCTTGGGTGTCATTATCATTAATGATCAAAAGAAAAGCATTGGCTCTACTGAAGGTATGAAGCTGAGTGTTGAAACGTCACCTGAGTATCAAGAATGGGTAAAACAATCGTTTATTGATTTTGAACAATTTCAAGAAGGGTTAAAAGAAGAAAATTTTAATAAGATTGGTCAAATTTCCGAAGACAATGCTTTACGCATGCACCATGTATGCGAAACGACAACTCCAAGTATTCATTATTTATCAAAGAAATCATATGAAGTCATATCTTTCATACAAAAAATAAGAAAAAATAAGCACTTTGAAGCATATGTTACAATGGATGCAGGTCCAAATGTAAAAGTTCTTACAAAAATAAAATATAAAAAACAAATAGAAGAAATGTTGCATCATCAAGGCATTGAGATTCTTTGGTCTGGTATTGATACGAAAGGTGCGGTGATCATTGATGGATAATATCACTGTAAAAAAACCTGGAAAATTATATCTTGCGGGAGAATATGCTGTTGTTAAAGGATATCACGCCATTATCATGCCATCAAAATGGATGCTACAAGTTGATATTTCTAAACAAGATTTTTTCTCGATTAATAGCGATCAATTTAAAGAACATATCATATTTAAAGTCATTGATTATAAAATTGATTATCCTTATGCATTATGGAAACATACGCTTCAAAGTATTTACAGATACTTAAGATTTAAAAAAATTCCTCTAAGACCTCATCATATTCAAATTACATCTGAATTACATAAAGACGAAAAAAAATGGGGATTAGGGTCTTCAGGCGCGTTAACTATTGCATTAATTGATGCAGTTTTAAAATTTCATGATGTTCATTTTACGCCATTGGAACTTTATAAATTGGGTGTGATCACTCAAAAAGATTTAATGGAAAAAAGTTCTTTTGGTGATTTAGCAATGAGTGCATTTAGTAAACCATTGTTTTACCGAAAATTCAACACTAAATTACTTACTCAACCACTGTTTCAAGATATAAATAAAGAATGGAAAGATCTTATTATTTCACCGATAGAATTCGATCATCTTCCAATCATTATCGTTCACACAAATCAAACAGCATCCTCTTATAAACTCGTATCATCAGTCTTTTCATCAAAAGAAAACTTAAATGTACTTGAACATATTGATAAAGTTACTCAACAATTATATACAGTTTTAGTTTCAGAAGACTACGATGGCGTGTATCCATTATTGAAAAAACATCATGAGTTATTGATGAAATTAAAAGTAAGAAAACCACTCTTTACAACCAACATGAATCAAATAGTTTCACATATAACTTTAGATGAAGTTGGATTTAAATTTTCAGGAGCTGGTGGTGGCGATAATATGCTTATAGGAACTACTATCAACAATATCGAAAATTTGATTACTCAAATACCTAAAGAATATCCAATTATTAATAACTATATCAAAGGAGTTATTCATGTCAAATAGAAAAGATGATCATATTCATTCAGCGTTAAAACAAGACCATCCAAATAATGATTTTGATAGCGTAAGGTTGTTATCAAATTCAGTTGGTTCAGTGAATGTAAAAGACGTGGATATTCAAGTTCATATGTTTGAAAGAACTTTTTTAACGCCTATTTATATCAATGCGATGTCTGGTGGTTCTGAGTTATCTAAAGAAGTCAATGAAAAACTTTCAGTTGTTGCATCACATTTTGGATTTCCCATGGCTACAGGTTCCTTATCTGCAGCAATTAAAAATGATACTTGGAAAGAAAGCTTTCAAATTATACAAAAAAATATGGAAAATGGCTTTAAAATTGCAAATATCGGGTTATCTAGATCTAAAGAAGATGCCAAAAAAGCAGTAGAAATTTTAAATGCTGACGCTCTGCAGATTCATTTAAATGTCGCTCAAGAAATTACAATGCCTGAAGGTGATCGTGAATTTAAACATTGGAATGCACGTATTTCTGAAATCATTAATTATATTGATGTTCCAGTAATTGTCAAAGAAGTTGGTTTTGGAATGACAAGAGAAACAGTAGAATTACTGTCTTCACTTGGTGTGACATATATCGATGTCTCTGGAAAAGGTGGTACAAACTTTATTTCAGTTGAAAATGATAGAAGAGTGAATCGCCTAAAAACATTTGAAAACTACGGAATCTCAACTGTAGAATCTCTTTTAGATAACCAAAATCAAAAGGTTACTTTGTTTGCCAGCGGTGGCATCAGAGATGCATTTGATGTTGTTAAGGCATTATCATTAGGTGCAACAATGGTCGGCATGAGTGGTTACTTTTTAAAACTTGTGATGCAACACTCTATTGAAGAAGTGCTTGTTATTATTCAAACACTTATTGATGATGTTAAGGGAATGATGGCAGTATTAAATGTAGAGAATATACAAGATTTAAAACATGTTCAGAAAATTTATCACGGAACTGTTTTAGAGTTTATCAATCAAAGAAAAAAGTAAGCATTATTTGCTTACTTTTTTATATATTCGATGTCCTTGGATCATTTGTTCTAAAACAAAATTATTTTGAGCATGTGGTGTAAAGTCTGATTCTATGAATTGATGCGTGACTTCTTTTTCTTTATAAAAACTCATGTAACTTTGATACGTTTCAAAATTAATTTCATCACGATCATCTAAATGCTTTAACATGGCGTCCTTGTTAAAGACTTTTTCATAACCTTCTTGAATCGTTAAGGAGAAGAATTCACCAATGGCACCTGAACCATATGAAAACATCCCAATGGTTTCATTTTCTAAATTCTCTTTTGCCAATGATAATACAGAAATTAAACTTAAAAATAATGATCCATTATAAATGTTTCCAACTTCTTGAGTGAAGGCTTTAACAACCTCTATTTTTTCATCACTAATCGGATGTGAATAGACTTTATTTGCTTTAACTGCCATATTTGCAAATGGCATGTGGAAGCATGTATATAAAAAGTTTGTATGAGGATCAACTCTTTTTAACATATCGTTATAACAACGTATCGATAAATGCCCATCAACCGTTGGAATTTCTTGATATGAAGGTCTATAAAAATCAGGAAGTTCTTCAGTGGTAAATGTTCCTTTATGTACTTGAGCAAGTCTTGGATTGGCACTTACGAGCATTGCAATGGCTCCAGCACCTTGAGTTGCTTCTCCAGGCGTATTAAAACCATACCATGCAACATCAGAAGATAACACAAGTACTTTTTTATCAGGTTGCATTCTCACATAATCTAAAGCAAGTTGAAGAGACCCTGTTGCAGCATAACATGCTTGTTTCAATTCTAAAATACGGATGTTATGTTGAAGTCCAAGCATTCTGTGGACATAATTTCCAGCTGCTTTTGAGTAATCAATCGCTGTTTCTGTTGCGAATAAGATGGTATCAATCGCTGCTTTATCTTCTTTGGTTAAAATGCTATTTGCTGCTTCTAATGCCATGGTGACAATATCTTCAGCTGGTGAGATCACAGACATTTTATGTTGACCAATCCCTATTTTGTATTTATTAACGTCTTGATTTCTTTCTTTTGCAAGAGAGGTCATATCTAAGTAATATCTTGGGACATAAAAACCTATTTTGTCTATTCCAATTTTCATGGTTGTTTCCTTTCGATACGCTTGTGAGATTGTGTAAGTTCATTTGTATTCGTTAATGCAGCCATTAATGATAATTCTCCACATAAAACAACAGCTGCAGCGATTTGAGCAAGTTTCTGTGCGCCTAATTCATCAGATATATCAAGTAAATCTAGATTTTTTTGAGCATCTAATGCATCTTTACCATGTCCAATGCTTCCAACAATGATATTAGGCAGTGACACTGAAAAGTATAAGTCACCATTTTTTACTTCACAATGGGTAATGCCTTGAGACCCTTCTACAATGTTTGCTGCATCTTGACCTGTTGCTAAGTAAAAGGCAAGAAGCATATTTGCATAATGTGCGTTTGCTGTAAGAAGTCCACCAGAAGCAATAGAACCAATTAAATTCTTTTTAATGTTTAAGTCTACAATTTTCTCAGGTGTTGTTCTTAGGGATTGTTCAACAATTTCTCTTGAAATCGTTAATTCAGCAATCACATGTTTACCACGACCTAATATAGAATTTACTGCAGATACTTTTTTATCGGTGCAGTAATTTCCAGAGACACTTATATAGTGAAGTTCAGGATATAACGTTAAAATAGCTTCAGCTAATTGATCTGAAGCGAACGTTGTCATATTGTGACCTGATGCATTGCCTGTTTCATATCCGAATCGTAAATATAATAAATTACCGACGATTTTTGCATCAATTTGTTTTAAGAAAGCATATTTAGATTGCTTAGAAATAATCGTTTCTTGAAAATATTCTTTTTTGGATTGAACATCATCTAACACACGCTTTGCAAAAATAGCATTGGGTGCTTCAAACAAAATAGAACGTGTCATCATATCTGATAACACGGTCGTGGTTAAGGTTTTTGCGAGCCTAGTAATTTTCGCACCACGTCCTACAGAATGAAACAAAGTTGTTTCGTAAGTAGTAATCGGTGGCGCAAGCTCGATATTCGATTGAGATTCCTTTAAATAATGCATTTCTGCAAAATAAATTGGACCAACAACTTGTGTTGGGATACCTGTGAAATACAATTGGTTTTTCATAAAAGACCTACCTAAAGTGGACTTATCTTTATTTTACACCAAATGCGCTATTTTTATAAGACTTTTGCGATATTTATAATAAAAAGATTCATTTTCACATGAATGTGATACACAGTATTGTGTAATACACAACACCGTGTTATAATGATGTTAGGAGAACTTATGGAAGCTCAATTTAAAAAAGGTATTATTGAACTATGCATCTTAACACTCATTGCGCATGAAGATATGTATGGCTATCAAATTATTAAATCTTTTGAAAATGTGATTGATGTCAATGATAATACGGTATACCCAATCCTTAGAAGACTGACATTAGAACATTATTTTGACACGTATTTAGTTCCTTCTAACGAAGGTGCACCAAGAAAAATGTATCAAATTAGTCATAAGGGGCTAGATTATCTTATTGAGTTAAGACAAACGTGGGATCAATTTATCGGCGGCGTCTATCATATATTAAACTTAAAGGAGTTAGACTATGAAAACATTCTTAAACGCATTAAAAAATGAATTATTACTATCAGGTTTCGCATCAAGAGAAGTTGATGATATCTTAAAAGATTATGAAGAAATGATTTCTCAAGCGATACGACAAGGCTTAAGTGAAGATACCATTGAAGATACGTTTGGAACAGTAAAACAAATCGTATTAGAAATCAAATCAGACCATCAATCTAAACATGTTGAAGATATTGGTGAAGAAGTTCATACATTTAATATAGATGAAATTAAAGATATTGATATTGATTTAGTAAACGAAGATATTAAATTATTAATACATCAAGAAAACTATTTTAAATTAACATATGATGGCATATTAGATAAAAACCAAATAGTAATTGATGTTGTCAATCAAACACTCATTATTAAAAACAAAAAGAAATATTACGGATTAAAAAAAGAAAGAAATAAAGTGTCTTTCTATATTTATGTTCCTAAACAAGTTCGTTTAAACCAAGTAGCAGTGGGTAGTATTAACGGTGAACTTTCTATTTTAAATATCACCGGTAATCA
>Ga0222714_10004292_pt1 | contig 14042 bp, 6 predicted proteins | sample C33_3DmetaG_FD_165048 | JGI IMG/M metagenome (GOLD analysis project Ga0222714, IMG submission 165048) | Estuarine water microbial communities from San Francisco Bay, California, United States - C33_3D | ecosystem: Environmental > Aquatic > Marine > Unclassified | place: USA: California... | reverse complement strand
AGGCATCGGATTAAAAGACGAAGCTGAAAGACAAATGTATGCTGCGGAGAAATTCGGAAAGCAACAGCGTGAAACTTTCGAAAAAGGATATGGGGATTTATTAGCCTCCGCTAAGGGTTTATCTACTTACAAGGGCGATTTATCTCGTTATACTAGAGCAGAACAAGCCGCAGATATGATGCGTAGAACTGCTGGTGCTGGACAAATGCCTGGCGAAGCTAGAGCATTAGAGCAAACTAGACAATCAACCGCTAATATGCTATCAGCAGCTCAACGTGGCGCAGGTAGCGGGGCTGATTTATTGGCTGCTGCAGCATTAGGTCAAGCACAAGAAGGCGCTCAAGTAAGCGATATTATGGCTCGTTCTCAAACTTTAGGTTACGAAGAGAAGCAAAGAGCTCAGCAAGAATATTTACAAAGCTTAAGTGCTACTGCTGCAGCTTCCGCTCGTGAGCGTGGATTGGAATTTGAATCATTATCTGGAAAAGAAAACACTATACTTGGTCTAAATCAACAAAAGTTCCAAGGTGGGATGAATCTTGAAAACCAATTATTCCAGCAACAGCAAGCGGCGGCTGGCGCAGTAGCAAAAGCTAAAGGAGCCTTATGGTCTGGTGCAGGAGATTTATTCTCGGGTATCGGAAGTGGATTAATGGATATGCAGTCTCAGGCTGACAATATGGATTTGCTTAGAAGCATATACGGAGTAGGGCAAGCAGGAGTCGCTAGTAATCCCGCAAACAAATTACCTACTGGAACCGACTTGGCTAAAGTTATAAATCCTAGCTTTGGTAAAATGACACAACTACCTTTACCAACATTACTTAAAAGATAATGGCAGAATTTTATACATTTGACCCGTCAGCTGATATACAAAAAGGCTTCCAAAAAGCAGGAGCTGGTATAGCTGATATCTTCTCTCATTTAGTGGCGACACAAAAGAGAGAAAACGAGATAGCGGACAAGATGTTCCAAAATATTGAAGCCCTTAAAAAGGATGTAAATATTTATGGGCAAAAGGTTATTACAGACAAGACTAACACCTTATTAAAGGATGCCTCTAAGGTTATATTAGAAGGCGGCAAATTAGACTATTCTCAATTAGGCTCTATTCGTCAGCGCGTCTCTGATATCGCAGATGACAAGAAGAAGTATGAGTTAGGCGCAGAACTTCGTAAGGAGTATATGCAATTGGGTCTTGCTAATAAGGATAATATCACAAGCATAGAAGGATTGATTAAGGGCATTACTGCCCCTTTAATGGACCCTAATATCAAGAATGCTACTGATTTGCAAGCTGCCATGCAGGATGCATATGACAAGAGCTTGAATCTTGACAGAATAGGAGTTAAGGCTATTACTAGCATTATTCCAAAAGAAACCATCAAGGCTTACGGTACTAATGCAAAAGGAGATACAGTAAACTACGAGTTTGACGCACTAAAAGGAAGTACTTATGACCTTAAAACGGGCAAGATTATTGGACCTGATGCAGCTACAGTAAGTGCGTTGACAACTACTATGAAGGCTCAAATGCCTGAGTATTTCGATAATTACAGAAAAAGACTTGGCGTTAACGAGGATATTCTTCCTGACAATGTTATTGCCAATAATCTAATTAAGCAAATCGGAACTCCTAGAGGCGAATCATTAGTTCAGACTGCTACATCTGCGAAAAAAGAAGAAGAGCAATTAAAAGCACTGGAAACAGAAAACAAATTTGGCGAAAGAAAGATTCTAGCAGGCATTGAAAACACTGAGGCGCAGACTTGGAGAATCAAAAATCCAATAGAAAAAGAAGGCGGTGGGCTTAATTTTAACTTTGGCGGAGGAAGAACTAAGGAGAACGTAAACAGCTTCCTTAAGATTACCGACAATAGCGGTAAGGGAGGGAAAGCCCCATCTTATTTATCTACCACGATATCTAAGCCATTTGCAATGAATTTAGAAGGGTATTCGGTTTATTCCAAAGACCCTAAGAATCCTAACAAAAAAATACAAACTCCACTAGGAGATTTTGAGGTAAATGGTGTTAAAAAAATATCTGGTAATAGATTTATCATAAGCGGATTACAGGCTCCAACGCAATCAACAGCAGATAGATATTCGGTACTTGGCGCAAATGCACCTACAGGAAATAGAAAGAGAGTCAACATAACTCTGGATGAAAAAGGCTTCGACTCGCTGATGAATAGACTGCATGGAATGGGAGATGCAGACCAAGTAGAAAACTTAAATACAATTGAAAAAATGAGATATTTAAGTACAACAGACGAAGCTCTTAATAGCAAGACTCCAATGAAGATGTCTTATATTTACAATAAAGCTCAGCAAGAAGGCAAACCAATCTTATTAATTATGAGAGATGCCAAAGAAGCTGGATTTAAGATTTACGAAGATTAACAAAACTACATAATGGCTAAAGTAAGCAAAAAGAGTGCTCGTACAGATTTTTCTGACTACAATGAGTGGAATGCGCCTAAAGGTGGCTCATCTAGCAAAACAGACTTCTCAGATTATTCTTCTTGGGATAAGACAGAAAGCACAAGCCAAGAGCCCTCTTTAGTTGCAGAGCAACCTTCTAAAAAAAAAGTCGATACGGAATTATCTGGAACGACAAGTTTTTTGGATTCGAAGTTTAAAGCAAAAGGTCCTTTATTTGATAGCAAAAGTGAGTTAGAGCGTCTTGGAGAAATCGAAGGCGCATTGACTCCAGATGAGCGCGCTCAAAAAGCAGAAGATGCTAGACAGCAAAAAATCGCAGAAGATAAATTAGCTAACTTTAAGCGCTCTATTATTTATGATGCTATATCGGCAAGTGCTGATGCGGCTTATATTAATAAAGGATTTGCTGCTGGAATAGTTGACGTTGGCGCATCTATTACTGGATTAGCGGGTTTACTTAGCAACTTTCGCCCATCTGGCGTATCTACAGGAGAATATGTTAATCGAAAATTAGCTGAAGAAAGAGCTGGTATCCAGCCGACTGGAACTGAATCATTAAAAGAAGAAAGACTAGGTAAAACTGCAACAACTAATGCGGCATATGAAGCTGCATCAGAGATGTCTGGACTCAGTTCATTCTTAACAAATGATGCCAAAAAAGATATCGGAATTTCAGACGAAGACTTACAAAAAGGTCCTGTTGATTTATTTAGAGAAGGCAAAATAACGGATGGACTTAAAGTTCTATCTGTCGAGATTACAAAAGCAATTCCAAATGTTATCGTACAATCTGCATTAGCTCCAGAAGCTGGTGTTGGATTCTTGGCTCAAAAAGCTGCAACATTTGCCACTACATCTGCTATGGCATTAGGAGGTAATGTTGCACAAGAATACGCACAAGACAAGGAGATATCAGCAGAAGATATCCTAAAAGGTACAGCTAAGGCAGCAATCGAAGGCTTAACTGAGTCATTCTTTATGGGAGATATCAAAGCTCTTAAAGGAATTGGCTCGTCATTAGCTAAAGGAGAAGCTGGCGTCGCAAAAGAATTACTAAAAGGCGTTATTGAGAAAGAAGGCAAAGAAGCCGCTAAGCAAGAAATTGCTCGTGGATTCAGTAAGCCATTAGCCAAAATGCTTGGTAGAGGTTTTGAAGGAGCTAGCGTTGTTGGTCAATTTAACAAAGGCGGCGTAGAAGAGGGGATTGAAGAGGTAATGTCTACTGTCGGCTCATTTATTGTTGACCGTGTAGCTGACGGAAATTGGAGTGACGCAGATTATAATCAATTAGTAAAAGACGCATCTAATGCATTTGTAATTGGATACGGCTCAGGCGGTATGATGAATGGTGTGTCTGCGCAATTATCAATGAAGGGTCTTACTGATGAACAAAAATCAAAAGTAGAGAAATTTAACGAGGTAGCTAACAACGAAAATCTTCCAGCTGAAGTACGTAAAATAGCAAAAGATAAAGCAGATGACATTATCAGAGAAAGTGCAGATATGTCTTATGCTGGATATGATGAATTAGCCAAGATTCCTGTAGAGCAAAGAGTAGAAGCATTCACGTTGCTTAGCCAAATTAATGCACAAGAAGCATCAAAGAAGGAGGTTAAAGACGTTGATATTGTTGCTGAAATAGACAAGTCTATTCAAGCAAAAAAAGACCAATATAACTACCTGCTTACAGGTATTAAGCCTGCTACTGAAGCTGCCAAAGAGGAAGCTCCTGCGACAGAAGAACAAAAACAAGTTCAAGCTCAAATTAAAACAGAGCAAGAGGCTTATCAAGAGGAACTTGCTAAAGCACAGGCAAGCTTTAACGTAACTATGGGTGTGCCTACTGAGCCAATGAAGTTTACTGCTGGATTCTCAGTTAAAACAGGTGGCGAAGACATTACCCCTAATAATGAATTTTCTCCTTCTCCTAATTACCCATTAGAAGTACAAAAGCAAGAAGGTGGAAAGCGAGTTCAGTTTACTACAAAGACTAGCCCAGATGCTTTACTTGAGGCTGATGTATATACAGTAAATCAGAGAGGCAACAAGTTTGCCACTATCTTATCTACTAAGCGTAATGGTGTACAAGAATACTACGTACCAGAATTAGAAAACGATAAGCCATTCTCTAACTTAGATGATGCCAAGTTTGCTGTACAAGAAAAACTTACTGGCGTCTTATTAAATGAGAAAGAAAGAAGCGGAATAGATAGACTTCGCGCTGACAAATATATACCTAAAGCAGATATTGTTATCAAGAATGATAACGGGCAGGAAGTATTATTAGACCCTAAAGCTAAGAAGTCGATTTCAAATGCAGTAAAAGCATTCAAGTCTGTTAGCGCTGCCCCTGTATATTTATATAGAAATACAGAAGATTTCAAGAAGGGTGTTGCCAAAGAATTAGGCGAAGACAGCGAAGCATTAGAGGCAGCAGGAAAAGTTGGTGGAGGATTCTTTACCAACGCTAGAGATGAGGATTCTATTCATATTAACCTTGCCAATATCTCAGAGACAACTATTGCTCACGAATTATTCCATGGCACAGTAGTTAACGTAGCAAGACAAAATCCTTCAGCATTTGCTGCAATGAGAGATGCTATCATCAATAAACTTGGAGATAGCGACTTGATTAATGTATATGATGAAAAAGGAAAATTAGTCAAGTTGACTGCTAAGGAATACTTAGACCGTTATAGTAAACAATACTCTCCAGACCAACAAGCTGAGGAGTTCTTGAGCGAGTTAACAGGATTGCTAGCTACCGATATGGCTAAGCTAAAGGATACTACCATTTGGGAAACAATCAAATTAGCAATTCGCAATCTTGTCAAGACAGCAGGCATTGATATTCCAATCTTTGATGAGACGGCAAATACCAATGAAACAGTTCAATTCTTTAGGGACTTATCTAAATCATTAAAGACTGGCAAGGAGATTAATCTAGGTAAACTAAAAATAACAAATGAAAAGCAAACCACTAAACAGGGAGCTGCTGTACAAGCAACTAACGGAGAAAGCCAAATTGCAGAAGAAGATGCGGGTCTTCGAGATACTGTTTCAGACGCTGTTGAAAAGAAACAAAGGAGAAGTGGAAACCCGATAAAAAAGAAAGATAGACCTCCGTCTAAAGAAGGGGTAAGAGCATTAGCTATTGAGCCTGTTAATCCATCTGATTATGTATATCAATATTTTGCTAAAAATGGGCAAGTATTGCGCGGAAATAAAGATTCGAATGAAAAAGATGCGTTATTTTCTCTATTTAGTAAGGGCAGGCAAGGAGTAAAAAAAGAAGCTACTAAAGAGCTTCAGGATAGAGTCAATATGATTGACAATCGCGAAAATGGAGCTTTGTCTATTTCCGAGATTGCAGAAAAGTTATTTGCCGAATACCAGCAAGCAACTAAAGGAGATGTCGGCATAGATGTAAATACTCCATATGATTATATGGATTTCAGAAATGCTGTAGAAAATGCGATTCTTGGATATAAATCTGGAAAAGCAATGGCTATAGCTATGCTAGAATCAAAAAACCAGTCTACTGAAGAAGATGCTATGGCATTGACTGAGGACGAAGAGTTTGATAAGCTAAGAATCCAGGCTGAAGCAGCCGCTATGGGCATGACCTACGAAGAATTCAAAGCTAAGTTAGCTGAGTTCGAAGGCAACCCTACTATTGGTGCTATTGAAGACGCATACGCTCAAGCATTAGATATGATTAACGATGAGGATATGGCTAAGCTATATGAATTATCGGATGAAGACGTAGCTAAGATTGACGAGTTAATGGCTAACCTAGATGATAACACAGGAAAGCTTGACGATAAATTAGCTGAGCAGAAGAAAGTTGTTCGCGACTTAGAGGCTGAAAGGAAGAAAGTTATCGCGGCAATTGAAAAAGCTGGCAAAGAAACACAGCTTGATATTACTGGCAAAGCTCCTATTCAAGAGCAGTTATTTGGCGCGGACACTAAATCCTTAACTGATAACTTAAACGCCATTGATACGCAATTAGCTGCAGCCAAAGCAGACGTAGCGGCTACACAATCAGCTATCGATTTCCAAGAAAGAGGCACTGTTGAGATGTTTAAGAAGGAGGCTCCTGTTGCTGAAGCGGAAGAATCATTCTTCAAGAATAAGCCAAACTCAAGAAGGGTTGTAATTGACGCAGAGAAAATCAAAGAAGAAAAGCCACAAGCTTACGAATACCTTAAAACATTTAAGGGTTATGAGGATTTTACAATCAATGACATAAAAGGAGTTTTAGTTGCTGCTTATAATTCAATGATGAAATATAAGTCTGGAGCTGAAATCAAAACAGAGCAGATATCTCAAATCGAAGATATTATTGATGTAGGCAGCGCCTCAAATACAACGACTAAGGAGAAATTTAAGTCGGATATGAAGCAGAGCGGCGACTTTACGAACGCAGAGCTATTAATATATAACGAAGTAGTTGATTCGCTCAACACCGATTTGATGCCAGAATATAATTCTAGTAAAGAATCATTGAAGCTGATTGGAATAAATGCTGACAAGTATTTGAATTTCTATGCATTGCCTAGCAATATATTGAGAGCAAGTCAGCCTCAGACATTTATACATGAAATAGGTCATTTCTCCTTCTATAATATCTTATCCAAACAAGATAGAATAGAATTTCTAAAAGGAATGATTGATTCTACTTATGGCAATAAAGGGAAATCGTTAGCCAGCAGAATTGCTATGACATCGGAAAAAGCAGAATACAAGGACGCATTCCGCACATTCCAGTACAAGACTAACGTAGCTGATAATTTTTCAGAATATTTTGCTGAGCAATTCCAGCAATGGTATGTTGGGAAGAATCTGAATCCAAGTCAATTCGATACAATATTTGCTAAGGTCGAGAAATTCCTACAGAAATTAGTCGACAAGCTAAAATCGGGAGATTATATTGACCAGTCGCTAGTTAAGTATTTTGAAAAAATATCTAGCGCTAGAGGTGCTGCTATCGCAGAGCAGACTAAAGTCACTAAAGCAGAATCTGCTGCTGAATCAAAGGTTGCTAAAGAAATCAACTCAATTCAAGGAGAAATTGAGTCTTATGAGCGCGACATTGAAGATGCTACCGAGGAGATAGAAAACACTAAGTACAACTATCGCGAAACAGCGACTGAAATTAAAGAGAAGAAAGCTGCTCTTGCAAAAGAAAAACTAAGCAGAGATGAGCGCGAGGAAAGAAAAGAAGAATTAGATGCTGAATTAGAAGACGCTGCTGACGAAAGAGATACTTATATCGAACAATATAAGGATACAATCGCAGATGCTAAGGCTGAAATCAAGAAGCTAAATAAGCGTCTAGCTAAACTTCAGCAATCTGAGGTTAGCGCTAAATTGCAAAAGCAAGAAATTTCTGTTGCTTCTGCATTCGCTAACACTAACAAGGTATTGAAAGATAAATTCAATATCAAGTCAGTAGCTGGAGAAGGTGGCGCTGTTGTTGCTAAATACCAATCTATGGCGTTGCGCCATGGAAGTCCGTACAACTTTAATAAGTTTACTTTAAGTAAAGTTGGAGCAGGCGAAGGTCAACAAGTATATGGATATGGCTTGTACTTCTCTGAAGACCCTAATATTGCTACTGCATACTCTAGGTCAAATCAGGGAAACAAACTAAAGAATCTTGGGATATTAAATAAAGTTCCAGAATCTAAGCGCGAAGAATTATACAAGATGATGCAGCAGTCTACTGCTACAATCAATGATGTAAAAAAATGGCTAAATGACAACAAGGGATTCTTTGGATTAGCTATACCAGCGAATGTAAGAGAGCAAGTAGAAAAAGCTTTTGGAGAAAGAGCTTTATATACGGTTCAGGTTGAGTCTCAAGATTGGAGAAATTTTAAGTGGTTAGATTGGTCTAAGCCTTTAACCAACGCTGACATATATGTACTTGGCTCAAAAGCTAAATCTATTATCCCTGAAATGCAGAGAGCATTAAATGGAATGATAAACCAGCAGAAATCTAAGCCAGGCTCATTTAAGCAAAGCGAGTACAATGAAGCCATTAATATAATTAATATGGCTGAGATTATTGGAGATGCTGCTAGAAGTGGAAGATTCAGTAATATGACTGGCAAAGATTTCTATCAAACAATACAGAAATCTCTAGGTAGCCAAAAGAATACGAGCGAGTTATTGTATATGTTTGGATACGATGGGGTTAGGGTGCCTACTTATTTTATGTTATCTGGAGGCAAGGATACAGGCAAGTCTAACTATGTTGTATTTAACGATAGAAATATCAAGATTGTCAACAAGCAAGTTGCTAAATTCCAGAAGCAAGGAATGTCTGTTGCACCTAAGTCTATTGAAGACATCAAGTCTAAGAATCCTGATGTTGAATTGGATTTATACGAGAACAAGTCTACTAAAGAGATTTCGTTATCTAAAATCGTTGTTCCAAAAGAAATGAGAAATCAAGGCGTTGGAACTGAGATTATGCATGATGTAACTAGATATGCTGATGCTAATCAATCTAGAATAAACCTTACGCCATCTAATGAATTTGGCGGAATCAAATCTAGATTAGTTAATTTCTATAAAGGATTTGGATTCGTTGAAAATAAAGGTAAGAATAGAGACTTCTCTACGAGAGAGGATATGTATCGTTTGCCATTAGAGGAGCCAGCTAAGGGGCAACCCAATGCAGTATTCACTACGCTAAGAACAGATAAGCCTATTGGGTTTAACTACGATACTGATTTAGTTGCAAGAGAGCGTTTCAATATTCCTAGCCTAAAAAGAATTGGTGAAGGTAGCGACAGGGTTGTATTTGACTTAGGAGGCAATAAAGTCCTTAAGGTAGCTAAAACTGCTCGCGGATTGGCTCAGAATATGTACGAAGGAAGCTACGACTTAGTAGAGGAAGGAATCATCCCTGAAGCGTTTGAGACTGGATTAAACTATATAGTTACAGAGAAAGTTGAAACAGCGAAAGGTAGTAAGGCGGTAAATGACTTGATGCGCGAGCTAAAGAAATTTACTCAAAGAGATTTCGATAATCGTACATCTGAATTACAGGATGTATTGGTTGCCAATGATTTAGATTATGTAATGAATTACGATATTCTTTATGGCGACTTCTCTGCGGCTAGAAACTGGGGCGTTAAAAACGGAAAACCTATCCATCTTGATGGAGGAACATTCGGTGGCGTTAGAATGATTAATCAATTTAGCGGAGTTAAGAACCTTGAGGACGATGATTTTAGAGAAGTTTACTACAAGAGCCGTCAAGCTAAGTCTGAGTTTAAAGACACAGATACGTTTACTAAGTTCCAAAAGCAAGGAATCTCAGTTGCGCCAGCGTATAAGTATCAGATGAACGAAATATTCAAAGACCCTGAGCGATTAATTGCTGATATCACAAATAAATACGACTTAAAGACAACGCTGAGAGAAAGAGGTAGAATCGAAGGTGCGGTAGTTGAAGTTGAGCGTAAGCTTGCAGACAACCTTGTTATTGAAGCCTTATCAAAGGTAGCTAAGACAGGGTTTAAGACAATTGGTGCTGTAGAGAATCTAGCACTATATAAGTCTGGCGAACAAAAAGATGTTTTAGTAAAAGACTTGTTAATGCAGGGTCCTAAGTGGATGGGCGACAGATTGCGTAATGTTACGTTAAAGGCAATTCAAAGCAATAATAAGTATTCAGCTCAAGCTGGTAGAGCTGCGGCTTCTCTTATAGGCAATTTAGCTAAAACAAGCACGCTGCAACAATCAAGAAAGGTTAAGGAAGGTTTGGTTAAAGACCAGAATAACCAAATTGCAATGCTTGGCAAATCTCTTAATGGGATGATAGCTAATGACAAAAACTCTTTAATGCGTGTACATTCATTGCTAGACCCAGAGGCTTTTGTAGAAGAAGAAGGTGCAGCAAAGTCTCCTGCTGATTTATCTTTAATGGAGTTGCGTTTATACAATGTACTTCGTGATATGAATGATTTCATCCACGAATGGCATTTCCAAAACGAATTCATTGATGTTCCTACTTATGAGAAGCACAAGGGTAAATACTTTGCTCGTATGTATGAAGAGATAGAAAGAAAGGAATTTGCTGATTTACACGAGGCTATTGACAAATTGCCTTCTGGTGCGGATTTTAGAATGTTCAAGGAGAGAAAGGATTTCTCAGAAGTAGAACTTACTTTGATGAATGACCCTATCTACATTACATCTAAGCGCTTTGCTACAATGATACACAATAAAGCTGTGTTAGATTTCTGCAATGTAATGGCTAACGACCCTGCTTATAAAACATATAAGAAGCTAGACGATGTTCCAGAGAACAATAGAGCTGGCTTCAAATTATTAGAATCAGCAGGAGGTGGCAAAAGATACGGGGAATTGACTAAAAGATATGTTCCAATTGCATTGTATGAGGAGCTGAGAGGTACAGCATTTGCCAATAAGCATATCTCTTCATTGTACGATGTACTTAGAGGTTATGATGGAATGCCTTCTCGCCAATATTTGAAGAAGTCATTAACAATTTGGCAACCAACCACTAGACTTGGTAACATAACTTCAAACTTTGCATTCGGCTGGCTTGCTGGAATTGACCCTTTTACAATGATAAAAAATAGGGTTAAGGCTAAAGACTCATTAGACAATTACGATGATTGGGCTAGAGAGTTGTCTGCTGAAGGTCTATTGGGTACCGATATCATTACTAGCGATTTAGCTCAGCGCAAAAAGCAAGCTGAGAGAGATAAGCCTAATTTTGTAGATAAGATATTCTTAGATAAATATGCAAAAGGAGAGCAGGCTTTGGTTGACAAGCTTGTTGAAAAAGGATTTTCTAAAGAAAAAATAGACAAGGCGAAGCAGGCTAGAGCTAAAGCTGTAGCTAAGGCTATTGAGCTGGATAAATATTTAGTTGATTCTTACGGAAGAACTGATGATATCTCAAAGATTGCGCTGTATCGCTCACTAGTTGATGATTATGGCAAGAACAAAGAAGAAGCGCTTAAAATCGTAGCTGAGTCAATGCAGAATTATGCTACAGTAGGTAAGTCTTATCAGTTCTTCTCTAAGATGCCTCTTTTAGGAAACCCATTTGTTAAATTTAGCTCAGACTTAGCTAGAATTATTACAAACGGGCTTGTAAATAGACCATTGTATATGGCTTCATTCTTGGGTATGCTTTATGGTATGCACAGATTGCTTTCTGGATTATCAGGAGAGCCAGAAGAAGAGCGCGAAGCAAGGGTTAATAGACCATTTATTCCTAAGATACCATTAGGATTTACGGATATACCTTTGGTTTGGAAGATTGGCAACAAAGAATTTAATGTGGCAAGATTTATTACTCCATATTACATTTATGATGCTGGATACCGCTCTAATACATTAGCTGAGCTAAGTAAATTTGGACCATTGCAGTTGACTTTTGAGGACAAAGTTGGAGTTATATCTGATTATATGCCTACGTTTGGAGACCCTACATTAGCTCCTTTGGCTCAGCTTGTGACTGACAAAGACTTTAGAGCAATGAATATAGCTGACCCATACGAGAGTATATACACAAGACAAACTGTTACAGAGGATGAAGCTGCATTAAATAGACTCAACTACCTTGGTAAGAGTTATCTATCTCCAGCCTGGGGAATGACTGCTAATTTAATTTCAGCTGCAAAAGGAGAGCCTGATGTATACGGAAGAAGACGTGATATCGCTGGAGCTATATTAAATAACGTAATTAAGGTTCAAGATATTGAATCTGCTGATGTGCAGAAATTTGTTACCAACGAGATTAAGTATATCGATTCAGAATACAAGCAAGTGAAGACTGATATAACATCTCGCAGAAACAAGGATGCCGATAGAGCTATGGAGATTTATGAATCAGATTTATCTGATGAAGCAAAAATCAAAAAGATTGAAGCTATCGATAAGCAATACAATATCTACGTAAATGAAATGATTCAGAAGCAGCAAGAACTAATGGAAAGAAGAGCTATTCCTGTATCAAGATTATATAATTTGCAAAACCCAAAGAATAATGATTAAGAAAACAAAGGGAGGCTACAAGTTAGTCTCCCAAAAAACAGGTCGCAACTTAGGCACTGCTAAGACTAAAGCAGGTATCATCAAGCGCGAGAAGCAGGTAGAGATGTTCAAACATATGGCTGCTAATAAGAAAAAATAGTATTAACTTTATTGGATAAATAAGAAATTATGGCAAGTATATTAGAGATGCAAAAAGTAACTGCTCAGAAGCAAGCTTTCGGTAAGCTAATGAGCGACTACTCTCAGCCTGCTGGCGAGAATGAATCAGGCGAATTTCCTCAAGAAGAGCTGTTATGTGAGATGTTAGAAGCGTCAGCACAGGCAAAAGTTTTCCATTGGCAAACTTCTTCTTTTGCAGAGCACGAGGCTTTAGGTGAATTCTACGAAGGATTTAATGACCTAATGGATAAATTTATCGAGTCGTATCAAGGTTGCTATGGTCGTATTATGATGGGTTGCGATATGGAAGTTAAGCCATACACATTGGACGCGCCTGTTACGTTTTTGGAGTCATTCAAATCATACATATCTGGCGAAGCTAGAATGTTGGTTATTGGAAACTCTGCTTTGACAAACATCTTAGATGAGATTAATGGTCTAGTAGACCAAACTATTTACCGCTTAACTTTTAAATAATATGAAGAACGGATTGTATAGTAACATTAATGCTAAAAGGGAACGAATTAAAGCTGGTTCTGGTGAAAAAATGAGAGCGCCTGGTTCAAAAGGAGCTCCAACAGCAAAGCAATTCAAGCAAGCCGCTAAAAATGCTAAGAAGAAATGATTAACGAAGCAATAAGAAATAAGCTAGAGAAGTACGGACTCTCAGGTGTTAATAAACCAAAGAGAAGTACCCACAACGGCAAGTCTCACATTGTACTAGCCAAAGAAGGAGATAAGGTAAAACTTATTCGCTTTGGTCAGGCTGGCGTTAAAACGAATCAAACCGTTGGTCAGCGTGAGGCGTTTAAGTCTCGTCACGCTAAGAATATAGCAAAAGGCAAGATGAGTGCCGCTTATTGGGCAAACAAGGTAAAGTGGAGTCCAAGCAAGACAGCTTCCTCATCTAAAAAATGGGTTAAAGGCTCTTAATGACTGATAAGCCTCATACCCGACAATGTCCAATATGCCAAAGAGAATTGGCGTACAAAGAGTTGTCGGAGAGGAATAGAGGCGTAAAGAACAATACCCCTTGTAGGACTTGCTCTAATCACCTTAGAGGCTTAAATAATTATCACGAAGGCATTCCTTCGGCTTGGTATAATGGAAAGGTTAGAAGAGCAACGCAGAGAGGCTACGAGTTTACGATTACAATAGAAGAAATTTGGGACATCTACATCGCACAAGATAAAGTCTGTGCTTTGACAGGTGTCCCAATTACATTTAACGACACTGCGTCTCTTGACAGAATAGACAACGCAATCGGATACATCAAGAGTAATATACAGATTGTCCACAAGGACATTAATTATATGAAATACACCTACAGGCAGGATTACTTCATTAAAATGTGTAATTTAGTGGCTCGAAAACATAAAGTTGAT
>Ga0222714_10004291_pt1 | contig 14050 bp, 13 predicted proteins | sample C33_3DmetaG_FD_165048 | JGI IMG/M metagenome (GOLD analysis project Ga0222714, IMG submission 165048) | Estuarine water microbial communities from San Francisco Bay, California, United States - C33_3D | ecosystem: Environmental > Aquatic > Marine > Unclassified | place: USA: California... | reverse complement strand
TCTTGAGGTAGCGACACTTCGCCCTCTCATCGACTGGTCGCCCTTCTTTTCCACATGGGGGCTTCGAGGCGGCTATCCCGCGGTGCTCAACAACAACGACTCCGGCGAAGCTGCGCAGGACCTCTTCGACGATGCCCAGCGCATGCTCGACACAATGATTGCCGAGCGCTGGCTCTCGCCGGTGGGCGTCATTGGGTTCTGGCGCGCAGAGTCACATGGAGATGACATCGCCGTGCTCGACGACAGCGGATCACACCTTGCAACTCTGCACGGCCTCCGTCAACAGCGCGAGTCGTCAACAGTTCGAGATCACAAGAGCCTCTGCCTTTCGGATTTCATCGCGCCGGCGGGCAGCGAAGTCCGCGACCACATCGGCGCATTCGCCGTGACGGTCGGCGACGGTGAATACGAGCGAGCACAGGCGTTTGAAGATGCCGGTGACGACTACTCATCAATCATGTTGAAAGCACTCGCAGATCGTCTCGCAGAAGCTGCGGCTGAATACTTGCACTGGCTCGTTCGAACAACTCACTGGGGCTACTCCCCCGACGAACCCTGCGACCCTGCAGCACTTACAGGGGAGCAATTCAGGGGGATTCGACCGGCACCTGGCTACCCAGCCCAGCCTGATCACTCAGAAAAGTCCACAATTTTCAGACTGCTAAACGCTGAAGAGGCTATTGATCTCAGGCTCACAGAGTCTTGGGCAATGTACCCGGGGTCTTCGGTGAGCGGCCTGTATTTCGCTCACCCCGACGCGACATATTTTGGGGTTGGTCGAGTCACTCCTGATCAGGTTCAAGATTATGCAGGACGGAAACAGCTCAGCCTCGAGGACACCGAGCAGCTCCTCGCACCGATTCTTGCCTACGAGCCAACCCGCAGTTATTCCTGATACTCGTGCTCTGCGGCCGGGTACTCACCTGACGCAACGTCGGCACAGAACTGCTCGGCTGCATTACGGAGAATTTCCGCGAGATTCGCATACTGCTTCACGAACCTCGGGATCCGTCCTGTTGTCAACCCAGCCCAATCAGTCCAGACCAAAAGTTGACCGTCACAGTGCGGACCAGCACCAACGCTGATCGTGGGAATCGACAATGCCTCGGTGGCACGTTGAGCGACCGCAGACGGCACCATCTCGAGCACCACCGCGAACGCCCCTGCTTCCTCAACCGCTCGAGCGTCCGCGAGCACCTGATCTGCTCCATCTCCTCGCCCTTGGATCAAGTGCCCACCGAGACCATGCTCGCTCTGGGGAGTGAACCCGATGTGAGCCATCACCGGGATGCCGGCCGAGACAATTTTCCTGATCTGTTCGGCAGAGCGCACACCACCTTCAAGCTTCACCGCATGAGCTTCGGTTTCCTTCATGAAACGGATAGCAGTGCGGAGTGCCTCATCAGGTCCGAGTTCGTACGAGCCGAATGGCAGGTCTGCGATTACTAGGGCGCGCTTGCTTGCTCGTGCAACTGCACGGGTCAGCGGTATCAGTGCATCGACCGTCACAGGAAGCGTCGTGTCATAGCCAAAGACGGTATTTCCTGCAGAGTCGCCGACCAGCAGAAAATCGATGCCCGATTCGTCAAAAATCTGCGCAGTGAGAACGTCATAACTCGTGAGGCCTGTAATTCGGATTCCTTGCTCTTTCGCTCGAGCAAAATGACGAGTCCTCACACGCTTTGGTGCGTCTGGGTTATCAACACCGCCATAGGGGCGCTCTACTTCATCTACCGAGTCATTCTGGGCCACAGCGACACGCTATCCCTTCAGAGCTAACCCAAAACCTTGCTCACCTCGCCACGATCATTGCGACAAGGGTCACATAGCGCGAAGATAGGACATGGGGCTACTTCCAAATCAATTGCCGTGGTGGATCGCTGGACCACTTCTCGGACTACTCGTCGTCGGACTCTTCGCCGTCTCAAACCAGCCACTTGGGGCATCTGGCGCGTACGTCCAAACCATAAAAACGGTTCGCCGAGATTCTGATTCGGTGAGCTGGAGGGTGTTCTATTTTGTTGGGATCTTCGTTGGCGGTGCCGTTGCGACGATTCTCGGCCCCGGTTTCGAACTTCGCCGGGGCTACACAGCCCTTCATGCGGCTGGCTGGTCGGAGCCACTCATCATGGTGGTGGTTCTCTTCGGCGCAATCATCATGGGATACGGGGCCCGAGTCGCCGGCGGATGCACCTCAGGGCACGGAATTTGCGGTACCGCCCAACGCTCTCCAGCAAGTTGGGCCGCAACTGCAACGTTTATGGCTACCGCCGTCATCGTCACATTCCTGCTGACGTCGTTCACCGCCCTCGGTGACATCACCCCGGCGGTCGTAAAGTGAATCGGCCAATGAACCTCGTTGGGCTAGTCTTCGGCGCGATGTTCGGGTTCGTACTCGCAGCAGGACAACTCCACGATTACGACACCATCCACGCAACACTGCGCCTCGAAAGTTTCTACGTCTTCGGCCTCATGGGACTCGCAATCGGTATCTCTGCACCCTTGCTGTGGTTCCTTGAGAAGCGACAACTCGCAACCCCATATGGTGGCGTCCTCTCGCTTGCTCGTTCGAAGATTGAGCGGCACCATATTTACGGTGGATCTCTCTTCGGCGCTGGATGGTCTATCGCCGGTACATGCCCTGCTCCAGCACTGGCGATGCTCGCCTCAGGTGCCAGTTATGGCGCAATTGCCGTCATAGGGCTATTCATTGGGCTGGTCGTCCGCGACCAGCAACTCGAGCGTTCCAACACGCTCATTACCGAGGGGGACGGCGAGCGCAGTACCCTGCCGATGACCAAGACGCTCGGTGCTCGCTAACCCGACAATCTTGCAGAGCGCTGACGAATACCGTCACAGATAACACCTACGCGTGACCGGTTACGGCCGTTGATGGGGCGTTGAGGTCAACCTCTTCGCTTGGCGTCTCCGACCTATGCGAACCGCTCAGCAGAAATGCAGTCGCTGCGAGTATCAGCATCACGATCGAGCAGACCGCATAGGCAGGAAACCGACCATACGTTTCGTAAAGAAATCCAGCTACAACAGCAATCGCTCCAGCTGACAATGTCTGCACACCGCCAAGGAGGCCTTGACCCCCAGCATGTCGGTGTTCTGGTGTCACCATTCCGACAGCAACTGCCGAGCTCGATACCGTCAGCGAATCGGTAAAACCGTGCAGAATTCCAACTGCAAGCATCACGAGTGCAGATGGGAGCAGTCCGTACATGAGCATGTACACCGCTCCCAGTACAAGTCCCGCCGGCCCGACCTTAAATGGTCCGATCTGCTGCGCTAAGCGTCCGCCACGTTCGGCAAGAAAAATCATTGGCAGGACGAACAGGGTGATGCCAACATTGGCGATCCATTCAGATGCATTGAGATCATCGAGCATCACCACCCATAGCGCGTCGAAGGTGCCAATCATCACAAACACTGCTACGCCCATACAGACGGCCGCGGCGTACGGTTTATTTTTCAAAAGGTCGAAAGCAAGTTTGCTTGATTCCACCTCGGGACGCTCTTCGACAGTAATTCTGAGAATAATGAAGATGCTGAGCAGCGATGCTCCAGCGATCATCAGAAACGGTGCGGGAAGACCGATTGGACCAACCACGAGCGCCGACACCAGCGGACCAACCGCAAAGCCTGCAACATCGGCAGCAAGCAACAGTCCAAGGTTGTCGCCAAGGCGTTGCGGGTCGCCCAAGATCACAAGTCGACGAATTGCCGGAAATGCCAGCCCAAGCCCGATGCCCATCACAAATCGACCGAGCAGCAGCACAGCGGTTGTCTGGCCAAAGGCCAGGGTGACAAGACCACAAAAGTTCAGCAGAAGGCCTACGACAACAATCGCTCGCGCGTGTCCCCTATCGGCGAGCGGAGCAAGGAACACCTGGGCAAGGAACGACGCAAGAAACCCGATGCCAACAATCATCCCAAGGCGACTTTCGCTGATCCCGAACTGGTCCCGATAGTCGTCGAGTACGGTGAACATCACGCCATACCCAGAAGCAATCACAGCGGTAATCACGCCGAGACTCATGACCGTTCGGCGCGACATTGGTTCGGAAAGGGTTGCGGAGGCGGCGGTCACCTTCAGAGACTAATCGGCTCTCACCCGAACCGAGAGGCATGTCACACAGCCCTCTAGCCGTTCAAATTCAGAGATGTCAACACATTCGATAGCGGTTCCACCTTCTCGCAGCAGCGATGCCGTCTGCGGCGCTGAGGCTGACATCAGTGCAGTTGACTCGTCGAGTAGCACCACGTGTCCACCGTGTTCTTCAGGAACCTCCAAAAATGCATCGAACTGTGACGGGTCGTCAACGAGAGGTGGAAACCCAATCACCGTTCCATCATGGAGAGCGGTCACTGCTGACTTCAGATGAAGGACTTTGGTGACTGAAACTGGCCGAACAGTCCACCCCCGCGGTGCGATCATCTCCTCTAGCGCAGAAATGCCGGCGCGGTCGGTACGTCCACCAACGCCGACGTACGCAGTTGATCCGATTTTCAATACGTCACCACCATCAAGATGACCTGCTGGCAACTGTTTGACATCGAGGCCTGACGGTGAGACCGCCTCAGAGAGGCCCACTATTTCTCCACGCCGTTCTGGCGCCCCCGGACGGGTGATGACCGCTAGATCCCTGAACACAACCATGGCATCTTCGATAAACACCCCGTCTGGGTGCGCTTCAGCTGGCGGCAACTCCACGATCTCCCAGCCAAATCGGTGGAGCGCGTCGCAGTAGTTCTGCCATTGCTCGAAAGCGAGCGCAATGTCAACGGGAGTTCGTTCGATATGAGTAACGAGACCCTCGCCCAATCGTTGACTGGGTCGACGGACGTACGCCACATTTGCCATGTCGCCAGTGTGTCACCTCCCTACCCTGATCGGGCGCCTCTGTGACTACCTCCACGAGGGCTAGTGTTTTCGGCGTGGCGAACTTTGTGCGGTCGAACCTCATCGTCGCATCAGGAACAGCATGTTCGAGGGCCACCGGGCTACTTCGGGTCATCGTCCTTGCCTACGTGATTGGCCAAAACGCACTCTCTGACGCGTACAAGTTGGCGAATGAAACACCAAACATTGTCTATGACCTCATCATTGGTGGGGTGCTGTCAGCCACCCTGGTGCCGGTGTTTACCTCGCTCATTGTTCAAGAGCGTCGAAATGATGAGAACGAACGTGGATTCCATGCGGTCATCAGCGCATCCTTGCTCGCATCAGCCGCATTAGCAGCGGCTGCAGTCTTGCTCGCTCCTGTGATTTTCAGGCTGTACTCACTCAACACGGCCGCCTCAGTAGATGCGGAGACGTTCCGGACCGCCGGAACAATGCTGACCCGTCTCTTTGTGATTCAGGTGCTGTTCTACGGGATTACGGGCGTGATGACAGCGGTACTGCACGCATCACGACGTTTTCTCGCAGCCGCGTGGGCTCCGGTGGCGTCGAATCTTGTCATCATCGCAACGTTGCTCACACTTCCTGGGGCTGGTTCAACAACTTGGAAATTGTCAGACATTTCGACCAACTCCCGCTTATACCTGACCCTTGCGCTCGGTGCAACCGGAGGAATCGCGCTGATGGCCATCATCACGACGGGGGCCGCATTGCGGGGCCCCTTTGCTCTGCGGTGGCAATTCGACCTTCGGCATCCCGCAGTCCGACGGGTCGCAAAGATGAGCGGTTGGACTCTCGGATTCGTTGTTGCTAACCAGGTTGCGCTTGTCGTTATTCGAAATCTTGCCGACCCTGGATCATCCCTCGCATCGGCTTATTTTGATGCCTTCATTTTCTTCGTGCTACCGCATGGACTACTTGCGGTATCAATTGCAACAACCTTGCAGCCTGAACTTGCGAGTGCGGTCTCAGAGAACCAACCACAACGCTTCACCACCCTCATCACAGGTGGAATACGGGCCATCGTGGCGCTGACCGTCCCAGCATCGGTTGGCCTCATCGTCATTGGGCCAGTTGCAATCGTAAGTCTCATGCAGCGTGGGCAATTTGACGCAAGTGCAGCAGACAACACCAGCCGTGCGCTGGTAGGCCTCGCCACCGGCCTCACCGGCTTTTCGGTCTACCTCTTCACTCTGCGAGGGTTCTACGCACACGGAGACACCAAAACTCCATTCATGTTGAACGTTGGAGAAAACGCACTCAACATCGTTCTCGCCATCGTGTTTGTCGGCCCGTTCGGCGTGTTTGGGCTGGGCCTCTCACTCGGAGTTGCTTATATTGTTTCGGCCCTTGTTGGTATTGCAGTCCTCCACCACAAATATGCAACAGATTTCAGTGTCCTCGCCATCACTCGCGAAACTGCAACATTGTGCCTCGCCGCAATCATCGCTGGCCTGTGCACTTGGGGAATGATGTCTGCCCTCAATGCAGACTCGTGGAGTGGCAACGCCGGGATGTTTGGAGTTGTTGCGATGTCGCTTCTGCTCATGGCGCTCTACACAGTCTTCGCATGGGCGCTAAAGGTAAACCTGCGGGGCGTGTTAACACTCAGTGACTAGGTCACCTTGGGAGCACGACCAGGTCATCACGATGAACGACCTCATGATGCATCCCCTGAGGGAGAGCAGAGGTTTGTAACCCAATCACTTGGTGCAATTCTGCTGCTGACATTGCCGTCATACCGCGGGCGAAAATGGTGCCGTTCGCAGCGGCGATTTCGACCGTCGCTCCAGAGACGAACGCTCCATCGACGCCGGTCACACCTGCCGGGAGAAGACTCGTATTTTTAGTTGTCAACGCAGCCCAGGCACCATCATCGACGGTGATCCGCCCCGCCGTTTCTGCAGCGAATGCAATCCACAGTTTTCGTGCGGTCAGCGTTCGCTGGTGGGCTTCAAAGGTTGTTCCAAGGCGTTCACCGCCAACAATCGCTGAGACCGCTCCAGCGCGGTCGGCACTTGCGATCACTGTCCGGACGCCCGACCACGAAGCAATGCGCGCAGCGACGAGCTTGGAGGCCATACCGCCCGAGCCGACAGCGCTCTTTGATGTAGACGCTTGAATCGAGAGAAGCGGGTCGTCAGCCGCAACCGTGTCAACAAGTGTGGCATCGGCAGTCACCCTCGGATCCGCCGTGTACAGGCCATCGAGGTCAGTCAGCAGCACGAGCAGATCCGCGTTCACGCTGTGTGCGATAAGTGCGGCAATCCGGTCGTTGTCGCCGTATCGAAGTTCGCTACTTGCAATCGCATCGTTTTCATTGATCACTGGCACGCATTTCAGCGCCAGCAAGCGCTCCAATGTCTTTCGAGCATGCAGATACTGGCTGCGGTGAACAAAATCGAGCGGATCGAGAAGCACCTGTGCCCCAACTAGGCCGTGTGAGGCCAATTCGTCGTCATAGACACCCATGAGGCGGCTCTGACCAACTGCAGACACTGCTTGCAATGTCTCAAGATCAGTTGGACGTTCACTTAACCCAACCGCCTGAACGCCAGCCGCCACAGCACCCGAGGACACGATGATCGGCTGATGACCAGCCACTGCGAGTGTCGCAACATCTCGACACAATTGAGAAATTGCGTCTTGATGAATTCCTCCGTCATCGCGAGTCAGCGACGAGGAACCGATTTTGACAACAACTTTCATACCCACACATCTACCCGTTCGGAACCCGCAAGATGCTCACACGCCGGCCTGATATTCGAAGCTGAACTCACCAATCCAAACAATGTCACCATCAGCGACCCCTGCCCGTGACAGCATTCTCGTAATTCCGAGACGTTCTAGACGCGAATCGATCCAATCCAATGCCTCTGGTGTGGTCACATCATTTAGCGCCACTACTCGCTCAACTTCTCGACCAACAAGCCTGAATTCATTCTCGGCAAGCCGCTCAACAACCGCCCCAGTGATCTCAGGCCTCAGGACGACAACTCCATCGTGGTCGGGCTCGATTGAGCGCGATTCGTGTACCACGGATGCCATCTGGCCAACCAACTCGCGCAGACCTGATTGTGTGATCGACGAAATCACCATGCGATCACCAAAGGCTGAGACGACCTCAGATGACACCATGTCAGCTTTTGTGCCAACGACAATCCGAGGTCGCTCAAGCAAGTCGGGGCGGTATTGGCCAAGTTCGTTCAACAGCGTCTGCTCTTGATGCTCAGGACTCACCCCGTCTGCGGGTGCGAGATCGATGAGTAGACAGAGCACTCGAGCTCGCTCAATATGACGTAGGAATCGATGGCCGAGCCCTCGGCCCTCGCTCGCACCTTCAATCAACCCCGGTATATCCGCAACAACGAAGTTAGTGTCGTCATCAAGAGCCACAACACCGAGGTTGGGTTCGAGAGTCGTGAAGGGATAATTCGCGATTTTTGGCTTCGCTGCCGAGATCACACTGATCAAGGTGCTCTTGCCGGCGTTTGGAAATCCGACCAGAGCAACATCAGCCATCAATTGGAGCTCAAGCTTCAACCACCGCTCTTCACCATGCTCTCCCTGCTCAGCAAATGTTGGAGCCCGGCGTTTGTTAGAGAGGAACCGAGCATTTCCACGTCCACCTCGGCCACCAGAAGCTCCGAGCCATCGATCACCATGACGAAACAGTTCAGCCAGGACCTCACCTGTGTACAAATCTTTCACGACAGTTCCCTCGGGTACCCGCACCTCGATAGTGGTTCCGCGCTTGCCGTGAAGGTCTTTGCCCTTCCCGTGCACACCGTTTGTTGCCCGACGGTGTGGATGATCACGAAATGGAAGTAGCGACGCAACATTGTGGTCAGCAATCAGCCAGACATCACCACCGTTTCCGCCGTCTCCACCATTTGGTCCTCCATCAACGACGGGACCTTCACGACGGAACGACACACAACCAGCACCTCCGTCACCCCCTCGAATATTGAGTTGGCACTCATCAACAAACTGCGACACATCAGTCACGCTAGCGACACCCCTGCCCTATCGTGATGACATGGCTGTCGACGACAGATTTCCTTCATCGGCCGAAATCGGCGAACGAGCTGAAAAGTGGGCGTCAACGATGCGCGGCCACCATCGTGATGGCATTGCGTTTGCTCACGAAGATTCATGGGCTGGGCCAGGTGATCCTGAGATTGTCGGTCGTGAACAACGTGAGGAACACCAAGATTCCTCGATGGCACGGCTTGCCACCCGAGCTCACGGCGCAGGTGACCGAACTGATGAAGAATCTCCCGATCCATTCCGTACGTGCTTCCAGCGCGACCGAGACCGAATCCTCCATGCGTCATCTTTCCGGCGTCTCGCAGGAAAAACTCAGGTCTTCGTCTTTCCCGATGACCATCAGCGGACTCGCCTCACCCACGCCCTCGAGGTCGCCCAAATTGCTCGGTCAGTAGCGGGTCCCCTCGGCCTCAACGTCGACCTTGCTGAGGCGATTGCAATCGGGCACGACTGCGGGCACGGACCAGGCGGCCATGCCAGCGAGGATGCCTTCAGCCCTTATCTCGTCGCCGGCTACGACCATGCCGTTTGGGGGGCAGATGTCACTCTGGTTCCGCTTAACCTGTGCAAGGAGACCCTAGATGGCATTCGCAATCACTCTTGGAGTCGTCCGGCACCGAGCACTCCCGAGGGTGAGGTGGTGTCGTGGGCCGACCGAATCGCTTACGTATGCCACGACTTCGAAGATGCTGTCGCCGCACGAATTGTCACCCCTGAGATGCTGCCCGACATCGTCTCAGCTCGCTGTGGGACGGCAAGAAGTCGTCAGTTGGGCACCTTTGTTCGCTCAATGATCTCTGCAGCTGAACAATCAGGGCGAATCGGCATGACGAACGACATCGCTGAAGCTCTCGCCGCATTCAGAAAGTTCAACTACGAGAATATTTACCTTCGACCGGCATCGAAACAGCAAGCACAGAGCGTAATTTCCATGTTGCAGGCACTCGTCGAATTTTACGCAGGTAACTCGAATCTCATGCCGCTTGACGAACTCCTTGAGTCTGGGCCACGAGACAAAGATGATGATGTCGTGTTCGCTGCCGTCAGTTGGGTCAGCGGTATGACAGACAGATACGCCTGCAGACAGGCGAGTGAACTACTGGGTTGGCTACCGGGGCAATTGCCAGCCGGTATTGGTGTCTGATTCGTGATCAGGCGAGTGGGTTGACGTCAACGACCTTGCGGCCCTTGCGCTCCCCAAACTTCACTGATCCATCGACCAGAGAGAACAGGGTGTCATCGCCACCGATGCCAACGTTTTTGCCCGGGTGCACACGGGTACCACGCTGGCGAATGATGATAGTGCCAGCAGTGATCTTGGTGCCGTCAAACACTTTTACTCCAAGACGCTGAGCATTCGAGTCACGGCCGTTGCGGGTTGAGCCGCCACCTTTGGTCTTTGACATGTCCTAACCTCCGCTCAATCTCACGCCGTAATCGACGTGATCTCGACAACGCTGTAGTTCTGGCGATGGCCGTAGCGACGACGCTGGTTGGCGCGACGCTTGTAGGTGAAGCCATTCACCTTTGGCCCTTTTGTGGTTCCGAGAATACGACCTTTGACCGCTGCCTTCTCAAGGGAGGACCCGGCGAGGACACGGTCGCCGTCAACGACGAGAACCGGAACGAATGAAACCTCGGAGCCTTCCGCACCTTCGATAAGTTCGATGGTGACCTGCTGGCCCTCGGCGACTTTTTCTTGCTTACCGCCCGTGGCGATTACTGCGTACATAGCCTCACGGATGCTAACGGCTACAGACATCAGTACCAACTGCCAAATTCATTAGTACAACAAAGAAGTTCTTCAGTCGAGCAGGGAGTGATCGACGACAACTCCCCGTCCAGAACAATTCGGACATTCTTGTGAAAACTCAGTCAACAAACCCTCGCCAATTCGTTTACGGGTCATCTCAACGAGACCAAGTTCTGAAATATCGAAGACCTGCGTGCGGGTTTTGTCACGAGCGAGCGCGTCGCGGAAGGTCTCGATCACCTTTGACCTGTTCGCTTTGACCTCCATGTCGATGAAGTCGATCACGATGATTCCGCCAATATCGCGCAACCTCAGTTGCTTTGCTATCTCCTCAGCCGCCTCAAGATTGTTGTTGAACACAGTTTCCTCGAGGTTTGAGGTGCCAACGTTCTTGCCTGTGTTGACGTCAATCACCGACAGCGCCTCAGTGTGCTCAATAATGAGCGATCCACCCGAAGGCAGCCACACCTTACGATCGAGCGCTTTATGCACTTGCTCATGCACGTGATGACGCTCGAACAACGCAAGGCCCTCAGCCTCAGCGTCGTAGTACTCAACGCGGTCAGCGAGTTCAGGGTTGAACGCTGCCACGTAGTCACGGACTTCTTCGAACAGGCGACGATCGTCAATCACCACGCCGCGATAATCCGCATTGAATTCTTCTCGAATAACACGAACTGCTAACTCAGGTTCACGATGCAGCAGAGTCGGCTTCTTTGCTTCCATTGCAAGTGCTTCAATTCGATTCCACTGCTCGAGGAGAAGCCTCATGTCAGCAGTGAGTTCGGCTTCAGTTGCGTGCTCAGCAGCAGTACGAACGATGAGACCGTGGCCCTCTGGCTTCACCTTGTCGAGAATGTTTCTTAATCGCCTCCGAACATCATCGGGAAGACGTTTTGAGATGCCATAGGTTGTCGAATTCGGAATAAGTACAACAAACCGGCCTGGCAATGAGACCTCTTGGGTGAGACGAGCTCCCTTGGCTCCAATCGGGTTTTTCGTTACCTGACAAACGATGGTCTGGCGATTCTTCAGGATCTGCTCAATACGTGGATCGGAGTCGCCGCTTTCAATATCTTCTGACTCATATTGCACATCACCGCGGTACAACACAGCGTTTTTCGGTGTCGCAATATCTACGAATGCAGCCTCCATGCCGGGAAGCACATTTTGAACACGGCCAAGATAAATGTTTCCGTGGATCTGGCTGACGTCGTCCGCTGGCCGGCTGACATAGTGCTCAATCAGATTGCGGCCTTCCAGCACAGCAACTTGGGTGATACCTTCGCGCACTTGAACACACATGAAATAACGACCGATCGGCTTTCCGTTTCGCTCACGTCCACGCCGCTGGTCACGAGCCTCGGCTGACAATTCTCCCCCACGCCGACGGCGTCGAGAGTTTGACCGACTGCGGCCCGAGTTACTTCCGGCGGAGCCTTTGTCATTATCTGCAGCAGATTTGTTGTCCTCCGGTTGGGATTTCTCGCCGCTGCTCTTCCGCCGCCGCTTCTGGTTGTTCTTACTTGCTGGCTGTGCCTGCTCAGACCCGCTGGGAGAGCTTGCAGCAGGACCAGGGGGCGGAACGTTTGGAACCGGCATCGTGTCACCAATTTGTGGTTTCTTCACCAGCGCCTTCTCGCGAGCCTCCTGGGAGCCCATGCGACCCTCGCGCATCGGCTCAGGAAGTTCTTCAGGGTTTTCCGATGACAAGGCACCAGGCTCTCCGGCCGACTTTGCCCGACCTTGGCCGCCGCGAGAGCCACGGCGTCGCCGTTGACTCGAATGCGACGGTGAAGAAGTCTCGGAGGGGCTAGACCCTTGATCGTTTGACGCGACTGATGACTGTTCGACGGAGTCCGATTGGTGTTCGGACCCATCGCGAGGGGGTGTTTGATCCATTTGAGAAATCCTTGAGGGGGTGAGCGCCGCAACGGCGCACCAGCGAACAGAAACTGGCTGCGTGACACGCGCCAACGTTCTGCATATAGATGAACGGAATGACCGCAAACAATGACGCCAAGACAGAGAAGATGACGACGACGGACATAACTCTTTCAGTTTATCTGAGACCGGTCGTGTAAACCTGAATATGCGATTAACGCATTCGGCGCATATAGACGCTTTGCACAAGGCCGAACATCGCGCAGTAGACGATCAGACTTGAGCCGCCATAGGAAATGAATGGCATCGGGAGTCCTGTCACCGGCGTAATCCCCAACGTCATTCCAATGTTCTGGAACATCTGCCACAGCACCATCGTGAACACGCCCGCACAGATGTAGGTACCAAGGATGTCTTTTGAGAGGCTTGCCACTCGCCAAATCCGGGCGAGTGCGACCATAAACAACATGATGAGCAGTGAGCAGCCAACGAGGCCAAATTGCTCTGCAACGGCGGCAAACGGAAAATCAGCCCACATCACCGGGATATCTCGACCGTTCGTGAGGGGTCCTTGTAACCACCCCTTGCCCCACAGCCCGCCGGTGCCGACAGCGCGAATTGCATTTCTCACCTGATACACCGCGTCCTGCAGAGCTGGATCTGTCGTTTCTTGATCGAGGAACACTTTCAACCGTTGAACCTGATAGTCGTTGACGAGTCGGGCGATAAAGGCAGCCAGCACCGTCATCATTGCAAGCACCGAGACCGCAACGATGTACTTGGGGCGAGCTCCCGCAACCAGCAAGGTTCCCATCGCTAATGCCACAAGCACCGAGGCCGAACCGAGATCAGGCTGGATGATGACGAGAACTGCCGGAAAGCCGACGAGTATTAACCCACCAAGAAATCTCGGGTAGCTCACTTCATCAGTGCGTTCTTCTGCGAGGAACGCCGCAAGTAGCAACATGGTTGAAAATTTCGCGAGTTCCGCTGGTTGAAGGTTGAACGGGCCGAAGTCAAACGAGATTCGATCTTGACCTTGGACAAGACCAAGCAACAACAACAGCACGAGCATCGCAATAGTGCCGACATAGATCGATACTGCCCGATCCTTTAGTGATTCATAATCGACTGACATGACGAATGCCATGACAACCAGGCCGATAATGCCAAACACCACCTGACGAGTAGCGAAGGCGAAAGGGTCGCCTTCAATACGGGTTCTTGAGGCAGAAAACACCACGAAACACCCCGCTACCATCAGCACGAATTGCGTGACGAGGAGAATCCAGTCGACGTTCCTGCTCGGGTCGCCCGGCGAGCGCCGTATATTGCCGAGGCCACTGTCAGGACGTCGAGAAATCAAAGTTCGAGCCATCTCAGATCTACTCGATCAACCCAACAGTTGCACCGCCGCGACGGTTAAAGCAACGCACATCATCAAGTTGCTGGGG
>Ga0222714_10004288_pt1 | contig 14058 bp, 10 predicted proteins | sample C33_3DmetaG_FD_165048 | JGI IMG/M metagenome (GOLD analysis project Ga0222714, IMG submission 165048) | Estuarine water microbial communities from San Francisco Bay, California, United States - C33_3D | ecosystem: Environmental > Aquatic > Marine > Unclassified | place: USA: California... | reverse complement strand
GGATCAAGGCTTCCATGAATGTCCGCTGATACGAGTCTGATCCGGCTCGTGTGGTCAGGAGCACTCCGTCGGAACAGTCATGGTTGTAGATGATGCCACGCGGTGACACGAGGCCGATGGCTTTTGCTTGCTCATCCGTAATCGCACTGCGCCCCTCCATGAAGCGGGCCGCCAAGGCGATATAGATATGAGGAGCACGAAAATACGGCGTCGTGTTATTGACGTAGAATTGCTCAGGAGGCGTCTCACCGTAGGTCATCGGAACCGGATCCGTCCAAGTCCGCAGATCACTCGAGGTAGTTCGTGCCATCGTCCGCATGCCGGTAACAGTCATGATACGGTAATAAAGCACGTAGAGCTGTTCAGCCTCGCTCCAGAACATCGTGTTCCCGCCGTCGAAACTGTTGGGCAGGTGACTGACAAAGGTGGGCTGACGTGAGGATTCCAACAGGTGGAAAACCAAGCCGTCCGGCGAGGCCAGTAGCTCGAGCCGCTTGGGGCCTTTGGGATCCTTGAATGCCGTGTGCGCTTCGCCGCTGACCGGCACGCCGCGCATCGCCTTGATCCGTTCGTCGGCGGGTATGCCGGCCCGCGTATCCTGCCACACGATTCCCACGAAAGGTTTGCCCGAGGAATCGGTCACCAAGTTGGCATCCGTGCGCCCGGATCGTTCATCCCGGGCCAGACTCGGTTTGGCCCACTTCACCCCGTCAGTGCTCACCGCCACGCAGACCTGACCGGAGTCGTCACCCGGGGCCAAGGTCATCCCACGATAGTAAAGCAGGTAACTCCCTTCATGCCGGATGATCACGTGACCGAAATTACCCGGCCCCTCCCACGGCCGGTCAATTTTGAATGCCATCCCGGAATTAACCGGAGCATGCAACCGGAGAGTGGCATTCTCCAAGTGGGCAATCAGCGTATGATCCACGAACAGTTCGCGCCGCGTGCCCATTTCATAGACCGGGGGAACTTCAGAGGAAACGGGGGTTTCGGTAGCGGCATGCATCGGGACAATTGCCAAGGCAGCGGCCAACATTGTGGCAGTTTGGAAGGAACGACGGCCAGACCGAAGGCCGATTTGTTGGAGTTGATTCCGGGAAGTCATCACAGGCGTGCGGCGATCGGTTCAGGTTTTTGACCTTCGTATCAAGCGGCAAACTACTTCGCTGCCGGCGCATCAGGAAACCGGAACGAATAGATATCCGCATCCATGAGCTTGAAGCTCAGGCGCACGGGCTTGCCGATGTAGCGGGCCAGAGATTTTTGACCGTGCCAAGTAACGGCTCCGTCCACCCGGTCGCCGATCAGCACGTCGCAGTCGTCAAAGGTAAAACCAGGCAAGGGATTGCCGTTCGCATCCTGCAATTCCACTTTAACCTCACCAGCCGCACTCGTCGCATAGTTGAGCACCAGATGATCCCCTGTGTAGGTAAACGGCACCGTCACCATACCGCCGCCGGCATAGGGGGCGTTGACCGAGGCAAACCCATCCGTGCGCAAGGTGATGCGTTGAATGTAGTTGGTCTTCTGCAGGTGATGGCGGGTAATGTAGAATGACATCTCGGCGCGGCCGGTGGGAATGAACCCCGCACTCAAACCGGCATAATTGCAACGGGAAGCCCAATTGCCCAATTCGGGGCCGGGCCGCAGAAACGCCTCCATGAATGGGCGGTCAAATTCGCTGCTGCCTGGTTTGGTGGTCAGCAACACCAGATCGTTGGCATCGCTGGCAAACGTATAGGTGGGCGTGTCCTTGTTGCCCGGAAATCGGGTGATATCGAGTGCACGTTCCTCTTCAAGACTCAGGGCGCGGCGTCCCGGATTGAAGCGATTCGCCAGCACAATGTAGATTTGCGGCGCCCGAAAGTAAGAATGGGTGCAGGTCTCGTAGAAATGCTCGTCCGGGGTGTCGCCATAGGTCATGGGCTCGGGTTTTGACCAAGTGACCAGATCCTTGGAAATGGAACGAAAGGATGTGCGCACCCCCGGGCGCACAATCATCCAGTCGGCATACCGCGGTTTTGCGTTGGTGTCCCACCAGCGAAAGTAGCCGACGAATGCCTGCTCTGCTTCCGACCAACTGACACTGCCGCCATCAAAGGCATTGACCCAATCGCTCTTCAAGTTCGCCTCGATGGGCAAATCATGCCAGACCTTCCCATCGGCTGATCCCATGATTTGCGCGCGGAGCCCCTTGCCCTCGCCACCAGCACGACGCTCGCCGTCGCGCATGTCGATCGCCTTGACCCGTTCATTGGCCGGAGTATCCGGCCGGGGATCATAGAAGGTGTAGCAAAACGGCAGGGCCTTGCCGCTTTCGTTGGCGACAATGTTGTTGTCCTTTGATCCGTCGAAATCGACCAAACCCAGTTTCGGCTTCACCCAGTTAATGCCATCGGTGCTGGTAGCGAGGCATAGATAGGTCGCCGAAGGGCGTTCATCCCCAATCCCGGCATCGCGGCCACGGTAAAGCATGTAATGGACTCCATCCAATTGGTAGATGGAACTGATGAAAAAGGCGTCCCCATCCCATGGTTGATCCGATTTAATAACGACCTCGCGCGTAACTGGCGTCCCCAGCTTCAGGGCGGCCTGTCCCGAAAAAGTATCGATGATGGAACGGTCCAGCATGAGTTGGAGATTATCCTCCAACTTTACCGGAGCCGGGGCTTCCGCTGCTGTGAGAGAACAGGTGATAAGGGCCCACGCCGCAGTATGGCATGCCAGCTTGGCAAAATGGGCGCAGGGAGATGAGGCGTGCAGTTTCATGTAAAATTGAGAGAAGCACAAAACGTGCTCGTTGGTTGGTCGCCGCTTGCAGACAGCACCGGCCAAGAGGTTGATAGATGGCTCAGAGGGGTTCAGTAGATAAAAGAAAACCGGCGCTCGCAGTTGAACTGCAAGCGCCGGTTGAAACACAATTTTACACAGTCTGAAGACGGTTAATATCCATCAGACCTGGGAACGTTTGGTGAAGCGATTACCACTTATACTTTACGGCCAGCTTACCATCGAAACCGGGCTCGGTTTGCACCAGACCGTTGGCGGCAATGGCAATGATATAGCGCTCATCCGTAATGTTGTTCAGATTTAGCTGCACGCTCCAGTTCTTGCTCCAAGTATAGCGTGCAAAAAGGTTGTAGGTGGCAGGGAAATCGATCGTCCAAATGGAGTTACGCTTGGCATCCTGATCGAAGTAGGTGGCGCCAACCGTCACGCCGTTCATAGGACCGGAAGTGAACTCATACTTGCCCATGAGACTGATCTTCCTCGGCACGAAGTCCTGGGCCGGGACGTTGCTGGCACCGGCGGTCTCGGAGGTTCCTTCGGCATAGGTGCCGAGGAGATCGAATACGCCGCCATCATTCTTAACCCGAAGGCCATATTCCACTTCCCAACCATCGGCCATATCACCAGGGGACTGGATAATGCCGTTGTCACCGGGAATGGTCGCTTCACGCAGCGGACCAAAGGTGCGGACATTAGTCAGGGACATATCGTAGAACACCAGGGAACCGTAGCCGGAAATCGCTTCCGTGAACTGACGGTCAACCTTGATACCGTATTCCTGCAAGGTGCCCTCTTGGGTTTCCAACGGAGCACCCAATTGGTCATTTGCCGCAAAACGGTCAGTTACGCCGTTCTGAGGGAAGGTATTGGCCGCATCCGTGTAATAGAAGGACACCGATGGAATCGGGCGGAGCACGATGCCGTATTTGTGAGTTTTGAAAGACTCATCATTTTTCTTCGTATACGCTTTGGTAATGAAGTTCTCATTGGAACCGCCCGTTTGGAACCAGCGAAGACCACCCACCAAAATCACTTTGTCATTCAGAAATGAAACATTCTCTTGGAAATAGTAGGAGAAACTTCTCGAATTGCTGATTGCTTGCGTAGTATTGGGCTTACCTGCACCATTGGCAGGCAGCGCGAAGTAGGCCGCATCAGCCGTGAAATCGGGATTACGGGTATCGATCGACCCCGGATTATTGACTGAGATATCCTGACGATTGTAACCGGAGGACCAGTCAAAACCAGCCGTGGTGTTGATCTTGACCATATCCAAGTCGAACTCATGCGTGAGGTCGCCCTGCAGATTATTCGTCACATTATCGATCACCAAGGGAATGTCTTGGCGGGCCAGGGTATAATTGTCGGACTCGATACGGATACCGCGAACATGGCGGCGGCGATCCTGTAGATTACCACCAAAGTAATAGAGACGCAGATTGGCATTATCCGTCAATTTTTGGAGTAAGGTGACGTCAACAAAGGCATCAGCATTATCCCACATGGCATTTGCACCCCGTCCAGGAGAGAAGCTCTTGCAGGAATACTTGTTCAGAACCGCGGGCTGCGGGTTGGCCACCGTGCTACCGACCGTAGAATTGTAGTCGAGGAAGTCTTCCCAGTAGAAATAACCATTGTCCCGGAAGTAGTAGCCATTGACCAACAGGCTGGTATTCGTCCCGAAGTAAAAGGCTAAACCGGCACCGACAAAAATCTGTTCCTCTTCTTCGATTTCCTTGTCCTTGTCACCGGTCAGCGCGCCGAGCGTCACGCGGTAATCGAGCTTGAAGTTATTGCTATCAATCGCCGGGCCCATGACATTTGAAGCAAAGCGAACATAATTGTTTTCGCCTACCGTGACTTGAGCGTTTCCGGTCGGGGTGTGGGTGGGCTTCATGGAGACGAAGTTCACACCACCGCCAAGGAAGCTGTTATTTCCCAGCAACATAGCACCGGGGCCCTTGATCACTTCGATACGCTCGACGTCATACATCGGATTACGTTTGAAGCTGACCTTGGTCACGCCGTTGCGCAGAGACTGGGTGGTGCGGAAACCGCGAATATTAACGTCGTCGTTAATGGTCTGATTCTGGGTCACACCGGCGGTGCCGAACTGCAGGACCTCATGGACTTCAACCGCATTCAAATCTTCAATCTGCTTGAGATTAATGATCGAAAGACTGGCGGGCACCTCCATCAGACTTTTCGCGGTGCGCGAACCGACCAATGTCTGTTCGGAACGGTAACCTTCGCCGTTATCGGATTCGACGAGGAAGGGGCTCAACTTAACGACATCAGATTTCGTATCATCTGATTCGGTCTCATTAGAAGCTGCTTGGGCATCCATTGTCCAAGCACCGGCCAAGAACATGGCACACACTGGCAAAATTCGTTTTACAACGAATCTGGAGGAGTAGTTTGGTAATTTCATGGTTGTTAGTCTGGGGGTTGTATACATCCGTATGATCTTGGGTCCCTCTGTCAATTATTTTGTAGCGGACTAGTCCTCTCCACGCAGTGCAGGGCCCCAAGGACGCCTAGCGCCAACAAATTTCAGGGCAGGCAGTTCGATTGCGCAGGGCACAAAGGGACTCCCCTACTTTGCCTCAAATCAAGGATGGAAATTACACGGACTGAGGCCGCCGAGAGCCGTCAACCAGAGTAAACCATCTCTTCCTCGGTCAATACCCGGGACAGGCTGCCATCGGCGGTCATGCTCATGGCCAATAGACTCTTATCGATGATATCCTGGATATGGCGTTCCATTGCAGCCTTGGCTGCCGGAGCATCGTGCTTGGCGATGGCTGCATAGATCTCGTCGTGACTGGCCATGACCTTACGTCGGTTCTGATCACTCTCCTTTTTAGACCATGCCGGCAGTCGCTTAACCGTCGTTGTGTTAGGCCCAAAAACCACTCGATTTACCAAGTGTAAACGCAGTATCTCACTCTTCATGAGATCATTCTTGGCGGCTGTCATGATCGCGATATGGAAATGGACATCCTCTTTTACCAAATCTTCCAAAAGCTCGTCCTCCGAATTGGATGCGATGATCCGGTCGGTAAGTGAACGCATGGATTCCAAGGCAAATTTGATCCGTCGCAAGTCGGTCTGGTTGTGATTCAGGGCCGCCAGTCCCGTGGCATGACCTTCCAACGCGAGACGTAAATCGCACATTTCACGAAACTCCTTGATGCCCATCTTCTTCACACTGGCACCCAAGTGCGCACGAATACTGACCAAGCCATCAGCCTTCAACCGGTGCAACGCCTCCCGGACAGGAGTGCGACTGACCCCAATTTCGCTGGAAAGCACTTCAGTCATCAAGGCATGACCAGGGGGATATTTACCGCTCAGGATTTTCTCGCGGATAAAATCATAAGCTACATCCGAATTGACTTTCTTCATGGGCTAATGAAATGCACTTGTATACAGATTTGCAATATTACTATTTTACAAATTGGCGAGAGATTCACGGCCGCGAAAAATCCGGTGTCTTGCTGACCGCTCAAACTTATTGAATACAACATCCAATATCTTTGCTAGCGGGCTACCACCGGATGGCGAGCGAGTTTTGCTCCACCACCCTCACATTTCAATTCACTTAACCCTCACGATTGGCACTTCGTGAACCATTTTATGAAAACCCGACCCAGTCGCATTCTCAAACTCCTCAATGACGGCCAGTATCCCACTACCTTAAAGATCAACCTCTCTGATCCTCGTGTAATTGAAGCCGCCGCTCTGTGCGGGGTAGACGCCGTGTGGCTGTGCCATGAGCATGTGCCCAACGACTGGTTATCCCTTGAAAATCAAATCCGGGCGGCCCGGATTCACAATATTGACACGATGGTCCGGGTTGGGCGCGGCAGTTACAGTGACTACATCCGCCCCTTTGAGGCTGATGCCACCGGCATCATAGTGCCCCATGTGGCCAGTGAAGCTGAGGCGCGCCAAATCGTCGAGTGGGTCCGTTTCTACCCTGTCGGTAAACGCGCCCTCGATGGCGGCAATATTGACGGGCAATTTTGCCTATTATCAACCGACGAATACCTGAAGCATTCCAATGAAGAGCGGATAGTTGTCCTGCAAATAGAGTCACCCGAAGCTTTGGAACAGGTGGAAAAGATCGCGGCCGTGCCCGGTTTTAATGGCATCCTCTTCGGTCCCGGAGATTTTAGTCACCGCATTGGCAAAGCCGGACACCTGGATGACCCCCAGGTGGTCGCCGCTCGTAAGCGCGTCGGGGCCGCCTGCAAAGCCAATGGAAAATTCGCGATGACGGCCGGATTAATCGCCCCTCTCGAGGATCTGATCGAAGAGGGCTATCACGTAATCAACATCGGCGCGGATGTCGTGGCTCAGACCACTTACGTTACTCAACGTCTGGAACTCGTGCGCGGCAAAATCGGCGAACTTCCCGCCAAACTGAAGCCAGCCACACGTTCGCCCTACACCTGATCTGCAGTGTTCTTGGATCGCGGGGCCCTGATCCGGCATTTAATGAATGGGAATGAATCCCCGCGCACGGACTCATACCCAGATGCGAGCATTGGGATTGATAAGTGGAGTGCTTTGGTTGACCGGTCTCACGGCCAGCCAGGCCGAACAACGATTCACCAGCGGACCAGCGCAAGTTGCACTATTGGAGTTATTCACCAGCGAGGGCTGCAGCAGTTGTCCGCCCATGGAAAAATGGTTGGGCAGCCTGCGCGATGATCCTCAACTCTGGCTCACGGTGGTTCCGGTCGCCTGGCACGTGAACTATTGGGATCGGCTGGGCTGGAAGGACGTTTATGCGTCCAAATCCTATACCCATCGCCAATATGCCTACGCCAAATCCTGGCGTTCCAACTCGGTTTATACTCCGTGCCTAGTGCGCAACGGCCAAGAATGGCGGCGCGGATCCAGCACCAGTCAGGCGAAACCCAACATTGGTGAACTCACCCTGAGCTACCAAGCAGACCAATCCTGCCGAATTACCTATAAACCGCCTGTCGGCACCACCGGATTAAAATACGAAGTGACCGTCGCTTTATTGGGCAATGACATTACGAGTCGGGTCCGCGCGGGAGAAAATGCCGGCCGCAATCTGGCGCATGAGTTCATTGTGCTCAGCACGGTTAATTCCGCGATGACACTGGACGCTCACGGCAATCTATCGACGACGCTAGTTCTCCCCGCCAGCCCTGCCCCCGCGCCACCGCGTTACAGTATTGCGGCCTGGATAACGCGACAGGGCGAGTTCGAGCCGGTGCAGGCCACGGGTGGTTGGTTGCGGCAATGATTCCCGGGAGTCGGGCGCGCAAATCGGTCCACTGGGAGTGGATAGTTCATGCTGAGGCCATGAGAAGAATTGACGCGGATTTTTCCCTGCCGTTTCCTGTTTACCATGCACGCCAAAAAGTCCGCCAAACATGCGGTCAAATACAAACGGATCATCTTGAAGCTCAGCGGCGAAGTCCTCCGCGGCGGCAAGAACGGTGACGCCATTGATGCGGCCACCCTCGAGAAGACCTGCGAACAGGTTAAGGAAATTCACGACATGGGCGTGCAAGTGTGTGTCGTGATCGGCGGAGGAAATATTTTCCGTGGACTCAACGGCGCCAAACGCGGCGTCGATCGCACGACCGGCGACTACATGGGCATGCTGGCCACGGTCATCAACGGCTTGGCCATTATGGATTGCCTCGAAAAGCTCGGGGTGACCACCCGCGTGCAAAGTGCGATCCCGATGAACCAGATCGCCGAGCCATTCATTCTCCGTCGGGCCATCCGTCATCTCGACAAGGGCCGCGTGGTTATCTTTGTCGCCGGCACCGGCAACCCCTATTTCTCCACCGATACCACCGCCGCCCTGCGCGCGAGCGAAATGCACGCCGACATCATTATGAAGGCAACCAAGGTCGACGGTATCTACGACAAGGATCCGAAGAAGCACGCCGACGCCGTCAAATATGATGAGCTCACCTACATTGATGCCCTCAAGCAGCGCCTCAATGTGATGGACTCCACCGCATTCTCCCTCTGTCTCGACAACAGCGTGCCTATTCTTGTCTTCGATCTAAACGACGAACACGCCATCCGCCGGGCAGTGGTAGGTGAAAAAATCGGCACCCTCGTCCACAGCTAATTCGCCGAATATCCGCGGGCAAACGCCCTACCATTCAACCCATTCAATCAATCCTCGCTCATGAGCCATCCCATCCTAACCGACATGCAGGCCAAAATGACCAAGGCGGTCGACCATACGTTGCATGAATTCAGCACGATTCACACCGGTAAAGCCACGCCCACCATGGTCGAATCCGTCATGGTCGAAGCTTACGGTTCATCCATGCGACTCAAGGAATGCGCCGCGATCAGCACCCCGGATCCACGTATGATTCAGATCCAGCCTTGGGACATCAGTCTGGCCAAGGCCATTGAGAAAGGCATTCAGCAGGCCAACCTCGGATTTAATCCCATCGTGGACGGTAAACTCATCCGCATTCCCCTGCCGGAGATGAGCCGTGAACGCCGCCAGGAATTCGTCAAAGTTGCCCACAAATTGGCTGAGGAAGGTCGCGTGCACGTACGTAATGTCCGTCGCGACGCCATGGATTCACTGAAGAAGGCCGATTCCCTTTCCGAAGACGATCGCAAGCGCCACGAAAAAGACGTCCAGACTGCAACCGACAGCGCCATCAAGGACATCAACCAGCACCTCGCACACAAAGAGCAGGAGTTGCTGGCCGTCTGACCAAAGGCGCACCGATCCGGTGCCATGACGACCCCATCCGCCCCACTTTCCCGTCGCAAACCGCCGCACCGCGTCGTGGTCAAGCTTGGCACCGGCGTGCTCACGTCGGGCATCGGCCAACTGGATACCGCGCGCATTCAATCCGTCTGTGCCCAAGTCGCCGCACTGCGGCAGGCTGGCACCGAGGTCGTTTTGGTTTCTTCAGGGGCGGTGGGTCTGGGCATGGGCCGGCTGGGTCTAAAACGTCGGCCCAACGATTTGACCAAGAAACAGGCCTGCGCCGCCGTTGGCCAGAGCCTGTTGATGCAAACCTGGCAGGAAGGATTTACTCCGCACAATCTGACGGTCGCCCAAGTGCTGCTGACTCGTGAAGATCTGCGCAGTCGCGAACGGCATCTCAGTGTCAAGGCCACGATCGAGTCGCTCCTGACATACAACACCATCCCGGTCATCAATGAAAACGATACCGTCAGCGCGGCCGAAATCCAGGCCATGCTGAAGTTTGGCGACAACGACCAGCTCTCCGCCCTTGTGGCCAGTCTGTTGCACGCCGAGTATCTCATTATCTTATCCACGGCGCCCGGTCTGATCGACTACCATAACGGCGGCAAAGTCGTGCCAGTGGTGGAAAAAATCACCCGTGAAATCGAGGCCCTGGCCGGTGGCACCACCAGTGAAACTGCCGTCGGCGGCATGATTTCGAAAATCACCGCCGCGAAACTGGCCGGCCGAGCCGGATGCGGCGTATTCATCGCCAGCGGTGCAGAGCCTGATGTGATTTCACGCCTGCTGAACGGCCGAGGCCCCGGCACGTTTTTTGCCCCGAGCGGCATTCCCATGGAGGCCCGTAAACGCTGGCTTGCGTATTTCCAGCATCCCACCGGCACGATTTACGTCAACGAATGTGCGGTGCCGGTGCTCTGTGAACAAGGCCGCAGCCTGCTTGCGGTGGGGGTAACCCATGCCTTCGGCGAATTCGGTATCGGCGAAATCGTCAATGTCGCAGGACCAGACGGCGCCGTGATTGCACGGGGCAAGACCACTTACAAGCACACGGAAATTCCAGCCATTGCCGGAAAAAAGGGCGACGCGGTCGCGGCACTGCATCCTCACCGGAAACGTCACGAGATCATCCATCGCGACAACCTCGCGTTGTTATGAGCAACCACACTTTCCGTTCCGCCGCGGAGAGTGACCGTGACTGGGTTGGGGAAACCAAGAAGCTCTGCTTGGGCGGTTACGTGAAACAGACTTTCGGGGAATGGGATGAGAACGCCCAGAACACCCGGTTTTGTGCATCATTCGATGCCCAAGAGGTTCAAATCATCAGGCTCAGCAATCAGGACGTAGGCTATATAGCGGTCGATCGCAGCGAACACGAAATTCGCCTCTTCAACATCATGATCCTGCCCGGTTTTCAGAACCACCGACTCGGCACAGCGGTCATGGAAGGGCTATTAGGCGAAGCTAGGGAGAAACAAATCCCCCTCCGGTTGCAGGTATTGAAAGTAAATCCGGCACGCCGCCTCTATGAGCGTCTCGGCTTTGCCGTCATCGGCGAGACTGATACGCACTACCAGATGCGTTGGGCGCCTTAAATCGGCGATTACACATTTCCGCTTTGCCTCTACGCCGCTTTGCATGAGGGTTTGGGCGCTTCATGGATTTCGAACTCAATCAGCCGCGACCCAGTCAGATTCCGCCCATCGATTTCCGTGCGCTCCTGAATGACGAGCAATTCAACGCCGTCACCGCCCCACCAGGACCTTTACTCGTGCTGGCGGGGGCCGGATCCGGCAAGACCCGCACCTTGACCTACCGGGTGGCCTACCTGCTTTCCCAAGGGGTCAAACCGAGTGAAATCCTGTTGCTGACATTTACCAACAAGGCCTCGAAGGAGATGCTCCATCGCGTGCAAGATCTCACCGGCATCGAGCCCCAGCGGTTCTGGGGCGGCACGTTTCACTCCCTGGGCCATCGCGCCCTGCGCATCTACGGAGAGGCGATCAAACTCTCGCGCAACTTCACCATCCTTGACGCCGATGAATCGGAATCGCTGCTCAAGCAGTCGGTCGAGGCCGAGGATAAAACCTTTTTCAAGGACAAGACCCACCCACGCCCGGGACCGTTGTTCAACGTGCTTTCCCTTGCCCGAAACACCCAGCTCAGCATCGACACGACCGTCACCCAACAATTTCCCCAATACGATGACATCAAGCATCGCTTTGGGGCCTTTGCCGACACCTACGCCAAGCGCAAGGCTGAGCAGAATGTCGTGGATTACGATGACTTGCTCGAACTCTGGCTGAAACTGCTCACCGATGCCCCCGAGGTGGCCGCGTATTTTGCCCAACGCTTCCGTCACGTGCTGGTGGATGAATATCAGGATACGAACACCCTGCAGGCCCAGATCGTAGACAAGCTCGCCCCGCATCACCGCGTGATGGCCGTGGGCGACGACGCCCAGTGCATCTATTCGTGGCGTGGCGCGGATTTCGAAAATATCATGACGTTCGAGCACCGGCATCCGGGCACGGTCATCCATCGGATCGAAACCAACTACCGCTCGACCCCGGAAATTCTCGCTCTGGCCAATGCCGTGCTGCTCGCCCAACCCGTCGGTCGACACTTCGACAAGGAACTCCGGGCGGCCCGGGGTCATTCGCAAAAACCCTATGTCGTGCAGACCATGGATGATCGCGAACAAGCCGAGTTTGTGCTCAAGCGCATCCGCTCCCTGATTGATGACGAAGGGGTATCAGCCAACGAGATTGCCATCCTTTATCGCTCGCACTTTCTCGCCCTCGAAGTGCAACTCGCCTTCTCCAAAGCGGGCATCGCCTACCAAATCACCAGCGGCGTGAAGTTCTTCGAACGCCAGCACGTGCGCGACCTCGTGGCACTCGTCCGCTTCGTTTACAACCCCTCGGACACCCAGGCCTGGCAGCGTATCGCCATCCTCCTGCCTAAGGTCGGAGAGAAGGGCGCGCAGAAAATCCATGCCGCCGCGCTCGAACACGGCCGGTTGCTCCAGCAAAACTTTCTCGATGCCCTTTCCACTGACGACGTGCGCAGCAAGGTCGCCAAGGATGCACGCGACGATTGGGAAAACTTCTGCGTTTCACTCCGCCAAGTTGCCGAAGTCATGGAAACCGGCACTCCGGCCGGGGTCTTCGAGACTGCGATCGATGGGTGGTATGGCGACTACCTGAAAGGCGCCTTTGCCGATTACGTTGAGCGGCTCGACGAATTGAAGGCTCTCATCGGTTTTGCCGGTCGTTTTGAGGAAATGCAGGACCTGCTCGCCCAGATAGTGCTGCTCAATGGCGAGACCAGTGACCGGCAGGTCGATCCAGACGCGGAAGCGATCAAACTCACCACGGTGCATCAAGCCAAGGGCTTGGAATATGATGTCGTCTTTGTGGTGGGACTGGCCGATGGACAGTTTCCCGGTCGACGCTCCATCGAGGCAGATGACGTCGAGGAAGAGCGCCGCCTATTTTACGTGGCGGTCACCCGCGCCCGCAACGAACTCTACCTGTGTTACCCCAAGGTCGCCACCCGGGCCGGCCCCGGCGGCATGCTGCTGCAACCCAGTCGCTTTTTAATGGAAATCCCGGGAGACCTCTACGATCCCCTCCGCATTAAGCGCAGTTTCGGTTGGTAAATCCTTTCGGTTGCCGGGGCTGGAAAAGAACCCCTTCGGGAATTTCATGAACTGGCACCGAGGATGCTAAGGTTACGGCAGCCCCATGTCACAATCCGGACTGCTTCCTGCCATTGATGAGGTCCTCAAGGCCATCCGTAATAAACAGAGCATCGATGATGTATTGTATCTAATTTTGGAGAAGGCCTGCGATTTGGCCAAGGCCGCACACGGCTCGTTCGTTCTCGTGGATCACGAAGCCCGGCGCCTGACCATTTCGAATGTGTTCGGTTCTGATTGGTCGACCCAAACCAAGCTTTGCCAGTTGCAGATCGGCCAAGGCCTCACCGGTAAGACGGCTGAACACGGCCGTCCCCTCCTCTGCACCGATAACAGCAAGGATCCCGATTACTACGCCTTGTTCAGTTACGTGCGTAGTGAACTGGTCGTGCCGGTCATGGTGAAGGAGCAAGTCTGGGGAGTGATCAATATCGACGGCGCCAATCCGGACGCCTTTGACCATCAGACCTTGGAACTGCTGATCGTATTTGCCGAACTCGCGTCGTCGGCCATCACGCTGCAGATGGAAATTTCCGACCAGGAGCGGCTTTATCGGAAGCTGGTGCAGTCGGAAAAATTGGCCTCATTGGGCGAAGCGCTCGCCGGTATTGCCCACGAAATCAACAACCCACTGACCGCAATTCTGGGCTTCAGCAGTTTGCTCAGCAACGCCCCGGGGCTCAGCAAGCAGGACTGTTACACTGCCGGCGTCATCGCTTCGGAAGCACAACGGGCGGCCGGACTGGTTCGCGGGTTGTTGGATTTTTCCCGCAAGGATACCGGGGCGCGTGAAATGGTGGACGCCTACCAGTTGGTG
>Ga0222714_10004287_pt1 | contig 14064 bp, 16 predicted proteins | sample C33_3DmetaG_FD_165048 | JGI IMG/M metagenome (GOLD analysis project Ga0222714, IMG submission 165048) | Estuarine water microbial communities from San Francisco Bay, California, United States - C33_3D | ecosystem: Environmental > Aquatic > Marine > Unclassified | place: USA: California... | reverse complement strand
TGCAGTGCACGAGCAGGTACGCCATCAAGGTCTGGTTCGTCTGGTTGGCCAAGATTTGCGGTGTAGGCATACGGCAACGCGCCTTTTTCGCGCATCCACGCAACAGCAGCAGAGGTATCAAGACCTCCAGAAAATGCAATACCAACGCGTTCGCCAATTGGAAGCGATGACAACACTTTGGCGTTCGAGGCTGCAGAGCTGGTTTCAGGCATGCAAGTACGGTACTGAATAAGCGGAGTGAACAGCGACCACTTTACGGAATTGGTTTACGAGTGTGGTTTTCCGGCGAGCGACGCAATTGCAATGAGGAGTGCCGCAAGTGCAATGACGCCTTCAATGATGGCAACTCCAGGTGTGAGTTCGATGTCGCCAACAGCGATAGCGCCGAGGGCTAGTGCCGAGCCCATGCCAATGAAACTTGCCCATTTTGGTGTGCGCAACACAGCGAGGATGGCGATAACGGGGAACACAAATGGCAACACCCACAGCAAGGCATGCGTGGGGTTCGATTCGGGGCCAAGCCACCAAGTCGGTTTTCCTACCGCGCGACTCGTGATTGCAGCGCACGTGATTCCCGTTGCAACAAATACCCACGACGCAATAGTGACGAGTTTCCAGGGGGATTGCATGCCCTGAACAATACATCTATATACCTTCCAGTTATCCTGACAGGCGCATGGCTCAGGCGACATTCGACCGTTTCTCGGTGTTTTTCCCGATGTGGAACGAGGAAGAGTATTTGCAGCGGGCATTAAATGCTGCAGTTGAATTGGGCGACGAACTCATTGCGAATGGAACCATTCGCGACTACGAAATGATCATTGTCAATGATGCCTCTACCGATGCAACCCCAGCGTTGGCAGATGCCGCCGCCGCTGCCAATCCGAGAGTCAAAGTGGTACATCATCCAACAAATCGCAAACTGGGTGGGTCAATTAAGTCGGGTTTTGCCGCCGCAACTGGCGATGTGGTGTTGTACACAGATGCGGACTTACCGTTTGATTTTCGTGAGGTGCACAAAGCGTTGCGGCTAATGAATCAATATGAAGCAGACGTTGTTGCCGCATATCGATTTGATCGTACGGACGAAGGATATGTCCGCGTTGTGTATTCGTTGTTGTACAACCTGATGGTGCGCGCATTATTTGGTTGTCGGTTTCGTGATGTCAACTTTGCGTTTAAATTGGTGCGACGCAATGTGCTCGACACTATTTCGCTGACAAGCGAGGGTTCATTCATTGATGCCGAGCTCATGGTGAGTGCACGCAAACTTGGAATGAGCGTTGTGCAATTTGGTGTTGATTACTTTCCACGAACGCGTGGTGTGTCGACACTGAGTTCGCCGTCGGTAATTGTCAAAATTCTGCAAGAGGCGTGGGCGTTGCGCTCGCACCTAAACGCTCTTACTCCAAAAAAATCATGAACGACGAATACACCAATTACGAACTGACAGATGAGGATGCGTTTGACGATGACGCCGTCCATCATCACAGCCTGTACGACCGCTGGCGTCCTGCGCTCGTGGCATTTGCCGTATTGCTGACTGTGGTCGCATTTGGCGTGATGTCGAATGACAATGGAGATTCGGGTGAAGTAACAACACCCGATTCGGTTGAGCAAACAACGACAACGGTTCCTCTCGTTCCTTTGACACGTACGTTGAAGCCCGGCATGAAAGGCGACGATGTATTGCGGTTACAACAGCGACTGGCAGCTATGCGTTTTGATCCAGGCCCACAAGATGGTGAGTTTGGTCAAAACACCGTGCAGGCAGTGTGGGCTTTTGAAAAACTGGTGATGAAAACGCCGCGCGAGCGCGCAACTGGAGAAGTCACACCATCAACATGGGTGATCATGCAGCAAGCAGAGCAGGTGCAGCCTCGTCGTCAAGCTGATTCTCCAAGCCATGTAGAGGTGTATTTGCCTGAGCAGGTGCTTGTTGTGTTTAAGGCTGGAGAAGTGCAATTAATTTCGCATATTTCTTCTGGTTCAAATGAAAAATGGTGTGAAGAAGTAACGATTGACCCAGGCCAAGACGGTAACAACACAATGAAACAGATAAAAATGGGCATTTGTGGTGAAGCTATAACGCCACCAGGAATTTTCTATTTCTACAACCGCCATACGGGAATGCGTGAATCAAAACTGGGCAGTATGTACAACCCCGTGTATTTCAATTACAACATTGCAATTCATGGTGCAATCTTGGTTCCTCTTGAACCTGCGTCGCATGGATGTATTCGACTGCCAATGTCGGTCGCACGGTATTTCCCGGCGTTAGTTGCATACGGCGATCGCGTGTATGTCTTTGACGGAATCAAGGAGCCAGAGGAATATGGTTCGCCAGTACCACCTTTTGACCGACCTGACCCCAACTACACCACCACGACGTCTTCAGTTGCGCCAAATGCTGTGGCTACAACCACTGTTGTTCCGTGATCCATAGACATTGCTGAAGTTGTGCAATAAGGTACGTCAATGAGCAAGATTTTCTATGACGAGTTCTCGTTGTTTCAAGAAAACATTTCCGAATACGAACTAAACGTTTCAACGCAGCCGGTTGTCGCACGAGTCAATACGCAATTGCCCGACGGTCGCGCAGTAAGCGCGGTGAAGTGGGGAAGTGCAGAGCCATGTTTGGTGTTTGTACATGGCAGTGGACAAAATGCTCACACGTGGGACACCGTTGCTCTCGCACTTGGTCTTCCAGCAATTGCAATCGACTTGCCAGGACATGGGCACTCCTCGTGGCGTGATGATGCGACATACAGTCCACAAGGAATGGCTGAGGATCTTGCATTCGTGATTCGCGAGCACGCACCACATGCCCGAGCAATTATCGGCATGTCGCTTGGTGGGTTGACATGTTTGGCTTTGGCTAATGCGTACCCAGACCTTGTTGCGCATTTGGTGCTTGTAGATATCACCCCAGGTGTGACGAGTAAAAAAGCAAAAGCAGTTCTTGATTTCATTAATGGTCCACAAAGTTTTTCGAGTTTTGATGAACTCTTTGCACGGACAAAAGAGCACAATCCCACACGCAGTGAAGCAAGTTTGCGGCGTGGGATTCTGCACAACGCACGACAACATGACGATGGAACCTGGCAATGGCGTTACGACCGCCGTGGCCAAACGGAAACTGCTGGCTCTGCACCAGGGCACGAAGCTCCACGGTCGCCAATGTGGGAAATGATCACGCGCTGGCAAAAACCGCTGTTAATGGTGCGCGGCGGAATCTCGCCAGTGGTGGACGATGACGATGTTGCTGAACTGGTATCTCGTTGCCCTCATGCTGAGGTGATTGTGGTTGACGGCGCAGGTCATAGCGTTCAGGGAGATCGCCCAGTTGAGCTAGCAAATGTGTTGCGCCGCTTCGCTTCCTGATGGGCAGCACAATTAGGTTTGTCTTGTGAAGCTTCTTGAAACCACGAAGAAACTTGGTCGCCCGTGTGCAACTGATGCGTTAGAGACGCGTAATCGACTGGTGCGTGAAGCCCGATCATCTTTTGCCACGCTGGGTTACGACGCCACGACAAACCGCACGGTTGCGGCGGCGGCAGGAATTACAACCGGGGCGATCTATCACTATTTCCCATCAAAACTAGACATGTACGTTGCAGCATTTGAAGAAGTACAAGTCATGGTCACTGAAGCAGTCGTCAAGGCTGCAGCGCCATGCGAAACCCTTGTCGACAAGTTTGCAGCGATTATTGATGCGTTATCGGATGTCAGTAAGAACGACCCATCACTTGTTGGATTCGTTGTTGGAGTGGCGGCCGAAGCACGTCGTCATCCCGAGCTGTCTGATGCGATTCGCCCACTGCGAAAAGACTGGACAGTATTCATGCAGCAGTTGTGCGAAGAGGCTGTTGCTCGCGGTGAAGTGGGATCACAGATGTCGGCACGCACGCTGCAAGATTTATTCGATGTGATGATTTCGGGGCTTGCCAGGTTTAGCTATGTCATTAACGATCATGAACGCGATGAAAACGTTATTGAGGGCTTAAAACGTTTTGTTGCTGCCGCTGTGTCCTGAACAAGTCGGTCAACACTAAAGCCAAGCACACCCAAATCAGGGCGAACCCTGCAACTTTTGATGACGTGAGTAATTCGTCAAATAACAACCACCCGATGAGAAAATTCATTGTTGGCACGATGTACTGCATTGGCCCAAGAATGGTGAGCGGAGTGCGTTGCGATGCGCTCGCAAACATCAGTAGTGGTACTGCGGTGATTACGCCAGTGAATGCGACAAAGATCCACTCAGTGAAGTTTGCCGTATTGCTCACGCTGTCTACTTTGCTCCATGTGGCGAATAAAAAGGCGATCGCTGGCACAGCCAGCACCAGCACTTCGGCGGTCAGGCTTTCAAGCGGCTGCAACGGAACCTGCTTCTTCAGATAGGCATAGAACGACCATGAACTTGCAATCGTGATGGCGATCCATGGCACTCGTCCATAAGCAATGGTGAGCACTGCAATTCCACCGACCGCAAAGGCCACCGCGACTTTTTGAAAGAGTCGAAGGCGCTCGTGAAGAATACCAACACCAATCACGATCGTCAGCACGGGTGCAATGAAGTATCCAAGAGCAGTTTCAAGAACGTGATCGTTAACAACTGCCCACACATATGTTGCCCAATTGATCGTGAGCAGGACACTTGCAAGGAAAATACGCAGGAATAGTTGTGGGTTGCGCAGTGCGATGAGGAGTGGGCGAAGTCTGCGAGTAGCACTCATCACGACAACAAGCACCACAACTGACGATGCAATGCGCCATCCAATCAGTTCAAATGGATCGAAATCTCGCAGTTCTTTCCAGTACAACGTGAGAGCACCCCACAAGAAATACACAGAAAAACTGAGGGCAACGGCTGCTTGGGAGGTGTCTTGACGATGAGCAGGTTGCGACATGATTCGTTCACGCTAGTACCGCAGGTAGCCTGTAACGAGTGGATATCACCACAACTCCCGCCTGGTCTGTTGCCCTTGCATGTGCGCAATCGGTTGCACACACTGATCTGCAGAAGCTCTTTGCTCTAGACCCCACGCGCGCTGAGCGAATGTCAGTCAGTGTTCCGTTGGGCAATGGTGAGTTATTCGCAGATTTTTCTAAGCAGAATCTTGACGATGCGTCGCTGGGTGCATTGTTGCAACTCGTCGAACAGTCACAGTTTGTTGAACGACGATCCAACCTGTTTGAAGGCGTTGCGGTAAATAACACTGAGAACCAAGCGGCGCTACACACGGCGTTACGAGCACCGGCGGGAACCGCTGTAGAGGTAAACGGCAACGATGTGATCGATGAGATCCATCGTGTGCGCGTACAGATCAATACGTTTGCTCAGGGGGTGCGAAGCGGCAGTATTACTGGTGCAACAGGAAAACATTTTCGCAGTGTGATCAATGTCGGTATTGGTGGCAGCGATCTTGGCCCTGTATTGGTGTGGGAAGCACTGTCGTCAACAAGTGCGCCAGCCATGCAATGTCACTTTGTTTCCAATATTGATCCGGTTGATGTGCGTTCGGCGATTGCGCAATGTGACCCAGAGTCAACCTTGGTGGTGTTGTGCTCGAAGTCGTTCAGCACCGCAGAGACGCTCAGTAACGGCCGAATTCTTGCCGCTTGGCTCGGCGAGTCACTTGGTGAACAACATGTCTCTAAGCATTTCTGTGTGGTTTCAGTGTTTCCCGATAAAGCGACAACAGCGGGATTAGCCGCTGATCACGTGTTTCCCATGTGGTCGTGGGTGGGCGGTCGCTATTCGGTTGCCTCCGCCGTCAATTTGGTCAACGTCATTGCGTTTGGCCCACATGAGTTTGATGAATTGCTGGCTGGCATGCACGCAATGGACGAACATTTTCTTGCCGCTCCGCCTGAACGCAATGCACCGGTATTGATGGGCGCAATCAATGTCTGGAATCGTTCGTTGTTGGATCGTGAAACTCGTGCGATGGTTGCGTATGCAACGGGTTTGCGTTCGTTCGCGTCGTATGTGCAACAGCTGGAAATGGAAAGTAACGGAAAGCGCGTGACGCGCGACGGACAACCCGTCAGCATTGAAACATCGCCTGTCGTGTGGGGCGGAGTGGGCACTAATGCGCAACACGCATATATGCAGTTGTTGCATCAAGGCACATCGGTAGTTCCCGTTGACTTCATTGGTGTAGCGGCAACTCCAACTCATGACCACCACGCACACGATGCGTTGGTGGCAAACATGTTTGCGCAAAGCCAAGCATTGGCATTTGGTCATCAAGCCGAGCCACATCGCACGCTGCCTGGAAATCGTCCGAGCACCACGCTGTTGCTGTCGTCAGTGTCTGCGCGAACAGTGGGCGCCCTCATTGCGCTCTATGAGCACTCGGTATTTGTTCAGGGCTGCATCTTTGGGATCAATAGTTTTGATCAATGGGGTGTCGAGTTGGGTAAAAAGCTGGCCACCGAGGTGCGTGCAGACATAGATGCACCAACGCCATCGCACGCCACTGACTCATCCACCACGCAATTGGTGCAGTGGTACAAAAACCACCGTCGCGCCACGTAGTCTGTCGGCTGTGGCGACCAAGTATTCACAAGCGGAGAGGATGATCAATCTGCTGGCATTGCTGGTGCAGCGTTCATCGCCATTAACGCTGAAACAGATTCGCCAGGAACTTGCAGGCCAGTATCCCGAATCGGATACCGCAGCACGCGCAGCCTTCGAGCGCGACAAAGGTGATTTGCGTGATTTGGGTATTCCCGTCGAGATGGTCACACTCGGTGGCGATCAAGCAGGTGAGGGCGCCTATCGAGTCAATCGCAAAAGTTACGAATTGGAAGATCTTGGGCTTACTGCAGACGAACAGACCGCACTGCAATTGGCAATGGCAACCGTTCGGATTGGTGCAAGTTTTGGTGATGAGGCGCTATGGAAACTGGGTGGCGAGCGCGCGCTAAATGCGCCATCGATGAGCGTCAACATTCAACTTGAGGAAGAGTTGATGGCAACTTTGGCAAAAGGTGTAGTCGAACATCGCACACTGCAGTTTTCATATAACGGAGAACAGCGCTCGGTCGATCCGTATGGGCTGCTCGCACGTGCGGGTTATTGGTATCTCGTGGGGTTCGACACATTGCGTAACGACAAACGAACATTTCGAGTTGATCGGATTGACAGTGACATTGTCGTTGCAGAAAAAGACTCATTTCAGCGACCAAAGGGTTTTGATTTGTTGTCTGCGGTTCCTACAGAGTCCGATTTGCTTGCAGAGGGACACGGCGAAGACGCATCGGCAACCGTGCTAGTGGATGCACGCTTGGCACACGGAGTACGCGATCAATTCGGCAAACAGGCAGTAGTTGCTGAACATGCTGACGGATCGATGGAATTTGCAATTCCGTGTGCGAATCTCACCGCATTTCGCGTGTGGTTGTTTGCAATGGTCGACCATGCCACCGTGCTTGGACCACCACGAGTCCGTAAACAGGTGATTGCATGGCTGACCGAACAAGCAGGGGCTAACTGATGGCGCTGCGTAAAGCACGTCGCGGCCCGCGTGGTGCGGCGGAACGCGTGGAGGGTCTACTCGTGATGCTGCCGTGGCTGATTAGTCGCAAGCGAGTGAAGCTGTCGGAGATGGCTAAGCAGTTCAAGTTAAGCGAGAAAGAGTTGATGAGCGACTTGATCATGGCGGCAATGTGCGGTGTACCTCCGTATACGCCAGATGCACTGATTGATGTGTTTGTCGACGAAGACGAAGTGGTTGCCGAAGTTCCTCTGATGTTTTCTCGACCTCTGCAACTGAACTCTGCCGAGTTATTTGCACTTCAGGCGATGGCTAGTGCCGCACTGTCGATGCCAGGCGCAGACAAGCGTGGGCCACTAGCTTCAGCATTGAAGAAGTTGCAGCCGTTACTACCGCGTCAAGATGCAGTGGCGGTCGATGTACAGCCCGTGAGATTTTTATTGGATGCGCAGCAGGCTGTGACGAACGGTGAGTTCGTCGAGATTGGGTATTACTCACCCATTTCGCAAACACGTTCGACACGGGTGATTTTCCCGCGTGCGGTGTTTGATCAAACGGGGCATTGGTATGTCCGCGCTGATGATGAACAGTCGGGTGAAGTGCGCAATTTCCGCATTGATCGCATCGAATCGTTTACCCCAACTGGCAAATCAGCCGCACCAAATTTTGATGGGGTTGATGGTGAAATCGAATTCTTTGGTGCCGATGTGCAGCAGGCAACGTTGCTCGTTCAACCGAGCGCACGCCGCTTGGTTGAGTCGTATCCCTATCGTTCGCGTGAAGTGCTCGCTGATGGCAGCGTGAAGATGACGATCCCCGTTGGCTCAGAGCGCTGGCTTGGGCGATTGTTGTTGCGCGGCGGCGATGCGATCACGGTGGTGGAGCCCGCGAAATGGACAGACCTGGGCAAGCGCACAGCGCAGGCCGTGTTACAGCGCTACCGCTGAACTATTTCAGGGCAATTGCTGCTAGTTGGTCAACGGTGGTGATGTTGGCTTTGGCAAGCAACAGTGGCAAGAGCCGCGCGGTTACTACTGCATCAGCAAGCGCATCATGATTAGGAACATCGGTGATGCCGTATCGCGTGGCAAGTTCGCGCAAGTTATGGGGATGAGTTTTTGCTGGGTCGAGTGAGCGCGACAGGGCAAGCGTGCAGATCGGCGACGTGATGGTTAACGAATGGCCGCAGCGCGTTGCTTCGGTACGTAGGAAGCCAAGGTCGAATGGTGCGTTGTGGGCAACAAATGTTGCGGTTGACAATGCTGTAGCCAGGTGGTCGAGCGCGTGAGTCAATGAGACCCCGGTACGCAAGTGGCGTCTGGTGATGCCATGAACGTGATGCGCACCAAGGCGTCCCGGTTTCCAGAATCGCCGTTTGATGTAGGTAGAAAACTGGTCTTCGATGACGCCATCACCACGAACGATGACGATTCCGAGTTGCAAAATTGCGCAGGTGTCGGGGGAGAGGCCGGTTGTTTCCGTGTCGACAACCGCAAATCGAGCAGTAGAGATGTGTTCGCTCATGTGCGGCACAGTAAGCGAGGGGTGTTCTATTTAGAGGCGAGAGCCTTGGTGAAGGATTCGCGGTCAAAATAATCGCGCCACAGCGCAATTTTGCCGTTGCTTACGACAAACAGACCAGCAATATCGAGCTCAATCCAACGGCCATCCATTTCAAAACGATCGGTGCGTTCGTTCATGACGACGCCGTGCTCCATGTCGCCATGTGACACCTGGTGGTGGATCAACCATTCAACTTTGGTTGCAGCGGCCAGGAAGTCGGACAGAATCTGAATCATTGCTTCGCGACCAAACACTTTGGTGATCGGTACGTTGTCGTATTCGCAGTCCTCGGACACCATCTCCATTGCCGCAGTGAAATGACTTTGCTCGATGTTCTCGATGAAACGGGTGACGTATTCGCCTGGATCAGTGATCTTGTCTGTCGCAATTGCCATGCATCTAGTGTGGCAGGCTCAACAAGAGCAATCCGTGATGAGTGCGATCAGCGGTAAGCGCACTGAGTAACGAGTGCGGTGTTACGAAGCGGTGCGCAACGCGCGACTGCGAACTCCGATCGGAGCAGCAATCGTGTAACCAGCAAGGTGACGCTCTTCTTCGTTCTCTCCGCCCCACAAGCCGTACTCGTGGTTGTTGCGTGCAAACTCTTTGCATGTCTGTTGCACGGTGCAATTCATGCACAGTGATTTGGCTTTTGCTTCGCGACGCTCGCGTGCTTGTGGGCGCTCTGCCTTTGGAGCGAAAAACAGTTTGGTCTTGCCTTTGCAGTTGGCAAATTGAGTCCAGTCAATGAGTGATCCAATTGGGGTGACGGGTTCGGAGAACTCGGTGAGGTAGAGATCGGAGACGGGTGACTCTTTGAGTGACATAACGAGGCCTTTCACAGCGGGAGTTATTTAGTACTAAATACTAAACCGATCATGGGGTCACGTTATTCCCAGGTGGGTTTGCCATTCGTCACAGGCCCAGTGAGGACCTGAGTGCGGTTACAAGAGCTCGGCGGCCAGGCTGGCCACAGCGCTGCGCTCGCAGGCGGCCAAGGTGATGTGGCCAAAGCAGCGCTGCCCAGAGAAGGCATGAATGAGCACCGCCAGGGCGTTGTTCGACTCACCCATATAGGGGGCATCAATCTGGCTGGTATCGCCCGTGAACACCACTTTGGTTCCTTCACCGATGCGGGTGAGGATGGTCTTCAAGGTGGTGGGTTCAAGGTTTTGCGCTTCGTCAACGACGACAAATTGTTGTTGCAAGGAACGGCCACGCAAAAAGGTGACCGACTCAAGCGTTAGCTGTCCACGATCAGTGAGTTCGTCGATCAAACCACGAGCATCACGACTCGAGCGCTGATCGGTGAGTGCAACGATGGCGTCATGAATTGCCGACATCCACGGATCAAGTTTTTCATCAAGATCACCGGGTAAAAATCCAACGTCTGCTCGGCCAACGGGAACGAGCGGGCGGTACACAGCAAGACGTTCGTAGCGTCGTTGTTCCACAACTTGTTCAAGACCAGCAGCAATCGCCATCAATGTCTTGCCCGTGCCTGCGCGTCCATCAAGGGCAATTACCGATACTTCTGGATCAAGCAGCAAGTCGAGTGCAAAACGTTGTTCTTTACTGCGTGGACGCAATCCCCATGCTTCTGGTGGGTTTTGCGCAATGAGTTTTAATTCATTGTCGTTGCACCGTGCCAGTGCAGATTGCGAGCCACTTCGCAATACCGCAAAATTATTGTCGACCAAATGTGTGCCAACAGCAACTTCGCTAACTTCGATTCCTCCGCTGCGATACAGCGAATCGATTTGTGCGTTCGTGGTATCAAATGTTGACCAGCCCATGGGGCGAGTATCGGCACCAGCGCCAACGGGCTGATGCTCCTCAGCAATCAGTCCCATATGGGCTGCTTTGATGCGCAAAGCCGCATCATTGGAAATCATGCGGGTGGGCGAGATGCGGGCCTGACCAAGTGCTGCTCCGATAATCCGGTTGTCGGGAACATCGGGGTCAAGACCGTGCTCAACAAGCAAGTTGCGCTGCACGCCATTGACTTCAATTTGCACGGTTCCACTGTCGGGGCCATCGTGAACACGCGTTGGCGAAGCGAGTGAACCACCAGCTTTCTTGCGCAGTTCTTCAATGCTGCGAAGAGCAGTGCGCGCTGAGCGACCAACATCATCCATGCGTGTTTTTAATCCATCAAGTTCTTCAATCACCGTTAATGGAATAACAACATCGCAACCTGCAAAGTGATAAATACATGCAGGATCTGCAACGAGGACTGATGTGTCAAGCACAACACGAGTTGCAATTTCGGTGTGTGATGCAAGTGCGCGATTAACAATTCTGTCGACGCGAGTTCCGAGCGGTGTCTCGTCAGTTGATTGGGCCGAGTCGGTGTGGTCGAGGAAATTATTCAACGTGGATTAGTTTGGACTTTCGGGATCCGTGTTTGGTGGATACTCAAATTCGCGAAACTTTTTGTCAAAAAGTGCTCAGTGAGGCAATTTTGGCGATTTTTTGCACAATATTTTAAAAATATTTTTTGGCTTGTTTTCGGGCTTTTTCGGGTGCCCAAAAGTGGCACTCCAGCACCCGTAAGGGGTTCAGGAAAATGGGTCGAAATCAAGAATTTTTGACGTCGGGAAACCCTTACGGGTGCTCGCAAATTTCCCATTCCGCGTATTTACGGGCTTTCGCAAACCCTTATGTTTATTGGGTTTTATGAAAAATGAAGGTCCGTGACAGAGGTATGGCGTTCAGTGTATTGCGCACGAAATATTCACACGCACGTGAGTAGATCGTGCACACTTTTTTCGTCGATTAATCGAAAAAATTTTGTTGCAACGTTGCATCACGATCTGTGAAAAAACTGTTCAGAAATGCGTGACAACGATTTCAATACTTGCAATTTCTGTGCAGACCTAGTCAGATAGATGACGAATCAGTTATCCGATTCCGAGAAAGCTAGGTAAGAAAATGACAAAAGCAGAGCTCATTGATGCAGTTGCTCAGAAATCCGGAGTGTCAAAGGCAGATGCCGAACGCACTATCGGTTCGTTCTTTGAACTGGTCGTAGCCTCGGCTAAGAATGGCGAGAAAGTTGCATGGCCGGGCTTCGGTTCGTTCAGCACGTCAAGCCGTAAAGCTCGTACAGGGCGCAACCCACAAACGGGTGCACCAGTCCAGGTACCAGCTTCAACAGCAATGAAGTTCACTTCAAGCTCAACGCTGAAGAGTGAATTGAATCCAAACCGTAAATAGCAATACCTAAACAAGGAGAAAATCATGGCAGCAAAAAAGCGCAAGAAGGCCGCTAAGAAGGCCCCAGCAAAGAAGCGTAAGACAGCTAAGAAGGCAGCTAAGAAGGCACCAGCAAAGAAGCGTAAGGCTACGAAGAAGGCAGCTAAGAAGGCTCCTGCTAAGAAGCGTCGCAAGAAGGCTGCAAAAAAGGCCGCTAAGTAATTTAGCCTTTAGCCGATACGTAATCGGTTCGGAAAACTGGAAATCGGGGGGCTTCGGCCCCTCGATTTTTTTTGTATCACAACATGTGGAAATGAATTACGAGAAATCTCCGTGCAGCCAACTTGCGGGAAGTTGTGCAAGATCATCGGGTGTGTCAATGTCGAGGCCGAGTTGATCATGGGTAATCACGCGCACGGGTAAGCCAAGTCGCTGTGACTCAGACCGGTGTGCCGCGTAACTGCCCGGGCCATAGTGAAAGGTGAATCCTGAACCCACGGGGATGACCAGCACGTTTGTTCCATCGCCGTGTCGATCGGGAACGATGGTCACGCTCGAGGTGACGTCATCTAAATCAATGATCGACAGAAGATCTTGCGGGAACGGCAGGTCGGCGTGAGCAATGAGAACCCATTCGCGTTTGTATGACGCAGTGTCCACTCCGTTTGCGATGGCTCCGTTTAATCCGGCGGTGTGTTGGCGCACCACCATCGCACCTCGTTCACGCGCCCACTGTGCAACGTCATCGCTATCGCAGACAACAAAGGTGTCGATTCCTTCTGCCGCTTCGAGCACCCCACCAGCGGTAAAAGCGGCAAGGGAAGCCCTGTTTTCGGCCGAAAGTACTGATTCGAGCCGGGCTTTTGCATTGTTGAAGCCCTTAATGGGAAGCACCACGGCACCGCGCTGCAGAGATGATCGGTGAGTTGTCACGGGCGTAGCCTACGGCCCTTGCTCACGCCAGGGTGATGCTGTCGTAAGGTTTGCGGTGTGACGCAACGAGTGTGTGTGGTTGGGGCTGGATCGTGGGGAACCACAGTTGCAGCGTTGACATCACAAAATGCCACCACAACGTTGTGGGCTCGCAGACCACAACTTGCCGATGAGATCAACTCGACTCGCATCAATTCGGCATATTTGCCCGATACAACATTGCCTGAGTCGCTGCGCGCAGACAGTGACTTGGCGCGTGCACTTGCGGGAGCAGATGTTGTTGCGATGGCGGTGCCGTCGCTTGGGTTTCGTTCGGTCATTGTCGAAGTAAGCAAACACATTGGCGATCAAGTGCCGATTGTCAGTTTGTCGAAAGGGTTGGAGCGATCAACGTTTAAGCGAATGAGTGAAGTAATCGCGGATGCTATGCCAAACAACCCAGTAGCGGTGTTGAGTGGCCCAAACTTGGCAAAAGAAATTCTTGCTGGCCAACCTGCAGCGAGTGTGATCGCATGCACCGATATTGCAATTGCGCGCGAACTAGTTGCAGTGTTTAGTTGTCCAACGTTTCGTTTGTACACAAACCCCGATGTGATTGGTTGTGAAATTGGAGGTGTTGTAAAAAACGTGGTGGCAATTGCGGCGGGTATTTCGCAGGGCTTTGGTTTTGGTGAAAACTCAAAAGCAACTTTGGTAACGCGTGGCCTTGCCGAGATGTCACGCCTTGGGGTGGCGCTAGGCGCTCAATCTACAACGTTTTCGGGCCTTGCTGGCATGGGAGACGTCATGGCGACATGTGCGTCTATGAATAGTCGCAATACTCAAGTTGGCGTTCGTCTTGGCCGCGGAGAAAACATTGACG
>Ga0222714_10004286_pt1 | contig 14064 bp, 10 predicted proteins | sample C33_3DmetaG_FD_165048 | JGI IMG/M metagenome (GOLD analysis project Ga0222714, IMG submission 165048) | Estuarine water microbial communities from San Francisco Bay, California, United States - C33_3D | ecosystem: Environmental > Aquatic > Marine > Unclassified | place: USA: California... | reverse complement strand
GAAAAACGCTGCTTTAGCTTGGCCTGCGGATCTTTATTTAGAAGGATCGGATCAACATCGTGGTTGGTTCCAATCTTCTTTGTTAACCTCTGTAGCAATGAATGATCAAGCTCCTTTCAAATCGGTATTGACACATGGATTTACTGTGGATGAAAAAGGTCACAAAATGTCTAAATCCTTGGGGAATGTTGTTGCCCCAGAAAAAGTTATACAAAGCTTAGGAGCTGATATTTTACGCTTATGGATTTCTTCAACGGATTATCGTAAAGAAATTGCCGTTTCTAATGAAATTTTAAAACGTACTGCAGAAGCTTATCGGCGCATTCGTAATACGATTCGTTTTTTATTGGCTAATTTACACGATTTTGATGGTTCGAATGCGGTGTCTACCAGCGATATGTTGTCTTTAGATATTTGGATTTTAGAACGAGCAAAATTGTTGCAACATGAAATTATTGATGCTTATGAGAGTTTTCAATTTCATACCATTTGTCAGAAGTTGCAACAGTTTTGTATTAGTGATTTAGGTGGGTTTTATTTAGATATAATCAAAGATCGTCAATATACTTTACAAAAAAATAGCATCGCGCGACGTTCTGCGCAAACTGTACTTTTTTATATTGCAGAAGCGATGGTACGTTGGTTAGCGCCTATCTTAAGCTTTACGGCGGAAGAAATTTGGCAATACCTTCCAGGTGAACGTGAAGAAAGTGTTTTTTTGAATGAATGGTACTCTTTGTCTTTTTCGTTTGCTGAAGATCCTTTACAGTCAAGCTATCAAAAGTATGATCGGCAAACTTACTGGAATGAACTTATTCAAATTCGTAATGAAGTAAATAAAGTGATTGAAAAAGCACGTATCAATGGAGAGTTAGGTTCTTCACTAGAAGCTGAAGTCGAACTTTATGTCAAAGAAGACTCACGACTCTATGAAATACTTAATGCATTGAAGAATGAACTTAGATTTGTTTTGATAACCTCCGAGGCTAAATTATTGACTTCTAAGCCCCCTAAGCAACTTTTATTGTTTAAAATTGATGCTGAAGAAATAGCAATAAATGTTATTTCTACTGTGGGTAAAAAAACTAAATGTGCGCGTTGTTGGCATCGTCGCGCTGACGTAGGAAAAGACTCAAAAAACCCCGAGATTTGTCTCCGTTGTGTTGAGAATCTTCCCGATGGAAAAGGTGAACAGCGGATCTATGCTTAACCGTTTAAAATTTTCCAATCTATCTTTACTGGGCATGTTCTTTGGTAACAGATAACAACTCAAAATAGGAGAGACTATTGAATTATGCAAGAAAGAAAGACGCAATTGATGTGGGTTTGGCTGAGTGCATTAATTATCATACTGGATTATTTAAGCAAATTTTGGATGACACATTGGTTAGCTCAAGGCAATATCATTTCGGTGTTTCCTTGCTTAAATTTTATCTTAACACACAATTATGGTGCTGCGTTTAGTTTTTTAGGTCATGGGGATGGTTGGCAACGATGGTTTTTCTCGGCCATTAGTGCGGCGGTTAGTGTTTACTTAATTCGATTGCTTTATCGTGGAGGTCTAAACAATGGGGTCGCTTGTGCGATTGCGTTGATATTAGGTGGGGCGATAGGTAATTTATATGATCGTTTCAATTTAGGTTATGTCATCGATTTTATTGATTTTTGTATTGGTTATTGGCACTTTGCCACGTTCAATTTAGCGGACACAGCAATTTCTATTGGTGCTTTTATCTGGGTTATCGTTAGCTATAAATCTGGAAAAAAACAATGACAGGGCCAACTAAAAATAAAATCATTAAAAAGCCCTTAGGTGTGTTTAGTTTGGCAATGATGAACGTTATTGCCGTAGATAGTTTGCGTTCATTGCCTATTGCTGCACAATTTGGTTATGCGCTAGTCTTCTTCTATTTGCTTGCTGCATTAGTATTTTTTATTCCAACCGCTTTAGTGACTGCTGAACTAGCTACCTCTTGGCCGAATACAGGAGGTGCCTATATATGGGTACGTACGGCATTTGGAATGCGCTGGGGTTGGTTTGCTATTTGGTTGCAATGGATATACAACGTGGTTTGGTATCCAACCATATTGTCTTTTGTTATGGCGGCGTTTGCCTATTTAATTGATCCAAATTTGGTAGAACATAAATTTTATCTTTTAAGTGTTATATTAATAATTTGGTGGTTGGTTACACTCTTAAGTTGCTTAGGTTTACGTGTTTCAAGTTGGCTGAGTAGTGTGGGTGCTTTAATAGGAACTTTAATTCCTATGCTCTTTATGATCGTGTTGGCTATTATTTGGATCAAAAATTCACATGCCTTAGTTTTACCTTTTTCTTTCTACTCTTTTTTTCCCAACTTAAATAATTTTAATAATTTGGCTTTTTTTACAACGATTATTTTTGGGCTAATGGGCTTAGAAATGTCAGCAGTGCATGCGGGTGATGTACGTCATCCTCAAAAAGATTTTCCCCGAGCTTTATTTTGGTCAGCGAGCTTGATATTGATAAGTTTAGTGCTGGGTTCTTTAGCCATCGCATTTATTGTTCCTGCCAGCCAACTCAGTATATTGTCTGGTTTAACAGAGGCCTATGTTGCCTTTTTTAGTAGCTATCATCTGCCTTTTTTTATACCCATCATTATTTCTTTAATCATTGTAGGTAGCTTATGCAGCATTTCAACCTGGGTAATAGGTCCTACTCGAGGTTTACTGATAGCGACATTCGAAAGTCAAATAAAAGGTTTAGATTGGTTGCTTAGGGTTAATTCCCATGGGGCGCCGGTAAGCTTATTGATATTTCAAGGGGTGCTGGTTTCCCTGCTTGCTAGTCTCTTTATACTAATTCCTAGTGTAAGCGAGACTTATTGGTTACTCAGTGTTATGACGGCTCAATTGGCCGTGTTATTTTATATTTTCTTATTTTTAACGGCACTTCGATTGCGGTATAAAGAACCGAGTAGAAAAGGTAGTTATCATATTCCAGGTGGGAAAAGGGGGATTTGGACAGTTTGTATGGTAGGTTTAGTAGGCTGTTTGATTACATTTATCCTTGGATTTTTCCCCCCAAGTGGTGTTGAGGTACATAATCTGTTCAAGTTTGATTTGATTTTGTTAGGTGGGATTTCCTTATTTTGTTTACCTCCATTAATCTGTGCACGTTATGGTTTTTGAAAAACAATAAAGATTATAATTAAGTTGATTAAAAGAATAAATGATATTACTTATGATAACTATTTTTTTCTTATACTTAGAAAAATGAAATGGATGGGGATAATGAATTTTTTAATAGCTTATTTGAAGTAAAAGATAGAGTTCACTTTTTGAGGTAATGGCGTATAGTGATGGATTAACCTTACTGACTTATCTCGGTTAATTTTCTACGATTATGCGCGTTTTAATTATAAAAATGTCCTCAATGGGTGATATTATCCATACGCTACCTGCAGTAACAGATGCAGCCAGTGCGGTCCCGAATGTACAATTTGACTGGGTAGTAGAAGAGGCTTTTACAGAAATCCCTAAATGGCATAACCAAGTCCAAGGGATCATTCCTATTGCATTACGGCGCTGGCGGAAAAATATTTGGCAAATTCAAAATGGGGAAATAAAACGATTTTATACCCAACTACGTGCCAAGGAATATGATTTTGTTTTAGATGCACAAGGGTCAATTAAAAGTGCTATTACGGCGGGTTTGAGTAGAGGTTATCGTTTGGGGATGAACAGAGATTCAGTCCGTGAAAGTATAGCTTATCTCGCTTACCAGAAAACTTTTTCTGTATCATGGCAACAGCACGCTATTAACCGTTTGCGTCTATTATTTTCTCAAGCTTTAAACTATTCTTTACCAGTGACTCCACCTAATTATGGTATTGATAAAAAGAATTTTAATCAAACAAAAATAGAGTTACCAAAAAATTATCTGTTATTTATCCCTAATACCAGTTGTTCAACTAAACGCTGGTCTCATCAAGCCTGGTCTTCGTTATTGTTAAAAATAACCCAGCAGGGATTTAGCGTTTATATTCCATGGGGTAATGAAAATGAAAGAATAAATGCGAATCGATTAACTAACAACAATCCTTTGGCGCAAGTATTGCCGTATTTAAGTTTGAGTGAAATGGCGGCGGTTTTAGTTAACGCTAAGGCGGTTGTTACCGTAGATACAGGATTAAGTCATTTATCTGCGGCTTTTGGAGTGCCTACTATTGTATTATACGGACCTACTAATCCTTTATTAATAGGGACTATAGGCGCTTCGCAATTACATATTAGAATGGTAGCTAATGAGAATAGCAAGCATGAAACTGATTCAATTATTTTAAAAGAAATTACTGAAAACTTACAGTACTTTTTGACACTTTAGTTAAATTAGACTAAATAATTTTTATTTTTAAAGTATTATTTTTTCGGCATCTTTAATGTTGAATATACTAAAAATTGCAATTTCAGTTCCTTTACATCAATATTTTGAGTATTTAGCGCCCCATGATTTTCCGCTAAGCCAGCTTAAAAAAGGTTTGCGTGTGCTTGTTCCTTTTGGCAGACAGAAAAAAATTGGTTTTCTAATGGAAATCAGTGATTCATCAGTTTGGCCAAAATCTCAGCTTAAACAAGCAATTGCTATTCTTGATGAAGTACCTCTTTTACCCGATTCAATCCAAAAGTTATTAGAATGGACCAGTCATTATTACCATTGTCCTATTGGTGAAGTGTTTGCTAATGCCATACCGAATGATTTCCGTATCAAAAAAGACACTAAAAAGCTTAAAAAAATTGTTATAAAATTGCATGAAGAAGTTGATAAAAATAAACTTAAATCCTCTGTAAATAATTTTACTCCAACAAAAAGACTTCAATTAAATAATTATCAGCAACAGGCTATAGAATCTATTATTAATTCATTGGATAAGTTCCAAGCTTTTTTATTAAATGGTGTGACTGGAAGTGGGAAAACAGAAGTTTATTTGGAAGTGATACAAGCGCTACTTGATCGAGGTAAACAAGCTTTAATATTAGTTCCTGAAATAGGTTTAACACCACAAATGTTAGCACGATTTAAAAATCGTTTTTCAGCGCCTTTAGTTTTATTCCATTCTAAATTAACCGATAAGCAGCGTTTAGAAAATTGGTTACTTTCTAAATCAGGTCAGGCGGCTATTATCATTGGTACACGTTCTGCTTTATTTACGCCTTTGTTACGTCCCGGTGTTATCATTATTGATGAAGAACATGATATTTCTTTTAAACAACAAACGGGCTTACGTTATCATGCGAGAGATTTAGCACTCGTACGCGGGCGATTAGAAAATATACCGGTTGTCTTGGGATCTGCAACTGCCTCTTTAGAAAGTATTTTTAATGCAAACCAAAATAGATATCAAATAATTCACTTGCCGGATCGAGCAGGATTAGCGATTCAACCACTCTTTCGTTTTATTGACTTACGTCATCAACAACTGGATCAAGGCTTTTCTCCTGAATTAATAAAAACGATGGAAAAACATTTGCATAATCAAGGACAAGTGCTTTTGTTTTTAAATCGACGAGGTTTTTCTCCAGTTATTATTTGTCATGATTGCGGCTGGACAGCTGATTGCCAACATTGTGAACAAAAAATGATTTTTCATAAAAAGCCTGAGCATCTGCAATGTCATTATTGTGGCTATCGACGACCTTTAGATCCCTGTTGTCCGGCATGTCAAGGCCGGCCATTATTAGCTTTGGGTCAGGGCACACAACGCATGGAGCAAACCTTGCAAAAATATTTTCCTGGTATCGGGATTGTTCGGATAGATCGAGACAATACGCAACGTAAAGGAAGCTTAGATACATTATTAAAAAATATACATGAGGGTGAAAGTCAGATTTTGATAGGAACTCAGATGTTAGCCAAAGGACATCATTTTCCGAATGTAACTCTAGTAGGGATTTTAGAAGCGGATAGTGGTTTATTTAGTGCAGATTTTCGCGCGCTGGAACGTACAGGACAATTACTAACGCAAGTGGCCGGTCGATCGGGACGCGCAGAGAAGCTCGGAGAGGTATTGATTCAGACCTACCATCCCGAACATCCTTTATTAAATCACTTGCTAACACAAGGCTATTTTAGTTTTAGCGAAATATTATTACAAGAGAGAAAGGCCTCGCTATTACCCCCTTACAGTTATTTGGCACTTATCCATGCTGAAGCGCTAAGCTTAGATTATCCCATTGATTTTTTAAATGAAGTCAAAAAACAGGCTGAATTAGTGGGAGGGGAAATCAACTTGTTAGGGCCCGTTCGCTCATTATTACCCCGGCGAGCCGGTTACTATCGATACCAGTTATTACTACAGGCAAAAAAGCGTAATATTTTACAAGGTGTACTCAAGGCGATTATTAAACCGATTAGTGTGCTTGCAAGTAGTCGTCGAGTTCGCTGGTCACTTGATGTTGATCCCATAGAGGTTTTTTGATTAAAAAGTGCTTCTATTCGTATTGAGTAAAGCGCTAAAATAGTGGCAAATAATCAATTAAAAGATAATTTTCCCGTATGACTATTAGTGTGTTTGATTTGTTTTCGATTGGTATAGGTCCATCAAGCTCACATACCGTAGGTCCTATGAAAGCGGCCTGCGCTTTTGTAGAAAAGTTGGTTCAGAATAATAAACTCTTAAATCAAGTAAGTCGTTTAAAAATTGAGCTTTTCGGCTCACTTGCGCTAACGGGCCGAGGCCATGGTACGGATATTGCCATTTTAAATGGCTTAGAAGGGCGATTTCCTGAAGTAGTTAATCCTGATGAGGTTGTTCCAAACGCTAAGAAAATTATTAAGCACTGTAAAATTCAACTAGCAGGGAAGAAAACGATCGCATTTTTTGAGAAAAACGATTTATTGTTTCTACAAAAAGAATTATTGCCACGGCATACCAATGGGTTGTGTTTTAGTGCCTACAATCCAAAAGGCCTGCTTTTAAGTAGTCAAATTTATTATTCGGTGGGAGGTGGCTTTATTGTCACCGAAGAAGAATTCGGTCAGGAGCTTAAAGAGATCCCTATCCCTTATCCATTTTCTACCGCGCAGGAGCTGTTTAGTGCGTGTAGAAAAAATAATTTAACAATTGCAGAGCTTATGTTAGCGAATGAACAACGATTAGAACCTGATAGAGAAATACAGTCTGAGTTATTGAAAATTGCCGATATGATGCAAACCTGTGTGGATAATGGTTGTCATGCTCAAGGCGTGTTACCCGGACAACTTAATGTTAAGCGTCGAGCACCAGAACTTTTCAAAAAACTTAGTAATAAAACAACCTTAACCTTTGCAACATATCCCGGCTCATTATTGTGGCCAACAATTTATGCAATGGCAGTTAATGAGGAAAATGCGGCTGGAGGCCGCGTAGTGACAGCACCTACGAATGGAGCTGCGGGCATTATTCCCGCCGTATTAACTTATTATCGCCGCTTTTATGAAGGGGTAACTGAACAGTCCATCATTAATTTTTTACTGACAGCGGGTGCTATTGCTTTACTTTATAAAATGAACGCATCGATATCCGGTGCCGAGGTTGGTTGTCAGGGGGAGGTTGGTGTTGCTTGCTCTATGGCAGCAGGCGCGTTAACGGCCGTCCTCGATGGGAGCATAGCGCAAATAGAAAATGCCGCTGAAATGGCCATGGAGCATCACTTAGGCTTAACTTGTGATCCAGTAGCGGGATTAGTCCAAATTCCTTGTATCGAACGAAATGGTATAGCGGCAGAAAAAGCCATTAAATTGGCTCATTTAGCTTTAATGGAGGATGGAAAAAATAAAAAAGTATCTTTAGATAAAGTGATTGAAACAATGTTTGCTACCGGAAAAGATATGATGGCTATTTATAAGGAAACTTCTTTAGGTGGTTTGGCGAAATCACTCGCGGTTAATATACCTGCGTGTTGATTTGAAACTATTTAAAAATAAAAAATTTTTTATAACGTAAGGTTAAAATAGGGCCAGATAACGCATAACAGAAGAAAATCAAAAATAATATTTTAGGTGGATCAATTGAAATGCCAACAAAAATGAGGACCACCAATAAAATAGCCACAAAAGGAACACGTCCTTTGAGATCAATTTCTTTAAACGAATAATAACGAACGTTACTGACCATTAGGATAGCAATCAGTACAGCTAAAATAGCCGTTATTAGGCTAATCACATCACCGATGATTTCGGAATCAACGCATAACCATACTATACTGGCTAAAACCCCAGCAGCAGCAGGAATAGGCAATCCTTGAAAATAACGTTTATCCGCTATTAACACTTGTGTATTGAAACGGGCTAAACGCAATGCACCTGCGGCAGTAAATATAAAAGCGGCTAGCCAACCTAATTTTCCTAAACCTTCTAAAGACCAACTATAAACAACTAGGGCGGGGGCTACACCAAAAGAAACCATATCCGATAAGCTATCAAGTTCAGCCCCAAAAGCACTTTGCGTATTCGTTAAGCGTGCAACACGACCATCAAAAAAATCCATAATCATAGCAATAAAAATAGCAACTGCAGCATAATTAAAGTAACCTTCCATTGCTGTGACGATGGAATAAAAACCAGCGAATAAACCGGCGATGGTAAATAAATTGGGTAGCAAATAAATCCCTCGGCGACGATGAGCCAATCGTTCACCCTCTTCAGGTTCGTTGTGTCTATTTTCTTTATCCTGAGAAGAAATCACTGTTCCTTCTTTATATTGATGGGGAAATGTTGGGTTATTCATACAGTAATTCCTGCAAAGATTTTAGTCGATAAAGAATCTCGAGTGCTTTTTGGGGCGATAATTGATTAGGGTCTATTTGTTCAAGTAGCGATATGATATCAGGCTTGATTGGAACTTGCTGAGAAACGGTGGAAAAAGTTATTTTTTGGGGTTTTATATGCACAGAGTTTCTCTCAAGTTCAGTAAGTTTTTCTTTAGCATGCTGAATAACCGATTTAGGTATCCCGGCGAGTTGCGCGACTTGTAAACCATAACTTTGATTTGCGGGTCCATTTTTAACTGTGTATAAAAATACGATATTACCATCGTGCTCCGTTGCATCAACATGACAATTATTTATTGTGGAATTTTCTTCGGCTAAGCCAGTTAACTCGAAATAATGAGTAGCAAATAAAGTATAGGCTTTAACATGCTTTGCCAAATATTCTGCACAAGAAAAGGCTAGGGCAAGTCCATCAAAAGTACTGGTACCGCGTCCAATTTCATCCATAATAATTAAGCTCTGATGGGTTGCATTATGTAAAATAGACGCAGTTTCTGTCATTTCTACCATGAAAGTTGAGCGACCACTCGCCAAATCATCAGCTGCTCCGATTCGAGTAAAAATACGATCAATGGGACCTATCGTAGCGCTTTTTGCGGGAACAAAACAACCTATCATGGCGAGTAAACAAATTAAAGCGGTTTGTCGCATGTAGGTGGATTTTCCCCCCATATTGGGCCCTGTGATAATTAATAAACATTGTTCAGGTGTTAAATGGCAATTATTAGCAATGAAGGGGGTATCTAAGGTTTGTTCAATCACTAAATGTCGGCCCCCTACTATATGGATACCTGGATTTTTGCTTAATAAAGGGCATGTTAGATGAAGAGCAGTTGCTCGTTCTGCAAAACATGTTAAGACATCTAGCTCAGCGATAGCATTGACCGTTTTCTGTAAGTCAGTTAAATTAGGAGCTAATTTGTTAAGTAACTCATCATAGAGTCTTTTTTCCAAACTCAACGCTTTGGAATAAGCACTTAAGGCTTTATCTTCAAACGCTTTTAATTCAGGTGTAATAAAACGCTCTGCATTAGTCAATGTTTGACGGCGAACATAGTGCGCGGGAACATGCTTGGCTTGTCCTCGACTTATTTCGATGTAATAGCCATGTACTCGGTTAAAACCAACTTTTAAAGTATTAATACCAGAAAGTTCTCGCTCACGTTTTTCTAACTCAATCAGATACTGTCCTGCATGCTCACTAAGATTTTTTAGTTCATCGAGCTCAGCATGATATCCTTGAGCAATCATTCCCCCTTCGCGCGTAACAGCGGGAGGATTCTTAACAATAGCCTGTTGTAATAAATTAAATAACTCCGGAAAGGTTTTAATATGCTGACTTAATAAAATAAGTAACTTGGATTTTTTTCGGGATGTGTGATCATTTAGGCAAGGGCCTAATTTATTGTGAATATCCGGTAGAATAGCGAGCGCCATACGCAATTGACTTAAATCGCGTGGCTTTGCCGATTTTAATCCAACGCGAGTAATAATGCGCTCGAGATCACCCAATGATTTTAATAGGAGACGCAGACTAATATAGGATCGTGTTGCTAATAAATCTTTAATGGCCGCTTGTCTTGCTTCAATGATAGCTATTTTACGTAAAGGTCGATGCAACCATCGATGAAGTAGGCGGCTTCCCATGGGAGTTACTGTACTATCTATAATAGATATTAGCGTTCCGTCCTTATCTCCTTTTAAATTAATTGTTAATTCTAAATTACGTCGAGTCATAGCATCTAATTCGATACTTTCTTCACGTCTTTCAATACGAATAGGTTGAATATGTTGTAGTTGAACACGTTGCGTATCTTTAACATAATTTAATAAACAACCTGTCGCTCGTATAGCTAAAGGTAAATCTTGACAACCGAAGCCGCTGAGATCTCGTACCTGAAATTGTTGAGTTAATAAATGGATGGCTGTATTTAAATCAAATTCCCATGACGGACGTCTTCGGATTGTTTTATACTTTAATAATTCCTTCTGCTTATAGTCTTCGCTAATTAATAGTTCAGCAGGGTTGAGTCGTGCTAATTCACTTGCAAGTGTTTCCTCGCCCGTAATCTGTAGAATGTGAATCTGACCACTCCCCATATCAAAATAAGAAAGCCCAAATTGTTCATTATGATTGTATAGTGCTAATAACAGGCTTTGATTATCTTCTAATAATACTTCATCGCTGAGTGTGCCGGGTGTAATAATACGTGTTATGTGTCTTTCCATGGGTCCTTTGGATAGTTTAGGATCACCTATTTGTTCACAAATGGCAATTGATTCCCCCAGCTTAACAAGTTTGGCGAGATAGCTATCTACGCTATGAAAAGGCACTCCGGCCATAGGAATATCTTGATTTGCAGATTGTCCTCGCTTTGTTAAAGTAATATTTAATAATTTTGCGGCTTTGATAGCATCTTCATAGAATAATTCATAAAAATCCCCCATACGATAAAATAACAATTTATCTTTGTGCTGGGCTTTTAATTGTAGGTATTGACGCATCATCGGTGTGTGTTGAACTGAATTGATGCTATTTCTCATAAGGCCTCTTTACAAAACCATTGCTTTTGGGGTTAGATGCGTTGATTTTAGCATCAGAAAAAAATTTAATCAGTGAAAACATCTTTTTAAAGATTAGGGAGTTTTTATGGAATAATTCTACTCGATAAAACGAGATTATTCACTCATTAAAAAAGTGGCTTGTTCTAAACTAGTTAATGGAGGATTTTTAGTGACAGATAAGAAAATACTTACTTTAGCATTTAGTTTTTCGATTAGTTTTATTTTAAGAAATTGATAGAGTTGATAAGTTAAGGCCTCAATAAGCTTAAATGATTGACGATCACAGAACTGTTGTAAATCCTTAGCTAGACTCGCATAGCAGAGAGTATGAGCCAATTTATCATTGATGCAGGCATTGGGCAAACGATCAAATGCAAGTTTTATTCGCACGCAAACTTTTTGAGGTAGCTGCCGTTCTTCAGGGGTATGACCTAATTTAACGTGTAAGTTAAGTTTTTCTATTATGAGTTGTGATTTCATGTGCAAAAGGCGTAGCTAATTTGCATTAGTCCGCTACTATAATCTTATTCTGGCTATTAAGCGAGAAAAATTTATTTATAATGAGGTTTATCAGAACCTATTTGCCTGAGGAGAAAATCCTAGTTTTTGTATTGAGAAAATGGAAAGAAATATGAAAGCAGGTTAGATTATTTAAAATTATTTTTCCATTGACGCAGATAGGAGAATATTTCAACAGGTGTCGTAAGTTTTCTGCCGGTTCTTTTTTCTATACGTGTTTTTATTTCGGGATTATCGCAACGTAAAAAAGGGTTGGTTAATCGCTCTTCAGCTAAGGAACTAGGTACACTGGGTAAATTTTTTTGACGTAATTCTCTTGTTTTTTCTAAACGTTCTTTAATATGAAGGTTATTGGGCTCTATTGTTTGAGCAAAATGTAGATTAGCAAGTGTATATTCATGTCCACAGAAAACTTTCGTTTCATCTGGAAGCCGTGATAATTTATTCAAGGAATTTAGCATTTGCTCGGCAGTACCCTCAAACAACCGACCGCAACCCCCAGTAAATAAGGTATCTCCACAGAATAAAAAATAATTTCCAATATAAGCAATATGCCCTAAAGTATGGCCGGGAATAGCAAGAATTTCAAAAATGGGCCAGTGAGCTAATTCGATTTTATCACCTTCATTGATAAGATGAGTGACACCTACTATTTTTTCTTTTGCAGGACCAAATACAGGAACCGTGTAATGTTTTAAAATAGAGCGAATGCCATTGGTATGATCCCAATGATGATGGGTGATTAATAGGGCATCTAATGTAAGATTGAATTGTTTTAGGTAGGCAAGTACGGGTTTTGCTTCACCTGGGTCAACAATGATGCAGTGTTTCGTTTCTTCGTTAACAAGGCACCAAATGTAATTATCTTTAAAAGCTAAGATAGGTACTACTTGAATCATGATAATCCCCATAAAATTCTTTTATTTTTTTAACGTCCATCCTTTAAACGATAATATTAAGATCAGCCTAATGGATTTAGATTCTCGAAATACTATTTATCAATTTTTTTTCTTGATGCTTGGTGTCGACGATCACGTCGTTTACCTGCTTCCTCATATCGTCTTATTTCATCTTGAGTTTCAGGAATTACTTTTGGAACCGTAGCAGGGCGACCGTTTTCATCTATAGCCACAAAAGTAAAATAGGCAGATACGATGTGGCGTCGTGTCCCAGTGCGGTAATCTTCGGCAAGAACGCGGACGCCGATTTCCATTGAGCTAGTCCAACTACAGTTAATAGCTGCCTGAAAAATTAAAATATCCCCACGAGTGGCAGGTTGTAAAAAATGCATCGCGTCGACTGAAACAGTGACGCAAGGTCTTTGGCTGTGTCTTTCTGCAACTACTGAAGCGACTCTATCGAGAGTGGACATGACTAAGCCACCAAAAACTGTTTCGATTGAGTTCAAATCATTAGGAAATATTTTATAGGTATGATCATGTACAGCCGAGGCTGAAACAGGTTTTTCTTTTGGTATAGTCATGCATCACCTGGTTTTTTTAACCGAAACATATTATAAGCATTAAAATTTATAAGTACATCTTACATTGTCTGACCAATAGTCTCACCAAATTTTACTTTTTTTCCTGACAAATCACTTAACCATTGTATACGATTTGGAGCAAATAAAATGATGACCGTCGATCCTAGTTGAAATTGCCCTATTTCTTTTCCTTTTAATAAAGAAACTTTGTTATTTAAGTAGTGCCAATGGTAGATATGCCGTTTAGAAGCAGGGGCGATAATGCCTTCCCATGTTGTACGGATACTTCCGACAAGCATAGCGCCGATCAAAATGACAGCCATAGGACCTATAGGTGTGGAAAAGAAGGTAATAACCCGCTCATTTCGAACAAATAAATTAGGTAATTCTTTTCTAGTTTGGGCATCTACTGAGAATAATCGCCCAGGAACATAAACCATTTCTTTTAGTTCGCCACTATAAGGAATATGTACGCGATGGTAATCTTGAGGTGCTAGATAAAGGGTTGCAAATTTTCCTCCTTGAAATTGTGCCGCTAACTTTTCTGAACCTCCTAATAAGGCGGGTAAGCCATAGTTTATTTTTTTAGCTTGAATAAGCCGGTTTTCCTTTATGTCACCCATTTGACTAATACAACCATCCACGGGGGAGACAATATCATTCTTATTACTCGATATTGGGCGTATTTCAGGTTTTAAAGATCGAGT
>Ga0222714_10004285_pt1 | contig 14070 bp, 13 predicted proteins | sample C33_3DmetaG_FD_165048 | JGI IMG/M metagenome (GOLD analysis project Ga0222714, IMG submission 165048) | Estuarine water microbial communities from San Francisco Bay, California, United States - C33_3D | ecosystem: Environmental > Aquatic > Marine > Unclassified | place: USA: California... | reverse complement strand
CTCATCTCAGACCAGTTGATTCAAAAAATCACCAATCATCTAGCCCATCATTTGAGGAACTCAAACGTGCAAATCGAAGATCAATTGCAACTCATTCAATCTGTGTTTCAACTCAATATGAATAGCGATGACTAGCCCGATTCGGATAGGGACCAGAAAAAGCCCTTTGGCACTTTGGCAAGCCAGGCAAGTGCAATCTCATTTGTCCCAGATTAATATTCGTAGTGTTTTAGTTGAAATCACATCCGATGGGGATGCCAATCAAAGGACCCCAATATACGCCATGGGAATAACAGGCGTTTTCACCAAGAGCCTAGACGTCGCTCTTCTTGAAAACAGAATTGATATTGCTGTTCACAGCATGAAGGATGTGCCTACCGCACTTTGTAAGGGAGTAAGACAAGCCGCAGTTCTTAAGAGAGGTCCTGCAGAAGACATGTTAATCGCCCAAAACGATCGCAATTGGGACGACGCCGCAGTCGTCGCTACTGGCAGTTTACGCCGCTCTGCTCAGTGGAAAAACCGCTATCCTCATCATCAAATTGTCGAATTACGTGGCAATGTACAAACCAGGCTCGATCGATTGAAATCCCCAGAAACAGATGGCATTATTTTGGCTGCCGCTGGCATTGAACGACTGGGAATTAAACCTCCCTTTAGTCAAAAGCTCCACTGGATGGTTCCCGCTCCTGCTCAAGGTGCAATTGTCGTTTTATGTAGAGCTGAGGATGAATCTCTTTTGGAGTCTTGTCAGTCTTTCAACCACAGACCGACCCAAATTTGCACCGCTGTCGAAAGACAATTTCTGAGCACATTAGAAGGTGGGTGCACCGCACCAATTGGTGCTTTCGCCACTGTAGAAGAAAGTAGGATCAATTTTCAAGGGGTTTTATTGTCTATTGATGGCAAGCTCAAATTTACCATCGACGACTCCTGCAGTATTGATTTCGCCGATACTTTTGGCAAGACCTGCGCTGAAGCCATACTCAAAAAAGGTGGTCAGGAACTGATGGCGAGCATTAAGGCCCAAATGTCATGAGAGTATTGTCAACCAAAATATTGTCTCCTGCTCAACAGTCCCACCTCATGCTAGCCGACATCGAATTGGTGCAATACGATGCCATCAAGGTGATTCCGACCAAATTCAAGGCTCCCAAAACTATTACAAATGCTATTGTTAGCAGTCATAATGCAGTCAAGCAATTGATGGCACAATATATCATTGCTCAAAATTGGTATTGCGTCGGTGATAAATCGAAAAACCATTTGATCGAAAATGGCCAAAATGTGGCGAAAATGTCCAAAAATGCTTCAGAATTGGCCCATTTTATCTCAAAATATGCTAAAAATGACGAATTTGTATTTTTTTGTGGTGACCGAAAAAGGGACGAATTGCCAGAAGTCTTACGGCAAAACGAGGTCAATTTAATTTTATTAGAAATTTACAGGACTGAACTCAACCCACAACAAATTGCAGGAAGTTTTGATGCCATTTTGTTTTTCAGCCCTTCGGCCGTTCAGAGCTATATTGCCAAAAATTCTTTACAAGATGTTGTTGCTTACTGCATAGGTCAGACTACCGCCAATGAGGCATTCAAACACACTTCGAATATTGTGGTTGCTAAAAAAGCAACCATCGACAATGTCATAATTCAATTGATAAAACACAAAAACCATGCTTAAAAACGATTTGTTTTTGAAAGCCTTGAAAGGCGAAACGGTAGAACGTCCACCCGTTTGGATGATGCGTCAAGCGGGTCGCTATCTTCCTGAATTCATTGCCATTCGTGAAAAATATGACTTTTTCACCCGTTGCCGTACTCCTGAGCTAGCGAGCGAAATTACCATGCAGCCCATCCGCAGATACGGCATGGATGCTGCCATTCTCTTTAGCGATATTTTGGTCATTCCTCAGGCAATGAACATCGAAGTTGAAATGAAGCCCAATTTTGGTCCCTACATCCCCAATCCTGTAAGAGATCAAAAAGGCGTCGATCGCGTTGTCGTACCTGATGTGTCTAGTGAATTGGACTATGTTATGAAGGCCATAGAGGTCACAAAAGCGCTCTTGAATGACGATATTCCACTGATCGGATTCGCTGGATCACCATGGACCATTTTGTGCTATGTCGTTCAAGGTCAGGGTAGCAAAACCTTTGATCTGGCCAAGGGGTTCTGCTTCTCCAACCCATCCGCTGCGCATGAGTTACTCCAAAAAATAACCGATACGACCATTGCCTATTTGAAGGCCAAAGTGGCTCACGGGGTTGATGTGGTTCAAATTTTTGATTCTTGGGGCGGATTGTTAGGCCCTGAAGATTATAAAGAATTTTCCATGAATTACACCCAGCAGATCGTCACTGCTCTGAAAGATTCAGCCCCTGTGATTCTCTTTGGAAAAGGCTGTTGGTTTGCGCTTAACGACATGGCGAAAAGTGGCGCCAGCGCTTTAGGAGTCGATTGGACTTGTTCTGCTCGAAACGCGCGCTATCTCAGCGGAGGTCAAATAACTCTTCAAGGTAATTTCGATCCAGCCCGATTGTTGTCGCCCCCAAAGCTCATCAAAAAAATGGTGCACAACATGATTAATGAATTTGGAAAAGATCGATACATTGTTAATTTGGGTCATGGCATTCTACCTCATATTCCTTTGGATCATGCCCAGGCCTTTATTGATGCGGTTAAGAGCTATCCCCATGAAAGATAAATTCTACAGTTTCATTAGCCAACTTCAAGACAAGATTTGCTCATCCTTTGAGTCTATAGATGGAAAAGCGACATTCAAAGAAGACTTGTGGGTGCGCGCCGAGGGTGGTGGTGGACGCACCAGAGTCATTGAAAACGGTGCTGTTTTTGAAAAGGGAGGGGTTAATATTTCGGCCGTTCATGGCCCTTTGGCTCCAGCAATGCAAGACTATTTTAAGGTAGGAGAGGTGGATTTCTATGCTTGCGGTTTAAGCTTGGTGATGCATCCTAAGAATCCTATGGCGCCCACTGTTCATGCCAACTGGCGCTATTTTGAAATGTACGATAAGTCGGGAACCCCAATAGACTCCTGGTTTGGAGGGGGTTTGGACTTAACCCCTTACTATTTGTTTGAAGAGGACGCCCAACATTTTCACCAGACATGCAAAGCCGCCTGTGATCGACATGATCCAGCATTTTACTCAGAATACAAAGCCCAATGCGACAGCTACTTCTACAATCAGCATCGTCAAGAAGCACGGGGAATTGGAGGATTATTCTTTGATTATCTCAAATCAAGTCAACAAAGAAATATGGAGCAGTGGTATGATTTCGTAACAGATACCGCAGACCAATTTTTAGAAGCCTATGAGCCGATAATTAGAAGACGTAAAGACATGCCTTATACTGCCATGGAAAGGGAATGGCAAGAAATGAGACGCGGCCGTTATGTGGAATTCAATTTGGTGCACGACAAAGGCACTCTTTTTGGACTCAAAACCAACGGACGTATTGAAAGTATTTTGATGAGTTTGCCCCCAAAAGTTCAATGGCGGTATGATCATCAGCCCAAAGACAATTCTGCTGAGGCAGCATTAATGAAAGTACTAACTTCACCACGCGACTGGTGTGCAACAAAAAAATGACATGTACCCATACAACAGAAACCGCAGACTACGTCAAAACGAAGCCATCAGGTCATTGGTGCGCGAGCATTCTCTCAGCCCATACGATTTTTTGGTTCCTCTCTTTGTAGTAGAAGGTAAAGAAATCAAGGAAGCCATCCCTTCAATGCCCAATTATTATCGCTATAGTTTGGATAAACTAGAACAAGAAATCAAAACCCTCTGGTCATTAGGATTAAGAGCTGTTTTGTTATTTGTCAAAGTTGATGAAGCACTCAAAGATAACGAGGGAACCGAAGCGATCAATCCAAAGGGTTTGATGCAACGAGCCGCTCAAAGGGTAAAACAAGTTTGCCCCGAAATGGTAGTCATGACTGACGTAGCTCTGGATCCTTACTCCTCATTTGGTCATGATGGAATTGTTCAAAGCGGCAAGATTGTCAATGACCCAACCAACACTATATTAGCCGAAATGAGCGTCTCTCATGCCGCGGCAGGAGCAGATTTTGTAGCTCCCAGCGACATGATGGATGGTCGGGTATTTGCTATCAGACAGGCCTTGGAAGAGGCCTCTTTTGTCGATACTGGTATTATGAGTTATAGTGCCAAATACGCTTCAGGGTTCTATGGCCCTTTCCGAGACGCCTTGGATTCTGCTCCTGGTTTTGGCGACAAAAAGACCTATCAAATGGACTTCGGCAACAGTCAAGAAGCCTTAAGAGAAGTGGCTGCAGACATTGACGAAGGAGCGGATATTGTGATGGTTAAACCCGGCATGGCCTATCTTGACATCGTAAGCCAAGTGGTCCAAAATTTTAATGTCCCTGTTGCGGCCTACCAAGTTAGTGGCGAATATGCGATGATTAAAGCGGCAGCCGAAAAGGGCTGGTTGGATCACGATCAAATTGTCCTTGAGAGTTTAATGGCCTTCAAGCGAGCGGGCGCCAAAATCATTGCGACTTATTTTGCAAAAGACGCCGTAAAATTACTCGGCTAAATCTAGCCAAAAATCTCGTTTAAGACTGCCGCTAAACGCAATCCTCCTTTTTGAATTTGGGTTCGTACAAGTCCTATATATTGTTCTCTGTAATTGTAACTCAAACGGCTTTCGGCTGGAGTATTTTCATAGATTCCTTTCACTAAATCGTGAGATTCTTCGACCCAAGTCATCAGGGGTGCCGCCTGAATCATTTTCACCTCTGCTTTGGTCAAACGAGGCAGATTGATGGACAACTCGGTATAACTCATTTGATAACTGTCAATGATATCACTGTCCCAAACCCGGTGTAAATTGGTATTATCACCAAACCATTTCATTTTAATATCATTGCCCCCTTTGTCTTCTTCTCGACCAACATGCATGGGTTGGTGAAGGTCTCCAATAAAGTGAACCAACAATTTTAAGAAAAACTTTTGATCGGCTTTCGAGGACTCTGGATTTTTTAAAACGGCTTTACAATGATTAATGGCTTGGACAATGTCTCCTTCATCCTTGTGGGGAATGTCCCGATACGTTTTGTCAAACGGCATATTGACATAATGCCAAGGCGCATAAGAATTGTATTGACTGTCCGATCTGATTTCGTCGGCATAGGTCGAAACAAAGGCCAAAGACTCTCCCTCCAATAATCTATCTATGGCTTTAGAGGCTTTTCGGCTCAGATGTTTCGAAGCGACCTCACCAATCGCACGATGACCGGTGGCGCCCCATTCTTCGGAAGAATTTACACTTAACAGTAATGCACTTGAAATAATCAATAGTAGTCTCATGGTTTTGTTCTATCTGTTCTCAAAAATACACAAGTTCAAAGTAATACGAACATTCTGAGCAGAGAATTGCGCCTAAGTTATTGTATTAAAAATATTTTTTACCTTTAACCGAACTATCCCACGGCACTGTTAACAAAACAAAAAGCAGTATGCTTAAGGAAGTGTCATTTTAATTGTCTGTTCCTTATCCCAATAATATGAAATGCCTTAAAAAAACCTTGAAATGGCTGGTTATCAGCTTAGCTAGTCTTATTGTGTTGCTTTACGTCTTCGATTTGGATTATCTGATTAAAGCCGTCCGAACAATTTACATCAAGGGCTATACCACAGCCTATCTCGAAGACTATAAGGTTTTTGACAACCGGGTCCTAGAGAATGGAGTCGCTCAACCTTGGACCATTCATCACGACTACAATACCGTTAAAGCAACAGAACCCTTGCAGGCTTTTCACGATCGGTCGGAATCAGTCGCATTTCTCATCATCAAAAATGACAGCATCTGGCATGAATCCTATTTTCAAGGCTATGATCAAAACTCCAAAAGCAACTCCTTTTCCATGGCCAAAAGTATCGTCTCGGCTCTGTTGGGCAAGGCCATCATGGAAGGTTATATAAGTGGTCTAGACCAAAAAGTGTCTGATTTTTATCCTCAGTTTGGAGAAGGATTGGGAGCGCAAATGACCGTAGGCGACTTGTCGTCGATGAGTTCTGGGCTAAACTGGGACGAGGCTTATTATTCGCCATTGTCGATTACCACAAGGAGCTATTTCGATGACAATTTAGAAAAGGTCATTTTAGGCTTGAAAGTAGTTGACCAACCCGGGCAGACATTCAAATACCTGAGTGGCAGCACAGAATTACTGGCTATGGTCATCACCAAGGCAACAGGCAAAAAACTGTCGACTTACCTGAGCGAGAGTTTTTGGAAGCCCATGGGGGCAGAGAACGAAGCGTTTTGGCAACTGGACAGCGAAGAGCATGGCCTGGAAAAAGCGTATTGCTGTATTGGCAGCAATGCCAGAGACTTTGCCCGATTTGGCAAACTGTACATGCAAAATGGACAGTGGAATGGCCAACAATTACTAGACTCAACCTTTGTAGCCAAATCCATCACCCCCCGTTTTCCTTCGAGTCCAGAATACGGATATGGATGGTGGCTAGCCAACCATTTAGGAAAAGAGATATTTTACATGCGCGGCCACTTGGGTCAACTGGTCATCGTTATTCCTGAAGACGAACTTATTATTGTACGCCTTGGTCGAACCATAACTAAAAACGATGTGGCGGTGGATCCTCATTCTCCAGACTTTTATACCATTATAGAAGAAGTCTATAAAATGATGGAATAATGCTGCAAAAGTTGCCACTAGTCAATCTGGTTTTTCTTGATGTGGAAACTGTTCCACAACATGCCCATTTCAAGGAGTTGGATGAAGAATGGCAAGAGCTATGGGCAAAGAAAACTGCCTATCAGCGCAAGGATGAATTTACCCCCGAAGAGTTCTATGACCGTGCCTCCATTTGGGCAGAGTTTGGAAAAATCATATGTATTTCTGTTGCCTACTTCAACCCCGATGGGAATGCTCGTCAATTGAGAGTCACCTCATTTTATGGAGAAGAATCGGAATTGCTCAAGAAATTTAAAACCATTTTGGAAGGGCATTTTGCTCATCCGAAATACGTCCTTTGCGCTCACAATGGTAAAGAATTTGACTTTCCTTACATAGCTCGCAGAATGCTTATTCACGGGATTACTCTTCCCGAAAAACTGAATCTATTTGGCAAAAAGCCTTGGGAAATTCCGCATCTTGACACCATGGAGTTATGGAAATTCGGAGACTTTAAACACTTTACTTCCTTAAAGTTATTGGCGAAAATATTTGGGATACCCTCGCCAAAAGACGACATTGACGGCAGCCAAGTGAGAGATGTTTATTATAATGAAGCGGATTTGGATCGAATCATTCAATATTGCGAAAAAGATACCATTACGGTCGCGCAATTAATTTTAAAAATGCGTGGCGAAGCCTTGCTGGAGCAGCACGAAATTATAACTATATGAGTATTTCGAATGAGGCCATATTGACGTTAAACCATCTAACCGTTGCCATCGAAGGTCGCGAAGTTGTTTCTGATTTGTCCTTTGAATTATACTCTGGTGAAATCTTAGGAATTGTTGGTGCTTCAGGAAGTGGCAAATCGATCAGTAGTCTTGCAATAATGGGTCTTTTGCCCAAACAGGGTATGATCAGTCAGGGTGAAATTTTGTTCAAGAAACAAAACCTCGCAAGTTTGAGCAATACCGAAATGCAGTCCATCCGCGGGAGAAAAATCTCAATGATCTTTCAGGAGCCCATGACCGCACTCAACCCATCGATGCGCTGTGGCGACCAAGTAGCCGAAGTCTTTAAAAATCACGCCGCAATGACCTCAGCCAGCATCAAAGCAGAGGTGATTAGCTTGTTTGAAAAAGTACAACTCCCATCGCCAATCACTGTATTTCGAAAATTTCCTCACCAAATCTCGGGTGGTCAGCAACAAAGGGTCATGATCGCCATGGCATTGGCTTGCAAGCCCGATATTCTAATTGCTGATGAGCCTACAACAGCCTTAGATGTGACCGTACAGAAAGAGGTCATTGAGTTGCTGCACGTACTGCAAAAAGAGTTTAAAATGGCTATAATTTTTATTTCGCACGATTTGCCCCTAGTGGCACAGCTTGCCGATAGAGTTGTAGTCATGCAGTCTGGAAAAATGGTAGAATTTGGCCTAACCAAAGAAATTTTTACAACCCCAGCTCACCCCTATACCAAGGCTTTAATAAAATCAAGACCTCCTCTAAACAGAAGACCTTATAGGCTTCCTACCCTCGACGATTGCTTGAATGAACGAGAAGAAGCTCCGCTGATAGACCGTCAGTCGAGGATGAAGTGGCACGAGAAATTGTACAATAAGCCTCCGTTATTGGAAGTGATAGATTTGAAAAAAAACTATACCAAATCCATGCAATGGTGGTCAAGGTCTAAAGCGTTCAAAGCACTCGACGAGGTCAGTTTTCAAATTTACGAAGGGGAGACTTTAGGCCTTGTGGGAGAGTCTGGTTGTGGCAAATCGACCTTGGCCAAATGCATACTGTTATTAGACCCTGCTGATGAGGGTCAAATTTTATACCGAGGCCAAGACATCACCAAGCTGTCAAAAAAAGCCTTTAGAACCCTGCGGAAGGACCTTCAAATTGTTTTCCAAGATCCTTACGGATCACTAAATCCTAGGATGACTGTGGGTCAAGCAATTTGCGAACCCATGACAGTTCATGGCCTGCATCAAAACTCGCAGCGCAGAAAACAAGTGGCTCTAGAGTTGTTGGGAAAAGTTGGCTTGTTACCCGAGCATTTTGAACGATACCCTCATGAGTTTTCTGGAGGTCAACGACAGAGGATTGGCATTGCTCGCGCGCTAGCAGTGCAGCCCAAACTTATCATTTGCGACGAATCCGTTTCAGCCCTCGATCTGTCGGTTCAAGCTCAAATACTAAACCTCTTGTCGGATCTGCAGAAAGATTTTGGATTCAGCTATCTATTTATTTCACATGACCTCACTGTGGTAAAGTACATTTCGGACCGAATCATGGTCATGAAAGACGGACAAATTTCAGAAATAGGGGAATCTGACGCAGTTTATGACGCTCCAAAATCGTCATACACTCAAAAACTCATTGCCTCCTTACCCGAAAGTATCTAATTTTTGTTATATTTGAAGCTGCCATTGCTCAATTTTTTGATTGCTCATCGCAATTCAGAAGATTCTAAACCAAATCTAATGTATAGACTTAATTTAACTCTTTGTGGGACTCTTTGCTTTATCAGCCTACATACGTTCAGTCAAACTCCGGTTGCCAAGATTGAAGCCATTCTTGAACAGAAATTCGAATACGTTGTAAACCGTTGTCACGACCCTCAAACCTATTTTTTCGGTGTTTTGAATATTTCAAATATTGACGAAAAGGAGGAAGATAAAATTTATATGGTAGAAGGCGACTATACTTTTCTGTGTGGCGAGGACACTTATTTTAACAAATTCATTGCGTCACTAAAAAAATATCAAGACGACTTTATTTTGACAGAAATTAAAACAACTAATTCGAAGAATTTAGGCGAGTATTGGGTGGTCTACCCTAAAGCACCCAAATCAGAAAAGTCAAAAAAATCAAACAGTTATTGAAATTGTTTTTCGTTGCGTTTGCGCTCGTTTTCTTCTAAATATACTTTTCGAAGTCGCAATGACTTTGGTGTTACCTCGACGTATTCGTCCTTTTGGATGTACTCTAAGGCTTCTTCCAGACTAAATTGAATTGGAGGAGCTAGTCGCACTTTATCGTCTGTTCCAGACGATCTGACGTTGCTCAACTTCTTCGTTTTGGTGACATTGACCACCATATCATCTCCTCGGGAATTTTCACCAATTACTTGACCAGTATAGATTTCATCACCGGGATGTATAAAGAATTTGCCCCGTTCTTGTAATTTATCAAGAGAGTAAGGTATTGCCGTTCCCTTTTCCATTGAAATAAGGGAGCCATTATTTCTTTCTGCAATTGGTCCTCGGAAGGCTTCGAAAGCCACAAAACGATGGTTCATAATGGCTTCTCCAGCGGTTGCAGTAAGCAATTGATTTCTCAATCCAATAATTCCTCTGGAAGGTATAAGAAACTTACATATCATTCTTGTTCTTTTCGGCTCCATAGCTGTCATCTCTCCCTTGCGCAAGGAAACGAGTTCCACTGCACGGCCAGAAAGCTCCTCGGGCAAGTCGATGGTTAGCTCCTCTATGGGTTCGCATTTAACCCCATCAATTTCTTTAATGATAACCTGAGGTTGACCAATTTGAAGCTCGTATCCTTCACGTCGCATGGTCTCAATCAGGACAGAAAGGTGCAGTACCCCGCGGCCAAATACCATAAATTTATCAGCGGCTCCCGTTTCTTCCAAACGCATGGCCAGGTTTCGCTCCAATTCCTTTTCTAAACGATCCTTGATGTGTCTTGAGGTTACAAACTTTCCATCCTTACCAAAAAATGGCGAATCATTGATTGTAAACAACATACTCATAGTGGGGTCGTCAATGGCTATAGTCGGAAGTCCTTCTGGATTCTCTATGTCCGCAACGGTATCACCTATTTCAAAATTTTCCAATCCTACAATCGCGCAAATGTCCCCCGATTCAACCACGTCCACTTTTTTGCGACCAAGCCCGTCAAAAACGAAAAGCTCCTTAATTTTAGTTTTTTCGATAGAAAGATCTCTTTTTACCAATGACACTGGCTGTCCAATTTTCAATTCACCTCTTTGAAGTCTGCCAATAGCGATTCGCCCGGTGAAAGATGAAAAGTCAAGAGACGTGATCAGCATTTGGGTATTCCCCTCAGTCACTTTCGGAGCAGGGATGTTTTCGACCACTGACTCTAGGAGTGGGGCAATTGAATCCGTTTGATTTTTCCAATCGTGTGACATCCAATTGTTTTTAGCCGATCCATACAAAACTGGAAAATCCAATTGCCATTCTTCGGCTCCTAGTTCAAACATCAGATCAAATACTGATTCATAGACTTCTTCTGGAGTGCAATTTTCCTTGTCAACTTTGTTGATGACAACAATAGGCTTGAGTTTGAGGCTTAAGGCCTTTTGAAGTACAAATCGGGTTTGTGGCATTGGACCTTCAAAGGCATCGACAAGCAGCAAAACGCCATCCGCCATATTAAGAACACGTTCAACTTCTCCTCCAAAATCGGCGTGACCTGGAGTGTCTATGATGTTGATTTTGGTATCGCCAAATTTGACAGAAACGTTTTTGGACAATATGGTTATGCCACGTTCCCGCTCTAAGTCATTATTGTCTAGGATGAGGTCACCTGTACTCTCGTTTTCACGAAACAATTGGCAATGGTGCAGGATTTTATCAACTAGGGTAGTTTTCCCGTGATCAACGTGCGCTATGATAGCGATATTTCTAATATTTTGCATGGCCTGTTTTTAGGTCGCGGCAAATGTACTGCTAATTTGTTGGCTGGCGGTACAAGGAACCATTATTCGTAAAGTTTATGAAATAAAGGGCTAAAGGGCTACTATAATACCTCTAGGACATCTCAGGGATTAGTCCTTCGACAAGAAGATTGCCTTCGGTTGCTGCTTTGATTTCTTCAACACTCACTCCTGGCGCCCTTTCCAAGAGTCTAAATCCCTCCTTGGTAACTTCCATAACCGCCAAATTGGTGACTATTTTCTTGACACAAGCTACACCCGTAAGCGGCAAAGTACATCTTTTGAGCAATTTGGATTGACCCTCTTTGTTGGTATGCATCATGGCAACAATAATGTTGTCGGCACTAGCAACCAAGTCCATTGCACCCCCCATGCCTTTGACCATATATCCAGGAATTTTCCAATTGGCAATATCTCCTTGTTCCGAAACCTCCATTGCCCCCAAAATAGTCAAATCTACGTGCTGACCACGAATCATGGAAAAACTAGTCGCAGAATCGAAATAACTGGCTCCAGGAAGTGCTGTAATAGTCTGTTTACCTGCATTGATCAAATCGGCGTCTTCCTCACCCTCAAAGGGAAAAGGACCCATGCCGAGAATGCCATTTTCACTTTGAAATTCTACCTCTATATCCGTTCTGACAAAATTGGCTACTAAAGTCGGTATCCCAATGCCCAAGTTGACATAGTAACCATTCTTTACCTCTTTTGCAATTCGTCTTGCGATACCAAATTTATCTAACATAAGATCAAGATTGAGGTCTAGTGGTGCGTTGTTCAATGCGCTTTTCGTAATTTCTTCCTTGCACTATGCGCTGTACAAATATTCCAGGGATGTGAATTTGATTCGGATCGAGTTGGCCCGCAGGTAACAACTCTTCAACCTCCGCTATGGTAATTTGAGCAGCTCCGCACATATTAGGATTAAAATTTCTTGCTGTTCCTTTAAAAATCAAATTGCCCGCCGTGTCTCCTTTCCAAGCTTTGACAATGGCAAAATCAGCTTTCACGGCTTTTTCCAACACATACATTTTACCATCGAACTCTCTAGTTTCTTTTCCTTCGGCGACTTCGGTACCAAAGCCAGCTGGAGTAAAAAAAGCGGGGAAACCCGCTTGAGCGGCTCGACAGCGTTCGGCTAGAGTCCCTTGTGGAATGAGTTCAACTTCCAATTCTCCACTAAGCATTTGTCGTTCAAACTCATCATTTTCTCCCACATAGGAAGCCACCATTTTTTTGATTTGTCGATTTCTCAACAACAATCCTAATCCAAAATCATCGACCCCAGCATTGTTCGAAATGCAAGTCAAATCTTTCACGCCTAATCTTACCAACTCTGCTATGGCATTTTCTGGAATACCACAAAGCCCAAAACCTCCAAGTAAGAGCGTCATGCCGTCACCTATTCCAAGGAGCGCTTCTTCAATTGTATTTACAGTTTTGGTTATCATCATTAAAAATCGAAATCTGGGACAGGAGTTGTGCCCGAGTCATTATTGGCATTAACGGAATTACAATCGACGGGTATCCTCAGATTTTTTGGCGCTTCAAACGATCCCTTCGATACAGACAAGCTGCTGTCGTTGTAACATTTTTTCATGAACACTCCCCAAATGGGCAAAGCCATGGAGGCTCCCTGACCGTAGGTAATTGATCTAAAATGAGCGGCACGATCTTCTCCACCTACCCAAACTCCCGTAACTAAGTTGGGAACCATACCAATAAACCATCCGTCGGATTGGTTCTGAGTAGTCCCAGTTTTACCCGCTATTGGATTAGTAAATTGATAGGGATAGCCTGTAATAATTTCTTGATAGGCTTTGTTATACTTGTCAGCTCCTGTGGTTCTCAGTCTTATACCAGACCCAGAATCTGTTACTCCTTCCATCAATTTTACAGTGACATAGGCCGTTTCTTCACTCAACACATCCTCAGTTTTTGGGACGTTTTGAAACAGAATAGTTCCGTTCTTATCTTCGATTCTTAGCACCATGACTGGCTCTGTATGAATGCCCTTATTGGCAAAGGTGCTGTATGCTCCAACCATTTCAAACAGACTTATGTCGGGAGTCCCCAAGCAAATGGAGGGTACTGCAGGCAGCTCAGAAGTAATGCCTAGTTTTCTTGCCATGTCTATAACCTGTTGAGGTCCCACACGATCAATCAACTTAGCGCTAATGGTGTTCACAGAGTTGGCCAATGCAGATTTATAAGTAAAAGTTGCGCCATATTGTCCACCTGAATTTTTAGGAGTCCAAGGGGTTGGATTGTTGTATTTATTGGCCTCAATAGTAATTTGCGAATCTGCAACCGAATCGCAGGGGGACAACTGCAATTGGTCTATGGCTGTGGCATATAGAAATGGCTTAAAAGTCGATCCCACTTGTCGACGACCTTGGTTGACCATGTCGTATTTAAAATGTTTATAGTTGATCCCACCTACCCATGCTTTGACATGCCCCGTCTGTGGTTCCATCGACATGATAGATGAGCGTAAGAAGGATTTGTAATAACGCATGGAATCCATGGGAGTCATGATGGTGTCTATTTCTCCATTCCAAGAAAAAATCCTCATCGGAATAGGCTCCTTAAAAGTTTGAATGATTTCAGATTCTTTAAGCCCGTTTCTTTTCAACACCCTCCAACGTTCCGATCTGCGCATGCTGGTATTC